>OJHH01000504.1_pt1 | contig 13060 bp, 10 predicted proteins | sample 1594911 | NCBI WGS metagenome assembly OJHH01 (sample SAMN05416787, study PRJEB24817) | seawater metagenome | isolation source: Sea water | place: Canada:Atlantic | collected 2013-11
CGAAGACCGTCGTACCGCAGCGTGGCTGTTTGGTCAGTTCACCGTATCTAAAACCGTGTCTTTGGAAAAACTCATGCATGGTTTAACGCCGATTCGCGAATCTGACATCTTCTCTGAGCAGATGACCGAAATGGCACCCAAGCTGGGTGGTTTGGTGGAATTCTACCGTAGCCCCAACGAGTCCAACTGGACGCCTACCGGTACCAACGTACCTGACTACCCACGCATGGCACCGCTGTGGTGGCAGAACCTTGCACCGGTCATGAGTGGTGAAGTGACGCCTCAGGAAGGTCTCGACAAGCTGGCAGCGGATATGGACAGCACCATGAATCGTCTGGCCCGCGCCAACGTGTTCGACAGCTACGCGCCGGTACTTAACGAAGAACGCGACCCGCAGTACTGGCTGGACCAGGACGGCGCCCCGAAACCCAAGCTGGATAACGAAATGCCGCAAGGCACCACCGTTCCTTACGATGAAATGATGGAAGCCTGGATGGAAGCTGGTACGCGCCAAGAGTAATCGAGCTTACCAGTAACGACGCGTCAAAACTTGCAGGGCGGGCTCAGGCTCGCCCTGCCAAGGGTTTCATTGGCGGTATGCCAGAGCTAAAGAGACGACACCCACTGCAACCGGGCTATTGATTGGTTAATTGGATCCGCTATGAAACTGCGAAATCGAAATATTGAGAAGTTACCCACTGAAACTTTTGATGCCCTGATCATTGGCGGCGGTATCAATGGCGCGGCCACCGCAGCGGCACTGGCGGGTAAAGGCGCAAAAGTAGCCCTGATCGACCGTGGCGACTTCGCCGGCAGTACCAGCATGCACTCCTCCAACCTGGTGTGGGGTGGCATTAAATACATGGAAAGCAAGGATTTTGCACTGGTTCGCAAACTGTGCAAAAGCCGCAATCACTTGATCAAAAGTTACCCTTCTACGGTTCAGGAAATTCGTTTCCTCACCACTATTTCCAAAGGTTTCCGCCACTCCCCTCGTTACCTGTGGGCGGGCACCTGGCTTTACTGGCTGATGGGCAATGGCTTCACTAAGCTGCCCCGTCTGCTTTCACCCCAAAAAATCAAGCAAGAAGAGCCCATCATCGATATTGAAGGCGCGGTGGGCGGCTTCGAGTATTCCGACGCTTACCTTCACGATAATGATGCTCGGTTTGTCTTCAACTTTGTGCGCCAAGCGCTTAACTACGGGGCAATTGCTGCCAATTACGTCGAGTCGCTCGGCGCTGAGCGGAAGGATGACCTTTGGGTCACCAAAGCGCGCAACGTCATGGATGGCAGCACCTTTGATATTCGCGCCAAGGTGCTCATCAATGCGGCTGGCCCGTGGGTCGATCAACACAATGAGCTGACGGGGCAAAAAACCACCCATCATCACCTCTATTCCAAAGGCATTCACCTCATCGTTCCCCAATTGACCGATACACAGCGAGTGTTGGCGTTTTTTGCTGACGATGGTCGACTGTTCTTTGTGATCCCCATGGGAAACCGCACCTGTATAGGAACGACCGATACCCATATGGAACATCCAGAGGTGGAGGTCACCGCTGACGATATCGCCTTTGTGCTGGAAAACATCAATAAGCGCCTGACGCTGGCTAAACCGCTTACTCAGGATGACATCATCTCAACGCGCTGCGGTGTTCGGCCATTAGCCATCAAAGATAATCAGGGCAACGATCGCGACTTCCTGCAGCTCTCGCGTAAGCATGTAGTCGATACAAACGCCGACAGCGCGCATATCAGCATCTTTGGTGGCAAGCTGACCGACTGCTTGAACGTAGGCGATGAGATTGCCGAAGAAATTAGCCAACTGGGCGTTAACCTGACAGACCCCAGCTTCCATTGGTACGGCGAGCCTCCCAATGCTGTTAAACAGCAGTTTATGGATCAAGCCAAGCGCATGAACCTGGACGCCATGACGGCCTCAACCTCGTCTGAACAGCTCTCCACACGACTCTGGCGGCGCTATGCGGACCAGGCCATTCAGATGTTGGAGAAAATTCGCCAGGACCCCGCCCAAGGTGAAATTCTAATCGAGGGCACCGAGTACATTCGCTGTGAGCTTGAGCATGCCCGTGATCATGAAATGATCACTCAGCTTGAGGATTTTTTACGCCGCCGAGCCAAGGTCTCACTGGTCGTGCCACACGAGCAGCTTCGCCATTCAAAGGGCTTAAAAGAGGCTTGCCGGGTGTTGTTTGGCGATGATGCCGATGAGCGTTTAAACGACTACTTCGAACATCACCGGGATACCTCGTTACCGTTTACGCCTGCGGCTAAGGGTTAAGCCTTTTAAGCGTAAAAAGTAAAAAGCCCCCTCAATTCAATGAGGGGGCTAATGGTTATTTAACCGCTTTAATTGTTTTACTCTTCATCTTCAATACGAAGTTGGGAGTCTCCCGCGAGCACTTCATCCCAGGCCTCTTCCAATGTGCAGCCTGAACGGCTATCCACTGTATCGATAACCTCAACTGCATGTTGCAGTGACTCACGGTTGCCCTTCAGCGCCACCACTAACCTGGCAAGGTCTTGCTTACTGAAGGAGCTGGCGATGCTATTGGCTTGTTGGCTCAGTTCGATGCAGTTCATTAGTAATACCTCATGGTATGGTCATCCGCTGCCAAACCGGTAATCGGTTGAAGGCAGCCATCTTAGTTAACGACGTATGGTGACGTTGCTACTCATGCTGGGCCGGGTAAGTGCCCAGTTCGGTAACTGCGAAATGGTCACAAGCGTTAAGACCTTCGCCTTTTAGCACTTGGGTAATACTGAAGCGCTATGGTTCTGTAGCAAGGATGAGGTGAGTAGTTCGGGATAACGAAACACCGCCCTGATCCATGACTTCACTATGGGTCACGGGCACAAAGCTAACAATGCGTCATTGGCCGCAGGCAGGGTTGTAACTCGACTACATAACCGCGCAATAAGCGATAATGTTGTTAAAGACTTTCAAGAGGGGCGCTAAAAGCGCAGAAAAAGGGCGACCAGCTGGTTATTGGCCGCCCTATCATAAGACACGTTGCGTTATTTAATAGTAGGCTTAAGTCGTGAGGCGTCGTTTTAAGACATAGCCTTAAGGCAACGTTTTAAGAGCCCTAGGCGTGGGAGCGAACCCGGGAAACCGCGTCCAGCCAACCTTGATAAAGCTGCTCGCGCGTGGCCTCTTCCATGGCGGGCACAAAGCTCTTCTCGCAGCGCCACAGCTGTTCAATCTCTTCCAGGGTCTGATACCAACCCAAACGCAGCCCGGCCAAGTAGGCGGCACCCAGCGCCGTGGTTTCCAGTATGGTGGGGCGATCTACCTGTACACCGAGCATGTCGGCCAGAAACTGCATCACCCAGCTGTTCTTCACCATGCCGCCATCGACACGTAGCGTGCCGGGAGGCGCCTCCATGTCATCGTTCATGCAGTGCTGCAGGTCGCGGGTTTGGTAACAAACGGCCTGCAGCCCGGCGGCGACAATTTCCGCAATGCCGGTGTCGCGGGTCAAGCCAAAAATCGCTCCTCGCGCTTTAGGGTCCCAGTGCGGCGCGCCCAAACCTGTGAACGCAGGTACCAAGTAAACGCTGTGGCCGCTACGCGTTTCCCGGGCCAGTGCTTCGGTTTCAGAGGCATCGGCAAACAGATTGAGTCCGTCGCGCAGCCACTGCACCGTTGCCCCTGCCACGAAAATACTGCCTTCCATCGCATACGTCGGCTTACCATTCAGGCGGTAACCGATGGTGGTCAATAGGCGGTTGCGTGACAGTGACGGCGTCTCACCGGTATTGACGATCATGAAACAGCCGGTGCCATAGGTACTCTTGCCCATGCCTGGCTGAAAACACGCCTGCCCGACCAAAGCAGCCTGCTGGTCTCCTGCCACCCCAGCGATGGGCAGGGGTGCGCCAAGCCAGTGCGCCTCGGTGGTGCCGAAATCATCGCTGGAGTCTTTCACTTCGGGCAGTAGGTTGCCGGGAATATTGAACAGCGCTAGCAGCTCGTCGTCCCACTCCTGGGTATGAATATTGAACAATGCCGTGCGTGACGCATTCGTAGCATCGGTGACGTGCTGTTGGCCGCCGGTCAATCGCCAGATCAGGAAGCTGTCGACAGTGCCGAAGGCCAGCTCTCCCCGTTCGGCGCGCTCCCGTGCGCTCTCGACATTATCCAGAATCCAGGCAAGTTTGGTCGCTGAGAAGTAGGGATCAATCAGCAGGCCGGTCTTGGCTTGAACGACGCCGGTGTGGCCTTTGTCCCGCAGCGCCTGACACAAATCCGAGGTGCGGCGATCCTGCCAGACAATGGCGTTATAAAGTGGCTTGCCGGTAGTTCGATCCCATAACAGGGTAGTTTCACGCTGATTAGTAATACCGATCCCAGCAATCTGTTCTGGCGTAACGTCAGCATTGGCCATCACATCACGGCAGGTGGCCACCACCGTTTCCCAAATATCTTCTGGGTCGTGCTCGATCCAGCCATCATACGGAAAGTGCTGAGTGAACTCCTGCTGGGCAACGGCAGCCACTTGACCCTGGCGGTCGAAGAGAATGGCGCGTGAGCTGGTGGTACCCTGATCGATGGCAAGTATATAAGAGGACATATCGAGTTCGCTTTGTTGTAGTGTCTTTCGATTTTGTTTAATTGCTTTCGCTTTATTATGTTTTAAGGCTACTCCAGCCGCTCGAAATGCTCAAGGATGAAACTGCCCAGGAAGCGCTTGCCTAAGCGATATGCAATGCCACATCGTGTTGGGTGAGCAAACGCTGAATTGCTTCAGGCGGTTTGCGATCGGTAAACAGCGCATCCAACTGCTCCAAGTTGCCCTGACGAACCACCGGGTTACGGTGAAACTTGGAGTAGTCTGCGGCTAAGTAGATACGCCGCGAGTTGGCAATAATTGCTTGAGCGACGCGCACTTCCTGGTAATCGAATTCCAGCAGCGAACCATCCTCGTCAATACCGCTGATACCGATAATGCCGTAATCCACTTTAAACTGATTGATAAAGTCGATAGTGGCTTCGCCAATGATCCCGCCATCACGCGAACGCACCTGCCCCCCGGCGATGATCACGGTAAAATCCTCTTTATGCTGCAGTATGGCGGCCACATTGAGGTTATTGGTGATGATCTCAAGCCCTTGATGCTCCAACAGCGCATGAGCAATCACTTCGTTGCTGGTCCCGATGTTGATGAACAGCGAAGCGTGGTTGGGAATGTGCTGTGCCAAACAGCGGGCAATACGCTCTTTCTCTTCCAGGTGGAGCGTCTTGCGTGTGCTATAGGCGGTATTGACGGTGCTCGATTCGATGCCGACGCCGCCATGCACACGGCGCACCCGCCCTTCATCAGCCAGCGTGTTCAAATCACGGCGAATCGTTTGCGGCGTCACCGCAAAGTGGTCAGTGAGCTGTTCGATACTCATATAGCCGTGCTGGCGAACTAGCTCGACAATGGCATCCTGGCGAAATTGTTGATTCATAAGCCCGGCCTGTTCGATTTTTATTGGTTTCTGAACGTATTAGGGTAGCAAAATTTTCGAAATCTAATAGCTCTCATCAAGCGCTTCATTTCCACCACATCGACAGGCCAAACCGTTAGACGTCTTCTAAAGCGGCCATACCAAAAGAATCAGCGGAATCGCGACCGCCAATACCACCAGCGAAAGCGGTAGCCCCAGTTTCCAGTAATCGCCAAACCGGTAGCCGCCAGGCCCCAACACCAGCGTGTTCGACTGATGTCCGATCGGCGTCAAGAAGGCACAGGACGCACTCACGGCCACCACCATCAGGAACGGGTCGAGCGATACATCGAACCCATTGGCCAGGCTTACCGCGATCGGCGCCATCAGCAGAGCTGCCGCCGCGTTATTGACCACGTTCGAGAGCAACATGGAGAGCAGAAACAGCCCCACCATCGTAATCACGACCGGCCAATCACTGCCAAAGCGTAGCAGTGCATCGGCAATCAGGTCGGCGCCACCACTGGTTTCCAACGCCTCCCCAACGGGTATCATGGCGGCCAGCAGCACGATCACAGGGCCATCGATGGCTTGATACCCTTCGCGCAATGGCAATACCCCAATCAGTAACGAAATCAGCGCTGCCGTACTCATGGCTACGGCGGCGGGCAGAAGATCAAACAACATGGCAATGATCGCCAGGGCAAATATCGCCACCGACATCAAAAGCTTACGCGGCTGTCCAAGATGCAGTTCACGGCTTGCTAGCGGCAAACAGCCCAGTGAAGCCAAACTCTCTGAAATCTCGTTCTCGCTGCCCTGAAGCAACAATACATCGCCATTCTTGAAGCGGATATCACGCAGACGCTGCTTCAAGCGCCCCCCATCGCGGGCAACAGCGACCAGGTGGAGGCCAAACTGATGGTTCAAGCGTAGTTGGCGTACGCTACGGTTGATCATCATGGAGTCATTACGAATGACGGCTTCAATCAGTTGCAGGCCCTCGGTATCGACGGGCTGATGATCCTGCGATGCCGCTTTGTTTTTATCGGCATTCGCTTCACCATCGGCGGTAGGCTCTACGTCTGGTGCCTCCTCTTCGAGTTCGGCAATGGCACTCAGCCCCACTTTGTCTTCCAGCAGCTGGAGTTCGTCGGGCCCTGCTTCCAAGAGAAGAATATCACCCTCTTCCAGTGCACCGTGAAAGTTATAGCCAGCTCGACGATTATCATCGCGAACGACCGCTAGCACGGGAATGGTCTCGTCCAGCTCGTCGCGCAATTGTTGTAACGTTAACCCTTTGGCTTTTGACTCTTCCCCGACCTTCAATTCCACCAAATAGTTGGCGGTATCGAACATTTCATCGGTAGAAGCTTGGCCGCTGCGCTTGGGCGTCAGGCGCCAGCCGACCAGCACGATAAACGCAAGCCCCGCCAACGCCACCGCGATGCCAACGGGCGAAAAGCTGAACATGCTGAACGCATCGCCCGTTACATCGCGCCGGTAGCTGGAGATAATGATATTCGGCGGCGTGCCTATTAACGTGGTCAGGCCGCCAAGCAATGACCCGAAGGCCAGCGGCATTAACAGTAACGAAGGTGACGTGTTGTGTTCACGGGCCAACCGCATCGCTACCGGCAGTAGCAGCGCTAAGGCGCCCACATTGTTCATAATTCCCGATAGCAGAACGACGGTACCCACTAATACCAGCAGTTGCAGCAGTAGGTTTTCACCCACTTTGAGTACTTGGTGGGCGATGATGTCCACCACTCCGGAGCGTTCAAAACCGCGGCTAAGCACCAGCACCGCAGCAACGGTGATCACCGCAGGATGACCGAAACCGGTGAAGGCGTCTTCGGCTGGCACCAGCCCCAGCATGACCGAGCCCAGCAAGGCGGCCAATGCAACCAAGTCGTAGCGAAATCGCCCCCATATAAACGCGACGAGGGTCAGTCCAAGCACAATAAACACCAACGTACTCGGTGTTAACACCAACCAACCTAGGCCTAACGTGTCCATGCTAAGGTTTTCACCCACTATGTTCTCAACCGACATCCTTTTCCTACTCCCTTGCCACCGCTTGCTAGCGACAGCATACGATCGATCCACGCAACCTTTTCAGCATGGCTATTTCTTACGCACATTAGACGTTTACTATACATACGTATAGACCCTGCATACGCTAAACGCATAAATACATAACTTTAAAAGCAAAAAAGCTCGGCGAAGCCGAGCTTTGGCGATTGCGATGATGGCGTCAACAGTACTGGCCCAGTGCGTAGGCATTCAACCCAGGCCTGCTTGTAGATATTGTCACAAGCGCTGATAGCCGAATGCGCCTGCTGAGGACGTACGGGAAGGTAGACGGCGTATGCCGATCTAAAGTAGTAATTAAGGTAGCAGGATAGTCGAGCCGGTGGTCTTGCGGCTCTGTACGGCGTCCTGGGCTTTACCTGCGTCTGCCAGCGGATAGCGGTTGGCGATATCGATGTTGACCTTTCCGCTCTCCAGCATGGCGAAGAACGCCTGGCACATCATTTCCAGGCGCTCGCGCGTATCGGCATACCCGTTCAAGCTCGGGCGAGTCACGTAAAGCGCGCCCTTCTGGTTAAGGATGCCGATATTGACACCGTCCACCGGGCCAGAAGCGTTGCCAAAGCTCACCATCAGGCCACGTGTCTTTAAGCAGTCCAGCGACATTCCCCAGGTATCCTTGCCTACCGAGTCATACACCACATCGCACATTTCGCCGTTAGTCAGCTCCCGCACCCGCTCGACCACGTTCTCTTCGCTGTAATTGATCGTCGCCCAGGCGCCGTTAGCCATGGCCAGGTCCGCTTTTTCCTGGGAACTGACGGTACCAATCAATTTGACGCCCAACGACTTCGCCCACTGGCAGGCAATCGACCCTACCCCACCGGCGGCGGCATGGAACAATATGGTCTCGCCGCCTTTCAGTTCATAAGTCTGGCACAGTAGGTACTGAACGGTGAGGCCCTTGAGCATGCTGGCCGCTGCCGTCTCGAAATCAACGGAGTCGGGGAGTTTGACTACTTTTGCCGCTGGCAGCGTGTGCAGCTCAGCATAGGCGCCCAAGGGCCCTTGGGCGTAAGCCACACGGTCACCAACAGCCAGGTGTGTCACGCCAGCCCCCACGGCATCGACGACACCCGCGCCTTCGGTGCCAAGGCCCGAAGGCATCGCCGGGGCAGGATAAAGCCCGGTGCGAAAGTAAATATCGATGAAATTGAGGCCAACCGCTTTATTGGCGATACGCACTTCGCCCTGGCCGGGTTCAGCGGGCGTCACATCGACCAGCTCGAGCACCTCGGCACCGCCAGTCTGGGCAAATTGGATACGCTTAGACATGGAGATTTCCTTTCATTATTGGGTTTATGAATGATAGACAAGACAACAGGTGTCGCTATACAAGCGCGTCACCGCGTTTAAATCAAGCTAGCACGCTAGTGACTTAACTGAGTGAGTGGGCGTTGTGGACGCGGCAGCTAGCGTGATGAAACGCCGCTGTCATACACCCATGCTAAAATCACTGCCCTTTTATCGTCCAAAGCGTAGAGATTTGTCATGACACATCCCGCTATTCAAGTTCCCGCTCTGATTGCGCACCGCGGCTATTCCGCCGCCGCTCCCGAAAACACCCTGGCCGCCGTGCGCGCCGCCCATCAAGCGGGAGCGACCTGGGTAGAGTTGGATGTTCAATTGCTCGGAGATGGCACACCGGTCATCTGGCACGATGCCGATGTGGCGCGCTGCTCGAACGGGCGAGGCAGCTTGGCATCGATGAGCTGGGCAACGGCGCAAACGCTGGATGCGGGTAGCTGGTTTGGCGATCGCTTTGCCGGTGAAAAAATGCCCCGCCTGGACGAGATGCTGGCACTGCTTAACGAGCTGGAAATGGGCGTCAACATGGAGATCAAGGTCAACCGCGGTCGTGACCCCATTGCCCTGGTGGAGCGCGCACTGCCAGAGATGCTGGATACGTTGCCCAGCGAGCGGCTGATTATTTCCTCCTTCAATGCCGACGCCCTTACCCACTGCCGCAAGTTGGCAGATAAAGAGCGCTTGGCGCTAGGCGTGCTGTTCGGCAGCGTCCCCAAACATTGGCGCGCGCAGTGTGAAGCCATCGAGGCTTTCAGTGTGCACCCCGACTGGCCACGCTTGAAACGCGCTCAAGCGGATGCCATGCAGAGTGATGGTTACCAAATATTGTGTTATACCGCCAACGACCCCAGTGCCTTCCATAGCCGCTGGGAATGGGGTATCGCCGGTGTGATCACCGATGAACCCGCCGCGTTCAAGCGCTTTCTCGATAGCCATTGACCCGCGTAGCATGACGCTGAACAAACCGTGACAAGGAGGCCGTTGTGAAATACCTGGGAGCCCACGTGAGCGCCGCCGGTGGCGCAGACCAAGCCGTTCATCGTGCTGTGGAAATCGGTGCCAATGCCTTTGCGCTGTTTACCAAAAACCAGCGCCAATGGCAGGGTAAACCGCTCACCGACGAAGCTATCCAAGCGTTTCGCCAGGCCTGTGCCGAACACCGCTTCGCCCCAGAGCAGATCCTGCCTCACGACAGCTATTTAATTAATCTTGGCCACCCGGAACAGGAAGGGTTGGACAAGTCCAGAGCGGCGTTTTTGGATGAGATGCAGCGCTGCGAGCAGCTTGGGCTGACGCTGCTCAATTTCCACCCGGGCAGCCATTTAAACAAAATCAGCGAAAGCGACTGTTTAAAGCGTATTGCCGAGTCGGTGAATGAGGCGCTGGCGAATACCCAAGGGGTGACGGCCGTGATTGAGAACACCGCCGGTCAAGAGACCAACCTGGGGTGGCGCTTCGAGCATTTGGCCGCCATCATCGATCAAGTGGATGATAAAAGCCGGGTGGGTGTATGTATTGATACCTGCCACGCGTTTGCCGCGGGCTATGATCTGCGCAGCGCAGACGCCACACAAGCCACCCTGGATGAGCTGGGCAGCATAGTGGGGTTCAACTACCTGCGCGGAATGCACTTGAACGACGCCAAAAGTGCCTATGCCAGCCGCGTGGATCGTCACCACAGCCTGGGTAAAGGCAATATCGGCCTGCCTGCTTTTACCACTATCATGCAGGACACCCGAATCAACGCGATTCCGATGATTTTAGAAACCGTCGAACCCGACATTTGGGCTGAAGAAATTAGTTGGCTGCGTGCCCAGGCAGATAAAGCGCGCATCGAATAAGCGCTGCCGTCGAGGCGGGGTCTTTGCGCGCAAGGCGATGCTTGCCTACCCTTAAACTCCTTTCCCAAGCCCAGCCGACGTAAGGAGTTCGCAATGAGCGGTACCGATCTTGGCAGTTTCGATGCCCAGACCTTAGCTCAGTTGTTTAAAAGCCGTGAGGCCTCTCCTCTGGAGGCGACCCGAGCCGCCCTTGAACGAATCGAACGCTTCAACCCCGCTATCAACGCCTATGTTCACGTGGATGCCGAAGGCGCGGAGTCTGCGGCAAAAGCCTCAGCACGGCGTTGGGGGCAAGGTAAACCGCTAAGCCCCATCGATGGTATTCCCGTATCACTGAAAGATTTGACCCAGGTAGCGGGCATGCCCTGCCGCGAAGGATCGCTGACCGCTTCCGAGGCGTTATGCGACACCGATGCCCCGCCTGCACGCATGCTACGCGAAGCAGGCGCGGTGATATTGGGTAAGACCAACACTCCTGAATTCGGCTGGAAAGCGGTGACCGACAACCGCGTTTTTGGCGCCACCACCAATCCTTGGGATACCCGCTTAACCCCCGGCGGTTCATCCGGCGGCGCTGCGGCGGCCGCCGCACTCAATATGGGTGTGCTTCACCAGGGCGGCGATTCAGGCGGCTCGATCCGCATTCCCGCGGCGTTTACGGGGGTGTTTGGGTTCAAGCCCACCTACGGCTGGACCCCTCAGTGGCCACCCGCTAAAGAGCCCAGCCTTTCACACCTGGGGCCGTTGACCCGCACCGTACGCGATGCAGTCAGCATGTTAAACGTGATTGGCCGCTACGATTACCGCGACCCCTACGCCACACGCGGGCAGCCTGAATGCTGGGGAGTCGATTTGGATAAAGGCCTAGCCGGGCTGCGGATTGGCTACTCGCCAGACCTGGGTTATGCCAATGTAGACCCGCAAATTGCCGAGCGTGTGCGTGAAGCGGCAACTCGCCTGGAAGCGCTAGGGGCTGAAATAGTCGAGGTAAATCCTGGCTTCTCATCGCCACTGGATACCTTCCGTAAGCTGTGGTTCACCGCCTCTTTAGAGCAGTGGTCGCAAACGGGGGAAGATCAACGCGCCCTATTGGACCCCGGCATGGTGGCAAATGCCCGCGAAGCAGAACCCTGGAAAGCCGTTGAGCTTTTTCGTGCTCTCGCCGATCGCGCAGCATTGACCCAGCGTCTGGAACACTTTAACCAGGAGTATCATTTGCTGATGACGCCTTCGGTGGCGGTCAGCCCGTTTGAGATTAATCAGGAAGTGCCCCCTGGCAGCGGCATGCAGGATTGGGAAGAGTGGGCACCGTTTAGCTATCCCTTCAATCTCAGCCAGCAGCCTGCCGCCTCGGTGCCCTGCGGGTTTACCAACGAAGGATTGCCGGTCGGCTTTCAACTCGCGGGCGGGAAATTTGATGACATCCGCGTGCTACGCGCTTGCCACGCTTATATGGAAGCGCACCCTCCGCGGTTTCCCAGCGCCCCAAATCCTACCCAGCATGCTTAACGGTTTATCGCTTTAGTGATGAGCACCCACAAAAAACCCCAGCCAGGCTGGGGTTTTTTGATGCATACCAAGTGGCCCGCATAGAGGCGTCAACATTACATCGCCGATAGCTTCTCTTCATCCAACACGCCCGACATGCGCACCATGGCCAGCGCTTCGTCAAGATTGTCCATTTCTTCGATCATGATCAATTCACTCTCTAAGCTCACCGGCTGGCCAGCCTTATCGGAGAGTATTTTTTCCAGGGAAGCCACATCCATAGCGTCGTCTAAGTGGTGAACATCTACGGAGGCGCTGTTACGGCCTGGTAAATAGATGGTGCCATTAGAGAAATCCACGGCGTAGGCAATCACCCCCGGAACGATAAAAAACAATAAACCCACCCCATTGGCAATAGCGACAACCGGATCGATATCCCCGCTCATCTGGCCTTTCCGCTCAGGGTAAAACAACGTACCGCAACCACTTAATGACACGATCGAAACGCCCACTACGGCGCCTGTCAACCAGCGACGAACTGCTTGGTGCATGGAGAGATCCCTCAATCAAAAAAGTAACCATAGTCGGCCTAACCTGCTGTGGCGCAGCGTTTTTTTATGACTATTCAATGCCGACCATCGCGCCCTAAACCAGCGTAGTCTAGCACAGACTGCCAAAAGCATAGATGATTTAGCGATAACCACTATTTTGCCGCTTTAACCGCTAGGCCGTACAATGGCCCCATTCAACGCTAATGGGGCTAATCCCCGAGGGGGAATAAGGCTTCTTCCCGGCACCCGTTCTTCTCAACACTATTTTAAGCTCTAAGGAATGCTCTAACCCATGCGCGCCAGCCAACTATTGATTGC
>OJHH01000506.1_pt1 | contig 13053 bp, 8 predicted proteins | sample 1594911 | NCBI WGS metagenome assembly OJHH01 (sample SAMN05416787, study PRJEB24817) | seawater metagenome | isolation source: Sea water | place: Canada:Atlantic | collected 2013-11
TCGGAGATGTGTATAAGAGACAGGTTCTAGTATTTTAAATAAAAAGATCTATAATTTAGAAGGTGAAATTTCTAAGGACTTTCAGGTCGATGTTCTTTTTGTATTAGAGTGCCAAGGCTATGATTCAATAGATGTCTCTATTCTTGGAAGCGGACCTATTCTGGGAGCATTATTAGTAGAATACTTAGATAAAGAAAACTTCACATATGATGATTTATCTATTCGATTAAGAACTTATCATGAAGATGAAATGTTTGGCCCATTGAAAACTGAAATTCTAGCTAAGGAGAAATTGAGTCGGCTTAATTTTACTGTTGAAAATTGGGATGTGGCACAGCGTATTTTTCTAAGTATTAATACTCATCTAAGCCACTTGAAATTGTTAAAAGTAGAACTCGAGAAAAAAGAAAATGCGAATAGAAATTATCTTGAGGTATTTCAAAAGCTACATTCTAAGAAGGAAATATCTGTTTATGAATCCGGAGTAAATGTTTTTTCACTTCATGATAATTCAAATGTTTGTTCTACCTATGAAGAAGCACTCAATCAAGCCAAAATTAGGAATAAATCAATCTTATTGTTTTTCTCTGGTTATACTTGTGTAAACGCCAAACGGATGGAGAATGACCTGTTTTGCAACGCTGAGATAAGTGAATGTCTACTAGAGAAGTTTATTCTTTTAGAACTCTATACAGATGATATGAGATTGGAATCTGATGAAACTGATTCCACAATTACAAGAGGCAAAAGAAATAGTGAGCTAGAACTAGATTTATTAGGATTTAATAGGCAGCCCATAGTTGTGATTTTAACTCAAAATGGAGAAGTAGAAAATTCACTAGGGTATACTCAGAAGAAAGATGCCTTTTGGGATTGGATTAAATAGGAAGTGAATATTAAGCCGTTAATGCACAAAGGAAGTCACTCTTTTTTCTTCTCGAAACCAATACTTGAGTCCCGTCATCCATAAGAGCATAACCTCCATCTTCTTTTAGAAATTTCTTTACCAAACTTAGATTTACAATATGGCTTTGGTGAGTTCTAAAGAAATGTGATTCAGGTAATAAGTCTTCGTACTCTTTCATAGTTCTTGGAATAGTTATTCTTTCACCATTTTTAAGAAAGAAATGAGTGTAATTAGAATCAGATTCTAATCTTCTTATATCCTCTAAATCCAAGTAAGTTATTCCTTCCTGAGAACGAAGAGTAAGTTTGTCAGAAGTGTGAGACTGATGTGGTGTCATCGCGTTTTTCAGTTGTTGAGTAGAAGAGAGCATGTCCATCACCTTAACTAGATTTTCAATGCTATACGGCTTCGTCAAATACATGGTATTTGATAACTCAAAAGCTTGAACTACCGGGTTGTTTTCTTCTAAAGTAAACACCACATCAGTAATCTCACGGTTAATATTATTAACTATATTTTTTCCTTCTGTACCTACGGTTTCCATATCTATAAAAATTAGAGATGGAGCGTTAACGGCTATAACGTTTTGAGCTTCTTCTACAGTCTTAGCGTAAAAGATTAATTCCGTTCTTCTATAGTAACCACTTAATAGTGCTGAAAGAAGATTTCTTGAAGAACCATTCGTATCTAAAATTAAGATTCTTTGAAGATTACTATTAGTGAAAGGAGCTATACTCATGACGTTGGTTTTTGTGTGATACAAATATCAGAATAGAGCTTCCTGCCCACAATACGGTAATTGTATGAGATTAATAAGGCGTCTAGTACATTTGTATTAGACCAAGAGTGATTACCTTATAATGGTAACATGTCCTGTTAATTCTCTATTTAGTTGAGAGGTAGTTGTAGAATACTTCAATTGCCATGTATATATACCATCTTGAACCATATTCCTTTTATAAGTTCCACCCCACTTTTGACTAGGGTCAGTAGTTTCGAAAATAACTTCTCCCCATCTATCAAAGACTTGGAAGAAGTAATTATCAAAAGAACAAACAGTCTCAGGGCCGAATAGCTGATTAAGTCTATCAAAGTTAGGAGTGAAGGCATTTGGAATATAAACTTCACAATCACATTCTTCTACAGTAATATTTAGAGTATGTATAAAAACACCACATTCTTTGGTTTCACTCCACGTATAAATACCTGACTCTTGAGGCATGAGAAGATCACTAGAATTTCCATTATAAACCCACAAAGGTGATGTTTGATTAACTAGGCTCTCACCATAACAAATAGATAATTCAGAGAAAGTATCCTGCTCATTAATAGTAATGTGTACTGTGTCTGCTGCGGAGCAATTGTCTAATTCTAATTCGGCTATAAGATCAAATGAGTCATAAGCCGCTATTGATATTAGATTTTCATCTTGGTAGCTTATCGGCCAGTTAAAAGTTACGTTTTGCCAGTGGCTCGATGTATAACCAACTTCTAAATTAGAGTAATCACAAAAGGTTAAGGAGTCCTCATAAAAACTAAGATTGGCTTCTTCGATGGTAACTTGTATTGAATCAGAAAAACTGCATCCAGTCCAGGAGTCTGTGATATCTAAATAAATAGTTGTTGAGTTTGATAGAATTATGCTTTGCAATGCAGAGTTTGGATCTTCAAAAAGTTCCACAGGTGACCAGCTATAGTTCCAAGATGAAATTTCAGTGTCTAATAATACAATTTCAGTGGTTTCACATGCCGAAATATCCTCGGGGAGTGCAATGGAAGGTGGTTCAAAAACGGTGACTAAAATGGAGTTAGTTAATGTGCCACAATCAATAGACATATCTAAAGAAACTTCATAGATTCCAGGTGAACTCCATGAAATAGGAGGAGGTGTTTCTCCTGTGAAACTAGAAATGGTAGAAGGCCCTTCGAAAGTCCATTCATACGAAACTGCTGTTTCATCAGTAGAAGATAGATTACTAAAATAAATTTCTGAATTTAAACAGAAAGAACTTTCAGGCAGATAGGAAAGATTACAAGCTGATGAAGATTCGATTATTTCTAATTGAAGATTCAATGTATCTAAACACCCATTTTCTAAAACTCCGGTAATTAGTTCTACTGAATATAAGCCAGGGGTTTGATAGAAGTGGTTCATTAAATTCGAAGAGCCGAGCTCTTGGTTTCCATCTCCAAAATCCCAAGCCCAATAATCTAAACTGCTGCTTAAATTATTGGAAACCGTAAAGAGAACATTATCCAGTTCACATGGATTTATTTCATAAGAAACATTGATATCTATATCACATGGGAGAATTGAGTCAGCAGGTAAAATAGAGGAGCATAAAAAACCTTGATTGCTAACTACAATTTCTTCGGTGTATATTATGTCTGTGTAAGAGAAACCTGGAGAATTAATACTTAAGGTAAAATCTACATTATTAATTCCGGTAGCATCTTGAATAGAAACTGAAGACGTATTTACTTCACATATATCATCTAATTCAGGAAATTTAAAAAGAACCATGTCATCTCCTCCGAATAAATTATTATCCTGAATAGTAGCCACTCCCACCATAGAGTTCTCTATGTACTGTAAAGTGTTTCCTGCTATTGAAACTATATCATCAGTTGTAGATCCAAAAGTTACTGTTTCTACTAAGTCTCCCTGTTCAGTAATTTCCATCAAGAATAAATCTGAATTTGGTAAATCACTATTAGTACTCCCTAATAAGACTAAATTTTCTCCATTAAATATTATATCAGCTAAAAATTCGGTTCCATTTCCTCCGATAATCTTAGACCAAATTGTATTTCCTTCTAAATCTAATTTTACAAGAAGCGCGTCATTTTGTCCGAAAGTATTCTGGTTGGTGAATCCTGTAATGTAATAGAAATCATTTATAGTTCTACTGCTGCCAAAGTTTACAGTTCCGCTTCCAGTATCTATAATTTTAGACCATAGTAAATCACCTGCCGAGTTAAGTTTTATAGCAGCACCACTGGTAACACCTGGAGTGTAAGATTCATACTTACCTACTGCTAGAATATCATCGTTAGAGTCTACTTGAAGACCATGTAAAAATTCATTGTTCTGCCCACCTATTCTTCTGCTCCAAAGTAAATCACCCGCAGGAGTAGATTTTACCACATACATATCATTTCCACCAAAAGTACCTGAGGAATTAGTTACCCCACCTATAAGAATATCTCCATTGCTATCTATAGAGGATTCTCTAGGGTAGTCAGCAGTTCCGCCTCCAAAAGATTTTACATTGAGAATATTACCGCTAAGGTCAAGTGTCATTAAGTACGTTTGGTTAGTGGGCGGTCCTCCATCATAACCGACTACTTTAATCTCGTCTCCCACTAAATGCGCTGTCCGAGCTATTCCATACTCGTTTGTATTGTATAATTTTTCCCAGAGTAATACGCCACATTCATTTACCAGAGCTATATAATTTCTGAAATTAGAAGGGCCGAGAGTCTTTCTTCCAAGGATTAAATATCCATGATTAGGTAAGTAGCATATTCCATGAGCGAGGTCATCCACTTCAGTTCCTAGGTATTTCATGAAGGAAGATTCGGAACCTTCGCAGATTAAGTCTTCTGAGCTGATTACTTCAATGGTTGCTAATCCACTAAAATTCCCTGAGCATTGACTGTCCGAAAAGTTGGTGATTTCGAATTCTGTAGTGCTATTAACCTGAAAAATTTCAGAAAAATCATAGTCCATAATTCCGGAATAACTGTATGAGTTTGAGCCATCAAAAAGGGTAATAGAAAAAGGAGGATTTCCTTCTAAATTTAAAATGACAGATCCATATCCTCCCGAAAAAACTTGCGAGTTTCCGCTAATGACTGCACTTGGAGGAGAAACGGTGATATAACCATTGACAGATTCAAAATCGGAATCGAAACCATCTGTAATTTGAAGAGAAACTGAATAAACACCTTCTGAAGGGTATTCTATTAAAGGAAACTGCTCTGAAGAAGTAGCTGGTACGCCACCTTCAAATGTCCATTCATAAGTCAAACTGTTTCCGTATGAATAATTGAAGAATTGAATTTCATTTCCTACACATATTTGAGTAAAATCAGAGTTGAATTCTGCGTTGAGTTCTGTTATGCATTGCAACGCGGCCAAGGCATTTATTCTTCCAGCTCCTACATCATTTTGAAAGGATCCATTTACAGGGTCGGCTGAATAAAGAAGGCAATATTCTATTTCTTCAGCAGAAGCCAATGGTTGAGCACTCTTCATTAAGGCAATTAATCCGGCTGTCAAAGGTCCAGACATAGAAGTTCCGCTCATACTTTGGTAATCACCAGGAAGACCATAAACAGAACTCATAATGTCAGAGCCGGGAGCTGCTATATCCACAGTAGCACCAAAATTAGAGAATCCTGATTTTTCATCATTTTGGTCTGTAGATGCCACGGAAATTACATTTTCATAAGATGCTGGATACATGGGTAAACTAGAACTGCTGTTTCCTGCTGATGCTACACATATGATACCTTCTTCAGCTGCAGCATTAAATAAATCTTGATAAACTTGAGAGTATAGTGCTCCACCCCACGACATGTTAATGACATCCACACCCATGGCTATGGCATAGTCTATAGCTTGAATAGTGTTTGATAACCCACCTGTTGAGCTTTGACCAATCTTGATTGGTAATACTCGAGCATTGGCCGAAATAGAAGAGATGCCTTCTGCATTATGAGTGACTCCAGCTGCTATTCCAGAAACATGAGTTCCGTGAGTTAAATTTACCAAGCCATCATACGGTGCGGCATCATTATCTCCATCTGCAAAATCCCAACCTACATAATCATCTATAAAACCATTTCCATCATCGTCTATGTTATTCCCTGGTGTTTCTAAAGAGTTATACCAGATGTTATTAGCTAGGTCAGGATGATTGATGTCAACAGCATCATCTATTATTCCAATTAAAACATCTGAGGCATCGTTGTCAATCTCCCAAGCAGCCTCTGCTTGGATTAAGTCAAGATGATATGAGTTATTAGAATAATCATTTGGAGTCCAAAACAATTTCACTTCAGGAGCTATTTCAAGCAATGAATATTCAATGTCTACTAAAAGTGATTTTACCGTTTCTATTGACGACTCTTGATTTAATTCCAGAACATAAACGTCCTGTAAAACCTTATTAATGAAAGGAGATTCAAATGATTTAACTAAAGGGTTTGAGGCTAGATGAGTTAGTGTAGCATTTGGAGTTGATTTCACGAAGAAAGTACTCGATTTTTGACCGAATACCGTAATCGAAAAGAATATAGTTAGTATGAATAGTAAAACTTTCATTTTGATAAGTCTCTCGAAGATAATACATTTTGAAAATCAGAAGGTTGTATGATGATTAAAATAAATATCAATTTCATGCTCAGTAGTAAATGCCGAACTATCTTTGGCTTTCTAATTAACCTGAATGGAGTTTCACACATTTTCTTTATCGAACGGACTAAGAGTTATATTTAAAAGAACTGACAGGCCTGTCAGTCACTGTGGTATAGTTATTAATGCAGGCTCTAGAGATGAGAAAGTTGGCCAAGAGGGCTTAGCCCATTACATTGAACATTGTATTTTTAAGGGAACTAAAAAGAGAAAGACCTATCACATTCTAAGTAGGTTAGATAATGTAGGTGGTGAAATAAATGCGTACACTGGTAAAGAGGATACCTGGATCTATGGAAGTTTTTTGAATGAATACCTCGACCGTTCTCTGGAGCTTATATCTGATATAGTATTGAACTCTACTTTTCCTCAAAAGGAAATAGAAAAAGAGAAAGATGTAATCATTGATGAAATCAGCAGTTATAAAGACAGTCCTGGAGAACAAATATTCGATGATTTTGAAGAACTGATTTTTGAGAATCATTCCTTAGGAAATCCAGTGCTTGGCTCTGAAGAATCTGTGGCTAAATTAACTAGAGATCATATTTTAAATTTTATTGAAAAACATTATTGTGCTGAGCATATGGTCTTAAGTGTAGTAGGGAATTACACGGTATCTAAAGTTAAAAAGTTAGCAGAAAAGTATTTCGAAGCCGTTAAAAGCGCAAGTGCTATAAAAGAGAAAAGAGAAAAGTTTAAGATTTATAAGCCCTCAGATATTCAAATAGAAATGGATACGCACCAAGTCCATTATATAGCTGGGGGAATAGCTTATTCTAGCGCTGATCATAGAAGAACTGCTCTTCATCTTATGAATAATTATTTAGGAGGTCCCGCTATGAATAGTCTTTTAAATCTGGAGATTCGTGAAAAGCATGGAATAGCCTATAATATTGAAAGTAGCTACCAACCCTATAGTGATACCGGTGTTTTTGAGATTTACCTCGGGACAGATGAAAAGATGTTCGAGAAGAGTAAAAAGCTCGTAGAAAAACAATTGAAAAAGCTTAGAGAAAATAAACTTGGAGTTAATCAGCTTCAAACTGCTAAAAACCAAGTCCTAGGTCAAATTGCTCTTGCTCAGGAAAGCGGAGTAGGCACTATGATGGGCTTAGGAACGAGTTATCTTTTTTATGATAGAGTAGATACTTTGGCTGAGGTTTTTGATAGAATTAACAAAGTTACTTCGGAAGATGTATTGGCAGTAGCTAATGAAGTATTGGAAACTTCCACATTTAGCTCAATTACCTATTTATAATAAAAATGCCCTTCGCAGCTGAGCTACTAAAGGGCATCTTTTAAGACAAATTATCACTTGATATTTTAATCCACTTGTTTGAACTTAGGAGTCCCTTCTGGAGCTCTTTCAGTTATAGTGGCTTTTTTCATTTTTATTTCGAATTTTCCAGTACTTGAATTTTCTCCAGTAATAGTAAAACTTCCATCTGCTTCAGGTGTTCTGTAACAGTTACACTCTTCCCACTCTTCAGTATAAAATCCATTTTCATTACATACCATTAGTAGAAATGTATCTGAGCCATGAGCTCCAGGTTCTCCATAATTACCACCAGGGGAACCATGATTCGAATAAAGTGTATATGTTCCGTACCAATATTCGTAAGGGTTAATGAAATATTCGAATTCATATGTACCTCTTTCAGTTCTGTACATTTCTCCAAAAAACGGGTTATTAGGAACATTTGGGTTATCATCCCAATAGCTATATGGTGGAGAGTGATCGTAGTCTATTCCATAATAAACTTTTCCATCATTCCCTCTAGGGCCTTGATCTACTATAGTTATGCAGCTAGCTAAGAATGTACTTACTAAAGCTACTAAAAACATAGATCTTAAAAGATTCGTTGAATTTTTCATGATGTTTGATTTTAAAGTTGTTAATGGAGATTAATCCAATAGCGTGCCAAAATAAAAGGACTCGATTAAGGCGCTGAAAATCAAGGGGTAATTTAGGTTGGGTGAATTGCAATTATTACCGAAACTTTTAGTGATTACTTCCGTACAAAGAAAGACCTAAACAATACACTTAACCATGTTCGATATAACTCCTCAACGAATTGATAAAGACGAAATCGGCTCTTTACATTTTCCTAATCAGGCCCTAGATCATTCTAAAGAAAAGCTCAGCTACCTTACTAAAGCGTTGCAAAAAGCTTTGAAAATCGGCAACTCATATAAGAATAAGATTAAAATAGTTTTTTACGATGCTACTGGATTAAAAGAAGTGGAAACTACAGTGTGGAACTCAACAACTGAGAATGTAGTGCTGAAAAACGGAATCTGTATTCCATTTAATAGGGTCGTGGATGTCAAGTACGCCTAAGACTTAGCTTCTCTCAGTTTTTTAATTTTAAAATCAAAAATCCCGAATGCTATGGTCATTAATGGACTTACTAGATTAAAAATACAGTAAATCCAATATGTTCCTGTAGCTACACCGAGAACTCCTGATTGAGCTACTCCACAAGTATTCCATGGAATAAGCACTGAAGTAACCGTACCGGAGTCTTCTAGTACTCTACTCAGATTCTCTGGAGCCAAGCCTCGTTCTTTATAAGCATCTTTAAACATTTTCCCAGGAACCACTATGGCTATGTACTGGTCAGATGCTGTTAGGTTAAAAAAGAAACATGTTCCAGCCGTACTGGCTATTAATGATCCTGTAGAATTCACTACCGATAAAATAGCTTTAGTAATTCTCTTTAAGAATCCTCCTGCCTGCATAGCTCCACCAAATGTAAGAGCACATATTATCAGCCAAACAGTATTCATCATTCCATACATTCCTCCAGCTTTTAGTAAGCTTGATCTATTGGCATCCTCTACTTCAAAAAGATCATTGATTCGTGAATTTTCTGCTGCGAAAAAATCTGTTGTTTCTAAGGCCATTGTGTAGAAAATAGCTTTATATCCAGCAGCTCCATAATTATCATAGGCTTGCGCTTTTACAGTGTACTCAGTACTAAATGGGATAGTATTATCGAAACTTATAGATCTTTTATCTGAATTAAACTTATAATCTGTTCCAGAGATGAGTTCATCGTCTCCCATAAAAATGGAAACACTTTCTGGAAGTATTAAACATTCATCACAAAGTGTCATTTGAGCATCCATACTCTCTTTTTCAATAGAGTAACTTCCAATTTCTTTGACCACATCAGGCTGAAAAATAACAGCAAATACTCCACCTAATAATGCACCTATAAATAATGCAGGTATAGTCGGTACTTTTTTAATAATAAGAGCTATAACGGTTATAGGAACAAGGAACAACCATCCACTGATGTTGAATTTTTCTGAAATAATTCCTTGCAACGCTAAAACTTTATCTGCATCTCCTTCTCCTCCTTGTACAAAACCGACTATAAGAAATACGATTAGCGCTATAGAAATACTAGGGACAGTAGTCCAAAGCATGTGTTTGATATGTGTAAATAAATCAGTCCCAGCTATGGCAGGAGCTAAGTTAGTAGTGTCTGAAAGAGGTGACATTTTATCTCCGAAATAAGCTCCAGAAATAATAGCTCCAGCACTCCATCCTATGTCTATTCCTAATATTTGACCGATGGCTATTAACGCTATTCCTACGGTGGCTATGGTGCTCCATGAGCTTCCAGTGGCTAGTGAAACTATAGCACAAATCACACAAGAAGCTGCCAAGAAAATACTAGGATTTAAAACCTCTAAACCGTAATAAATCATGGCAGGAACCACACCACTAATTAGCCAAGTTCCAGCCAAGGAACCTATCAATAGAAGAATGATAACCGCACCCATAGCACTTTGTATACCATCTATAATCCCGTTATAAAAATGCTCGTAGCTTCTGCCGAATTTAAGTCCTACTATCCCTGCCACACCAGCTGCGGCTAACAATGCTATTTGATTCGGTCCATAACTAGAATCAGCTCCAAAGTATAAAACGTTTAAAGCCAAAAGTGCCATTAATACTATAATGGGAATAAACGAAGCGCCTAATGTGGGCATTTTAAGGTTAGAGTCCATTGGAGGATTTATTTATTGCGTAGCAATATAAGGATGCAAAGTTTAAGATTTAGTCTAAGATGAACACAAAGTCAAAGTTCAATAAAAACTTAGGATTTGGAAAAATTCACTCTATGATGGATTAATTTAGAGTGATGATGTTTATGATATATGTTATAGCCTGTTTGGTCATCATTTATTTAGCCACTAAAAGGAAAAGCAGAAAACAAAGGAATCCGAATTCACGAGCAAACTTCAAGATCAAAAGAGGCTCCGAGAATCAGGAATTATAAACTTCTTTGAAAACCTAGAAATGCGCGGGCAAAACCATAGTTGGTAGTTGTGTGGTTTGTTACTTTTGCAACGCAATAAAAACCACTATGAGCAAACCTTCTTTACCCAAAGGAACCAGAGATTTCGGACCGGCTGATATGGCCAAAAGAAATTATATTTTCGGTACTATTAAGACTGTATTTGAGAAATATGGCTTTATGCCATTAGAGACTCCTGCCATGGAATCACTCCAAACACTTACGGGGAAATACGGTGAAGAGGGAGATCAGTTGATATTTAAACTTCTGAATAACGGAGATTTTTTGGCTAAATCGGATAAGGAAGCTATAGCAGCAGGAGATAGTAAAAAAGCGAGTTTCTCAATAAGTAAAAAAGCTTTGAGGTATGACTTGACAGTTCCATTTGCCCGGTTTGTGGTGATGAATAGGAGTGAGATAGCAATGCCTTTTAAACGTTATCAGATTCAACCTGTATGGCGTGGAGATAGACCTGGGAAAGGCCGTTACCAAGAGTTTTACCAGTGTGATGCTGATGTAGTAGGCTCTGATAGTTTGTTGAATGAAGCTGATTTAGTGCGCATATTTGATGAAGTGCTTGATTCATTAAAGTTAGATGGAGTAGTTATCAAATTGAACAATAGAAAAATCCTTTCGGGGTTAGCACAATGGATAGGCAAAGAAGATGATCTGACGAATCTCACTATTTCTATTGATAAACTGGATAAAGTAGGAGTAGAAGGAGTGGAAAAAGAACTGACCAACCGAGGGTTTACAGAAGCTGAGATTGATAAGGTGAAAAAATTCCTTTCGGTTAATGGAAGTATTGAAGACAAACTTAACTGGATTAGTGAAAGTTTAAATTCTGAAGAAGCTAAGAAAGGAGTAGAAGAAGTAAGAGAAATCATTGAAAAAGTAAACCTAACCGGTTTACGCGCTGCGGAATTAGAGTTAGACTTAACACTAGCTCGAGGATTGAACTATTACACTGGTGCCATCTTCGAAGTGATCGTAAAAGACAGCGGAATGGGAAGCATCTGCGGTGGTGGACGTTATGATGACTTAACCGGGATATTTGGATGGCAAGGAGTTAGCGGAGTAGGAATCTCCTTTGGTGCAGAACGTATCATGGACATAATGAATGAGAGAGAATTATTCCCTTCAGATACTGCTATAACTACCCAAGTGATGTTTGTCAACTTCGGTGCAGAGGAAGAAAAGTACTGCGTGAAGTTAGCAGCTGAACTGCGTGATAAAGGTATTAAAACAGAGGTATATCCAGAAGCGGCCAAAATGAAAAAGCAGATGACCTATGCCAATGCTAAGAACATTTCTTGTGTAGTGATGGCTGGTTCGAATGAAATAGCTATAGGCGAAGTAAGGCTGAAGAATATGAAAACCAGTCAAGAATATCCAATTTCGTCACCCTTTATTAATTTGGCAGGTTCAATAAATCAATTATTAGCTGAGTAAACTTCGGAAAAATATAAATCGTAAAATCTAAAAGAACATAATCTTATGTTAAATTGAATTGGGATGAATGATTTTAAGCTTTTAATTGACAATATTACGATAACCCATGAGGGCTTACAAGAGCAGGCGGCTAATGCCGTAAATCAAGCCTTAACAATTCGTAATTGGTTAATTGGATATTACATAGTTGAGTATGAACAGAGAGGCATGGACAGGGCTAGCTATGGTTCGAATCTTTTGAATAACCTTGAAAAACATTTCGAGAATACAGGCGTGAAGAGTATGACAGCTAGAAGATTGAGGGATTATCGAGCGTTATATTTTTGTTATCCTCAAATTCGGCAGTCGCTGACCGCCAGATTGGTAAATAGTTCGATTCGGCAGTCACTGACCGCCATATTAACCCAGAATAATGTAAAAGAAGAAATAACAGAACCCCTAGAGAAAGGTAAAGCAATTAGTGGTGAGCTTCTTATAACTAAACTTTCATTTACGCACCTTGAACAACTCATAAGAATTAAGGAAGATCTAAAGCGTACTTTTTATGAAGTGGAATGTATAAAAGGAACATGGAGTGTAAGAGAATTAAAAAGACAAATATCTAGCTTATACTTTGAACGAACTGGCTTATCTGAAAAGCCAAATAAACTCTCTGAGCTAGTCCATACAAATAAAAATTCTCATTTAGCTACTGATATAATAAAAAACATTTATGCTTTTGAATTTCTGGACTTGGATGTTAAACCATTAATGGAAGAGTCAGATTTAGAGACAGCGCTCTTAAATAATCTACAAGAGTTTATTATCGAACTTGGAAATGGATTTTGTTTTGAAAAACGACAAAAGAGAATTTTAATCGGAGAAAATTATTACTTCATAGATTTACTATTTTACCATAGAATTTTAAAATGTCATGTAATTGTGGAGTTAAAGCTGTCTCTTATACACATCTCCGAGCC
>OJHH01000516.1_pt1 | contig 12949 bp, 7 predicted proteins | sample 1594911 | NCBI WGS metagenome assembly OJHH01 (sample SAMN05416787, study PRJEB24817) | seawater metagenome | isolation source: Sea water | place: Canada:Atlantic | collected 2013-11
AGATGTAGAGAGGTCTCGTGGGCTCGGAGATGTGTATAAGAGACAGATTCTGGATGAGCTGGCAGATCAAAAAGCACCAAGTGATGAGCAAACTGGAAGTTTCTTCCTTCACTTCCTATTTCCGAACAAATCAGAAGTCTAGCTCCGTTTGACTCCTCGAACCAAGCAGCATTTCTATCGCGCTGCACTAGGGTCAGGCTTTCATGAAATACTCCTACATTTAGCCTCACCTTTTTAGCTATAGCTTGTTCAAGAGCCAATACTTTCTGTTTGGTTTTACAAATCAGAAGCACTTTTAAAGGATCTAATTCTGCCAATAGCTTTACCAACCAATCTATTCTAGGATCCACACTAAAATCAAGCTTCACTGTTTTACGCAACCCAGTGTCTGCTGAAAATTCATCCTTGAAACGACTGATTAATTCGTTGTCTTCTAAGTAGCTTGTGTTTTGCAACGCTACCAGTTCTACATTTCTCTTAGGGAATCCTTTTAATGCTGCCCTAGTGTTTCTAAACATCACTCTTCCTGGGCCATGTTGATCCAGTAAATCCTCTATAAGATTATTCCTCACTTCAGGATCTTTCACCTCCAAATCCTCCTCACCTGTTAGTTTTTCTATTAGCGAAACCTGTTTCTTAGTCAGAGCCTTGGTAGTGGATAAATGCTCGACCAAATCAGCAACCGGCTGATGTCCTAACGATTCATTTTTAAAAGATTCTAAATCCGAATACCGTTCAGGATCTAAGAGCCTGAGTCTGGCAAAATGGCTTTCCACTCCCAACTGCTCCGGAGTAGCTGATAACAATAATAAACTCTGAGCTATTCCACTCAATACTTCCACGATGGCATATTCTGGGCTTACCTCTTTCTCAGTCCATTTAAGGTGATGTGCCTCATCCACGATAAGCATATCCCATGAAGCAGAAACTGCCTGCTGAGCTCGCTTACTAGAACCTGCCAGAAAAGAAGTGCTGCAGATAACCAGTTGATCCGCTAGAAAAGGATTTCCTTCAGGAGCTCCTTCTTCGATAGCTTCACATCGTTCCTCATCAAATATGTTAAACCACATATTGAATTTTCTAAGGATTTCTACAAACCACTGGTGAACTAAAGAATCTGGAACGAGAATTAGCACTCTGGAAACTCTACCAGTAAGCAGAAGCTTATGCATGATTAAACATGCCTCTATTGTTTTCCCCAAACCTACCTCATCAGCTAATAAAACACGCGGATAATACCTTGAGCATACTTCATTGGCTATATAAAACTGATGCGGAATAAGATCCACACGAGCTCCTACAAAACCATGAACGGAGGACAGCTTTCTTTCAAAATCAAATTCTATTATTTTCTTTCTGATATCAAAGGCTTTTCTAGATTCTAGCTCACCTAGAAACAACTGGTCAGAAAGAGTGTGCTTCACAGCAACCTCACCCATATCAGCTTCACTTAAAAGCCCAGTGGCACTTAAGTAAATAATCAAATCACCTAATTCACGAACCTCCTCTATTAAAAAAGGTTTGTTTTCAGCATCACTCACCGTATCACCAGCTTTGAACGAAACGCGTCTTAACGGAGCACTCTCCGAAGCGTACATTCTAACTTCTTTCGAAGAGGGGAAATCCAAAAGCACTCTTCCCTTAGAAAGTTCTTTCACTACTCCCACACCTAATTCAGGTTCTCCTACACTACTCCACCTCTGCCCTAATTCGAATTCTTCCATTGTTCAGTTTGCTCTAAATTTTGAGCGCGCAAAGATGCGAAAAGAAAGGAGGTGGAAACAGATTAGAATGGTTGATTAATCATTAAAACATTTCATATTAAAATCTTATACAACTGTTAGGGAAAAGCATACTACGGATGTATTATAGCTGAATGAAAGTCAACGTCTTAATCCTCATCTCACTTTGCATATTCTCTGAAGCTGGAATTACACAAACTTTAGATGGTAGTATGGCATTTAGCCAAATCAACTTAAGAAATTTAGATACTAACTATGGCCATAATGAAGGAGGAGGAAATGGGCAGGGGTTCATTTTCAGAATAGGCATTGATAGTATTCCTGGAGCCTATCAATTTGTACGGTACGAGCTTGGAATAAAAAAAGAATACTGTGAGCTTTCGTTAAAAACTGGAGGGCAAGGAGGAACTACTAAATACAACACTGAATTTGAGAAAACAGCTTTGTTTATTGGTGCTTATCCATTGAACCTTGGCTTTGCAAAGTATTTTCAGTTTAGTGCTGGAATTCAAGGAAACATCCTATTACACAACAATCATGACAGCTACAAATCTAGCTGGTCGATTAACGGGCCAAATAGTAGCTCAACTGACTCTGGAACAGGAAAAGAAAACCATAATTTATTTTACTTGTCAATAACCTTAAGACAAAGTATAAGCATTCCATTAAATAAAAAGCTAAGCATTGAAGGACTGGTTTACTATTCAAGAAGTTCTGCTAAAGAGTTTGATACTATTTTAAGAGTATCATCTAGAAGTTTTAGCGCTGGCTTAGGAATGGCCTGGAAATTATAACAATTAGCTAAAAAAAAGCCGCATGATAATGAGGCTTTCCGTTAGTATGATTCTACGAGATTACTGAATGAAATCAATATTATTCAGTCTATCTCCGATATAACGTCCCACGACTACTCCGCCTTCATCTGTTCCATTTATAGAAAAGTCATTTTGATCTCTGTTAATAATCATGTTAGCGGTTCCCACACCAACCTCCTGCAATCTGTCTGCAGGAAGCACAATATCTGTGGCTCCTTCATCTGATATGATAAACAGCTCCCCATCTCCAGTGGTATCTTCACCTGTAATCGTTATCAGACAAAACTCGCCACTTTCGAGTGAAGCTCCTTCCCACTCTAAAGAAAGCGCATTATTTATATTTACCACAGTTAAATCTGAGGGGAAGTTTATAGCTTCTGGAACCCCAGCGATGTTTGAGAAAGATTCTCCATCATCATTTGTATAGCCAAAAACTCCCGTCCCTACATTTCCAGCAAAGACCAGTTCATAATAAGCAAACAAAGGCTTCCAATTCATATCTTCATTGTTAAAGCTAATTTCTGAATCTTCAGCTAGCTCTAAGATTGTTCCTGTAGATCCTCCAAATCTAAATTGAGCTCTGGCGTAAGTAACATCTGAATTTTCATTGTATTCTAGCACATACCGTGTGTGAATTGTGTCTTGATCTACACTATCAGAATCTTCTCTGGTACATGATGAAAACAAAACTGCTACCATCAGTATTAAAAGGAATGCATAATTTTTCATTTTGAAATGTTTTATAGTTTGAATTGGTGGCTAAACCCAAAACTCGTTCCAAAATTAAAACATTCACTCATAGTTAATTCTTAAAGTAACTGAATCTACTAGGATCTAACTCTTCAGAATTTACAAACTCACGAAAACACTTACTTGATAACTCTATAAGAAGCCATCTCATTTATCACTTTAATTCTGCTTCTTGTAATATATATTTGAGGCACCAAAATGAATTCAGTTAAACCAGTTATTCTATTTATCCTAGTCTCCCTAGTGACTATGGCTGCGTTTGGTCAAAAAACCATTTCTGGAACAGTTATAACTACAGAAAACGAACCGATTCCCTTTGCCAATATTATCTCTTCAATCTCTCAGTCTTCTGCTGGAGGAGATGGTGTTTTCTCTATTCAAATAGCAGACGTTGATACGCACATTATAGTATCTGCTGTAGGGTTTCAGGAGGATTCTGTGCTTATTACTGGAAATAAAATTATTGCAACGCTTAAAGAAAACAGCGTAGATATAGATGATGTGGTAGTTACGGCTTTAGGTATTAAAAGAGAGAAGAAGTCTATAGGTTACGCCATTACTGAACTAAAGGCTAAAGAAATAGAACTGAGCTCCGACCCTAGCGTGATCAACAGACTTTCAGGAAAAGTAGCCGGATTGAACATTAGCTCAACCAATGGTGGTGCAGGTACATCAAGCAGAATTATATTACGTGGAAATAACTCTCTTTCGGGAAATAACCAAGCGCTAATCGTAGTAGACGGAGTTCCTATAAACAACAGCACCAACAGTAACTCAGGTGATGAATGGGGTGGAAAAGACTATGGAAATGGTGTTTCTGATATCAACCCTGATGATATAGAATCTATATCTGTTTTAAAGGGTGCGAGTGCTGCTGCCCTTTATGGCTCACAGGCTACTAATGGTGTGATACTAATCACCACTAAAAATGGTGGAAACAGTAAAAAACTTAGAGTCAATTTCAGAACTAGTTTTACTGCTGAGACGCCTAATATTCTGTATGATTTACAGGATGAATACGGAGCTGGGAGAAATGGAAAGTTTGAGGGAGCATGGACGAATAGTACCGGAATTCCCGTATTCAATTCCTCTTCAGATTTTAGCAAAGGAAGTTGGGGACCTTTAATGAACGGTCAACGAATAGTGGATTGGAATGGTGACACCACTCCTTTTTCTCCTCAACCAAATAATTACAAAGACTATTTTAGAACAGGTTCTACTTTCACTAATTCATTTTCTGTGGATGGGAAAATCAAACGAGTAAACTTTAGATTTTCGGCATCTAACAATGTCACTAAAGACATAGTCCCCGGAGCTAAACTGAACAGAACTAACCTTGGATTAAAGATTCAATCAGAGCTAACTAAGAAACTGAAAATAAACGCTTACGCTAATTACATTTTAAACGAAGCATTCAACAGACCGTCACTTTCTGATTCGCATGACAACCCGAATAGAAACTTCGTTCATATGCCTAGACATATCAGTTTAGAGTCTTTGGAAAGCGATTACGAAGTGCTTCGAGTTGATGAAAACGGTGAAGATTTTTTAGCTGAAAATACTTGGTTTGGCTTCTGGAATTGGATGACTAATCCGTACTGGAATATCGAACATCAGAGAAATGGAGACACACGGAAAAGACTCTTTGGAAATGCTTCTTTAACTTATGAAGTTTCTCCTAAATTAAAAGCGATGATTCGAACATCACCAGACGTGTACGTTACTGAATTTTACAACCAAGATGCGCAATATGGCTTAATCAACTCTCTGGGTGGTTATTCAGAAACTGATGATAGCCAAAACCTGATAAACACCGATTTTCTGATATCCTATAATAACAAGCTTTCAGATAAGCTCTCTTATCAGTTAAACTTAGGAGGAAACGCTATGTATTATGAGAAAAACGTAAACTCCAGAAGTACAGTTGGCGGGCTGTTAGAACCACAAGTCTATACTTTAGAAAACAGCAAAGACACCATTTCGAATAGGCCTCCATTTTTATCTCAAGCAGCTAAAAACTCATTGTATGCATTCGGGCAGTTTGAATATGATGGAATGCTCTACTTGGACATCTCCTCTAGAAACGACTGGTCTTCTACCCTACCAAAAGGTAAAAACTCCTTCCTGTATAGTTCCGCTAGCCTTGGATTTGTGTATTCAGAATTGTTTAACAGAAGTAAACTACCAGAGAAAGGATTTTCTTTCGGTAAGCTTAGAATCTCTTATGCGGGCGTGGGAAATGAAGGAGAACCATACCAATTAGAAACTACTTACCAGACGGTAAACAACGAAGGATACGGAGATTCTCAGTTTATTAGCACAACTGTTCCTAATCTAGGATTGGTTCCTGAACTCGTTAAATCGTTCGAAATAGGGAGTGATATAAAGTTCTTCTTGAACCGATTAGGAATAGATTTCACGTATTACAATAACAGATCGTTTAATCAGATATCTAACATTCCTGTGTCGGCTGCTTCGGGTTATAGGTCGGCTATTGTGAATAGTGGAGTCATAGACAATAGTGGAATAGAGATTCAAATCAACTCCACTCCTATAGAAAAGAAGAATTTTAAATGGAATGCCAATCTAGCTTTCTCTAGAAACAAGTCGGTAGTTCAGGAACTGGGTCCAAATGTAGAAAGCTCTATTCTATATGAACACTGGAGATTAACTATAGAAGCTCGACCAAACAACCCTTATGGAGACATTGTAGGTTATGGATTCCTCAGAGATGAAAATGGAAATGTACAAGTAGATGCTCAAGGAATGGTCATCAAAGACCAAACTCCTAAAGTCTTGGGGAATTTCACTCCTGACTTCAGCCTATCTCTTAGTCAGAATTTCAGCTATAAGAACTGGACGCTCTCTATGCTTATTCATAGTCAAATAGGTGGAGATATATTCTCTGGAACCAATATGTATGGGAATGGTTATGCTGGGAATTTCACTGAATCATTAGAAGGAAGAGAAGAATGGTATGCATCTGAAGCAGCTAGAGAAGAGGCTGGCGTGGGAACGCAAGACTGGACTGCTACAGGCGGATATTTAGTAGAAGGAACTTATGCTCCTGGAACTACTGTGAATGGTGAAGATGTAAGTGGTCAAAATAATTCAACATTTATAGATCCATTTGACTATTACGAGAGGGTTTCTAGATGGCAAGACGAAATACACGAACCGTTTATATACGATGCGTCATTCGTAAAACTAAGAGAGTTAAGTATTGGCTACAATGTACCAGAGTCATTTTATAAAAAGCTTAAATTAAGAAGCATGAGTTTGGGAATATTTGGAACTAACTTATGGTTGATTCACAGCAATGTTCCGAATATAGATCCTGAGAGCTCACTGACTAACGGAAATGGACAAGGGTATGAATTGTATGCTTATCCGAATAGGCGGAGTATTGGGATGTATTTGAAGGTGTCGATTTGAAATGGGTTTGGAGTTCGGGGTTTGGAGTTTGGTCCCGATAGCTATCGGGATTGGAGTTGTTCGCTGGCTCACTGTTAGGCGTTGCTCGCTGGCTCGAATGGGTTTGGAAGTTGCTTTTGCATTGCAACCACCCCGCCCTTTGGGCACCCCTCCTAAACAGGAGGGGAATTTTTTAAGTTGCAAGCACGATGCTCGCTGACTGAGCGGTGCACTGAGCTTAGTCGAATGTGTGATTTGGCCGATTGGACAAATAGTATCGAAGGCAAGGGAATTTGATTGGAGTGCAGAGTCGTTCGCGGGCTCACTTGGTTTTAGCGGGAAGCGGTTCCCTGAGCGATAGCCGAATGGGAGAAGCGTGGATATTTGTGTTGCTGATTTGGAAGTTGCTTTTGCATTGCAACCACCCCGTATTGCTGTGGGCGATTGAGGTAAACTGGTGATTGCGTAACAGCAATACACCCCTCCTAAAAACAGGAGGGGAATTTGATTAGAGTTGCATTTGGGCTCGAATATGAGAAGCGTAGCAAGGAGCAAAAGAAATTAGCGCGAAGCTCGCCCCTTTAGGAGGTTAGGGGGAAGCGCGGAGATTAATAGAATATGAACAAAAGGATTTACATACTGGCATTAGTTATAGCGGTTTTAATCGGGGCTTGTAAAAAAGACATCACCGACCTAAACGTAAACCCTAACGATTCTCAAACTCCTAATCCTGATCTGCTTTTCAAACAATCGGTTAAAAGAGGGATGAGCAATTATTTGACCGCTACTAACCTAGAGTATAACGGAATAGCTCATTGGGTAATGTATTTCTCTGCACGTGGAGGTATAAATCCTAGCATTCCTTACATCTCTCCTCCGGGTGGTGATAATTACTGGAGCGAATCTTACATAGATGCTATGAATAATGCGCAAGTGATTATTGATTATGATGAAACTGCTGGAGAAGACTTTACCAATTTGAAAGCTACTGCGCTCATTTGGAAATCATTTATAGCTCACAGAGTAACTGATTTATGGGGCGCTATCCCTTATTCTGAGGCATTACAGGGCAATCCTGAACTAAACTTCGCTCCTAGTTTTGATTCTCAGGAGGAAGTGTATAACAAGTTATTTGCGGACTTAGAGTTAGCTGTTTCTCAACTTGATGAGGCCGCAGAAGCCATAACTTCGGATAGTGATTTATTGTTTGCTGGCGATATAGACAAATGGAAACGATTTGCTAATTCACTTCGATTTAGACTGGCTATGCGGGTTTCTAATGTGAATGAATCTTTGGCTAATGATGTGCTGACTGATTTAGAAAGTGTCGACTTATTCGAATCCAATGCTGGTTCTGCTGAGTTTCAATTCAACTCCGTATTTAACAATCCACTAAATGAAGCTGGTAACATCAGATTTTCTGAGGGAGCTCAATATGTAAACCCTAGTAAATATCTTGTAGACCTCCTACTAGAGAATGACGACCCTAGAATTAACTTCTACTTAGAAGAGGCTTCTTTGTATGATACATTCGACTTTTTAGAACGATTTAAAGGCGTTCCTAATCTACTTCCTTTCAATAGTGAAGAGTGGGAAGATTACAACTTAGACGAAACTCTGGGAGACCCCAATGGCGAGTGGGGTGATGTTTCTAGAATTGGAGAATTTTACATGACCAATCTTCGACCAGTGCCACTACTCTCCTATAGCGAGTTATGCTTTCTACAGGCTGAAGCTTCTCTTAGAGGTTTATGGAACGGAAATGCTGACGAGCTGGTTAAAGAAGGTGTGAGAACTCATATGGAGCACATGAATTTTCATAACTATTCAGACCATGAGAATATTGAAGAACAAGACATAGCAGACTATGTAAACGCTATTTCTGCTGTAGATCTAGAAGATATCATCACTCAAAAATGGACTCTTTTGGCATATGAAAACACCTTAGAATCCTTCTCGGAATACAGAAGAACAGGATTTCCTACCTTAGTAGATTTTTATGGAGAATCTATAGATAACAGCATTTTCCCTCAACGATTAAAATACCCAAATAGTGAATTCACTTTGAACCAAACAAACTATCTAGAAGCCATAGAAATGCAGGGCTCAGATGAACTTACTACGCCACTTTGGTGGTCCAATTAAACCTATATGAAAACACGATTACTTATTTTACTTCTAGCAGTTTTCGCATTGCAACGCGGATATTCTCAATCACCAGAAAACAAGAGCTGGTCTATAGATTACAATGTATGGAATGACAATGACACACCCGCTTTAAACATCAACTGTGGTACAGATCCTGTCTTTGATTTCCAAGATGATTTTACTATTGAGTTATGGGTAAGAGCATGGAATTTTATAGAAAACCGTAAAGTCATCGGTAAAGTAAATGCAGATGACGACACGTTCGATAATGGATACGTGATGGGATTCATAGAAGGCCAAGTGTATACTGAGTGCTTCAACCCTACCTTACAGCAAGTGCCGATAACAGGAAGCGGAACCATGCCTATAGATTCAGCTTATGTGCACATGACCTCTGTTTACTCGGTAACCAACAGCAAGCTTTATAATTACATTAACGGTGAACTTAGTGGAGAAGCAGATATGTTCCCTAGTGCTGGTGTTAGCATAGAACTTTCTTCATTCATCATAGGAAACGCCCCATGGGATGCGGTTTCCTTTCAGTTTTATGGAGATTTAGATGAAATTAGAGTTTGGGATAAAGCACTTACCCAAGAAGAAATAAAATCTAGAATGCATTTTAAATTGATGGGAAATGAGGACGACCTTTTAGCCTATTACCCTTTCGATGATGCTTCAGGGTCAACAGTGCCCGACAATGGACCAAATGGAATAGATGGTACGTTGAGTAACTCAGATCACATAAGTGTTGGATTCGAGCTTTCTGGAGCTCCAGTGGCTGATGTAGCCATGTCTAGCCTTGAGGAAGTACAAGCAGCTTGGTATAACACAGAAGAGAATTTCCACAGAATATCATCTGACAACGGAATGTCAGTTATTACAGATGTATTGGAAAATGAATACTGGAAGTATCTGGTTATGGGAAATACGAATGCAGTAGGAATTACTCCTGATAATGCACCAAGCACTAATCCTGTAGACTTTAACAGAACTGCTAGAGAATGGTATGTAAAATGTGCTCCAGATGTGAGCGGAACATTTACAGTGGATTTAGTAGAAGCTGGTGGTGGATTAATTCAAGACAGTTTCGACCTTGACCAATATGCTCTGTTATGGAGAGCAAACCTAGAAGATAATTTTATAGCATTGGCACATCCAACTAGTCCAATCGATGGGATTTTTCAGTTTCAAAATTTTGATTTCCAAGATGGCTATTATGCCTTTGGCGTGTCAGGTCAAACGTTCGAAATACAGACAGGAATAGAAGAATTAAAAACTGCCAGAAACTTTGGGTTCTACCCAAATCCGACTTCGGAACATTTTACTATTTCAGGAATAAACACAGGAGATAAAGTAAATATTTACAATACGTTAGGAGCACTAGTTAAAACCATTACTTCTACCTCAAACAATGACTTAAGAATAGAATTAGCAGATCAACCGAAAGGTTCTTTTATAGTTCACATCCAATCAAAAGATACATCATTCACGCAAAGAATAATACTTCAATAAGATGACTAAAATTTACTTACTATCAGTTATTTCGTTCCTTTCATTAGGAACAGTTTTCGCTCAAAACAATGCGCTGTATTTCGATGGAGCCAACAATAGAATAGGAGTCACAGACTCTCCTTCCCTAAACCCTTCTACAGAATTTACTTTAGAAGCATGGATTAACTCTGAGGAATGGGCCAATGACATATGGGCCGGATCTATCATATGTAAAGAAACAGGCAGTCCAGATCAAGGATATTCTTTAAGATGTGGTGCCAACGGAAGAGTAGGATTTAACATGTCTATAGACGGAACATGGAACGAGGCCAATAGTGCTGAGATTTTAGGCCTTAATACTTGGTATCATATAGCTGGAGTTTATGACGGCAGCACTATGAAGCTATACTTAAATGGAGGATTGATAACAAGTACAGATGTAACTGGAACCTTCTCTCCTTCTACAGGTGGATTAATGAACATTGGCGAAAACCCGACATGGACTAGCAGATATTTCCAAGGTATACTAGATGAGGTTAGAATATGGGATGTAGCTAGAACAGAGCAAGAAATATTGGACAATATGTCAATAGAGCTTGTGGGTGATGAAGCTGGATTATCAGCCTATTACAACTTCAATGAAGGAACTGGCAACATGGCTGCAGATGCTACGGCTAATGGGAACGATGGTCAATTACTGAATATGGTAGAAGAAGATTGGGTCAACGGATTTGTACCTATAGATCAAGACTTAAGTGTAACAGGAATAATTTCTCCTTCCGTTATTGGTTCTGGTTTTTCAGATACTGAAACTGTAAAAGTAGAAGTGAAAAATGTATCGAGTAATCCAGTTACTGATTTCGAAGTATCTTACCAAATAGACGGAGAAACAGAAATTACTGAAATGGTGAACATGGAGCTAGCACCATTTGAGTCATATCTTCACACTTTTAGCGGAACTGAAAATCTTTCAGGAGTAAGCACACTGGACATAACGGCTAGAGTAGATTTCGTTGATGACGGAAACGACATTAACAATGAATTAAGCGCTTCTATAGAACAGTCTCTAACACAAGTATTGTTTGATGAAGTGAGACATAACTTTGGATCATTCGGCCAAACACATTTTAAGCCATTGGCTATGCCAGAGAATTTAGATGATTACAGTCAAGTATTGTTACACGTAGACCTTTACTGCCCTAATGGTGGATGTGACCCATGGGATCAAGCTGCTAAAGTTTCTCTTTTAAAAGATGGAGACAGATATGAATTGGCCAGATACATTACTCCATACGGACAAGGATGCGGTGGATGGACTTGGGATTTAACAGATTTCCGTTCTCTAATGACTGGTAGTCTAACTTGGGAAAGCTACGTGCAAGTATGGGGAGCTTCAGGTTGGTTAGTAGACATGAGCTTAGAATTTGTAGAAGGAACACCTTCATGGGATGAGGTAACCGTACACCAGCTATGGGATAAAGATTATTGGGTATATGGTGATCCAGGCATCTCTTATGACTTAGACCCATTCACGGTTTCACTAAACGGAAACACAGAGCAAGTAAAAGTAAGAATGACAACTACGGGCCATGGACAAGGAAATACTGGAAATGCAGCTGAGTTCATGAACCAAACACACCACATTCATATCAATGGTACTGAGGCTTATGCTCAAGATTTATGGAGAAACGACTGTGCAGATAACGAATGTGCTAATCAAGCAGGAACATGGACAGGAAGCCGTTTTGGATGGTGTCCAGGACAAGATGTACAACCTTGGGTACAGAACCTTTCCACAGATGAATACACACCAGGAGCTGATCTTACTATAGATTATGTATTGGAAGATTACACCAATGCTCTAAACACTGACTATAATAACTCGGGACATACTGAGCCGTTTTATAGAATTCATGGATATTTAATAGAATACTCAGGAAACAATGTAGGAGTTGATGAGCTGGCAAATGATGCTACACTAGACATCTACCCTAACCCATCCACTGGACTGTTTACATTAACTATTCCTCAGAAAATAGATGTACAAACCATAAGCATTACAGATGTAAATGGCAGAACAGTAAAAACCATAGCAGTAAATGGCGCGTTGCAATACACCATAGATTTCTCCAACTTAGAAGCTGGAGTTTACTTGGTGAATGTGGCTACTGCTAATGGAATGGTGGTTTCTAAGGTGGTTAAGGAGTAATTGCTGCTTTTAAGATATATAGATTGTAAAAAAGAGCCCTTGGGCTCTTTTTTTTGTGACGTTTTGTGTATGTTGGTGCAGCATCCTGTAGGGTACTATGCACTATAAATATTGTAAGCGCCATTTATCATTGTGAGTATTCTTCAACCATTAAATTGAGTAGTTCATTTATTCTTGACCTTAAACTTTGGGTATAGTTAGAAATAAACTCTTCTATCTCTAGCTCGGTTAACCTTGAATTATCCTCTTCAATACGACTTTGAAGATAATCTTGGAATTCTCTGTACGGCATTATTTCATCACGAATTGAATCTGTGTAAAGCCTAATATTTGATCTGTCTCTTATACACATCTCCGAGCCCACGAGACCTCTCTACATC
>OJHH01000519.1_pt1 | contig 12907 bp, 9 predicted proteins | sample 1594911 | NCBI WGS metagenome assembly OJHH01 (sample SAMN05416787, study PRJEB24817) | seawater metagenome | isolation source: Sea water | place: Canada:Atlantic | collected 2013-11
GGATTTCGCGCACCGCTGGACTTCCGAGCAGCTGGTTGTCCGGAATCGGGATGCCCACTTCTTGGATGTTCTTGATGGACGTCATCAGCATGTCGCGCCGTCCAGCGATGCCCATGAGCTCCATCAGTCCGTCGCTTGTCTCTGTGCGGGGAGTCGGGACCCACCAGCCGCCGTACACAGGGGTGGCGTTTACCACGAGGTCGGTCAGCCCGGTGAAGCGTGTGGTGTTGCCATCTGGCGTAGTGACTTCTGCGGTGAATTTCACGGGGTCGACCACAGTGCGCAGCACTTCTTGAACAGTCGCACCTGCGTACACGGCCTGATTTGTGTACAAGCGTCTTAGGACCGGAACCTGGGCTACCAAGCTACGGTCGCGATTGCGGCGCCAGAGGATGTCGGGCTGTAGACCGAAACCAGCGGAATCAAAAAATAGGTCCCGATGTGTGGTCTCGCCGCCTTCGTCGATGGCTTGAATGCGTCCGACGTCCAAGCGAACCTGGTGACCCTCTAGAACGATGTCTAGGTTTTCCTCAATCGCGTCAGGTGAGGCTGAAATGCCGAAGCTACGTCCTTGGTCGTTCGCTGTCCCGCTCGGGATGAACGCCATGGGAACTCGTCGACCTGCGGCCAGAACGCCCTTGGCGACCTCGGCGAAGGTACCGTCCCCACCAAGGCTGATCACCGTGTCTACACGTGTGCTGTCGATAGCTTCAAAGACCGCTCGTACGGTGCGGCCATCTGGACGGGTGGGCATGAAGGACGCCGAAACGCCTCTGCGCCGGAGACTAGCCAGGGCTTGGTCTATTCGTCTGAGTGCTTTGCCCGAGCGCGCTGTGGGATTGCCGACCAGGAGGTAGTGTGGGGATTCTGCCATGGGTCAGTGTACCGCGGATACGGAGCTGGCATGTCATGGTTCGCGTGCGGTTGGCAACCATGAAGGGCTTTCAGTATATTTTGGTGACGCTGATGTGTGCGACGTCGGCGAATGGAAGCCTTTGGCGTGGTCCCCCTACTACTGACGGGCAGCGTGGGCGGCGACGGACCCACGGTTATGATTCAGTTCGCGGTGTTCGCCGTTGACACTAGCGAGGACGACTGCACCAAGCGCGCACGAGCTCATCTGTCTGACGCGTCATTGGTTGGTCGCACGACGAGTGCAAGAACAGTGTTGTTGGGTGGGCCTGCTCGGCAACGCCACTCGCGGCAGGCCGGACGCAAAGCGGAGCGTACCGTAGTCCTTCCATTGTGGTCGGGGTCAGCCCCGTGCGCTGTACCCATGGACCATGCGTGATGACGATGTGTGTTTGCGAGTCTTCTAGACGGCTCGACCATGGCGTGGAACTTGCCACGGTTGTCAGCTGTGCCAAGTCGTTGACGGTCAGCTCTGGTGCCCCCCACAGGATGCCGCCAACGTCGGGCACAGCAACATCAAGCCCGTCATCTCGACACGCATCTTGCGTGATGGCCGCCACCACATCTCCAACTTCCTGCACAAGCGACATGGGCAACGGTGGGCGACGAACCACATCTGCCCAGACCAAACCACAAACGACCCAGCTGGTTCCAAGTACCCACCGTGTACGTTTGTTTGCCAAGAGGGCGGGTGCGCAAGCCAGTGCGATGAGGGGAGACAGGCCCACCAAGAACCTTCCGTACCGCATCCAGTCGCCACCCATATACAGCATGGCAAGTAGTGATGCGGCGAAGGGGCCCGCTGCGTAAAGTGGCAGTCTACGGTGGGGTGCAGAGCGGTCTGCGGTGTAGGCGCCCAATGCGAGGGGCACCCATCCCAGCCACGCTGCAGAGGCTGTACTGTATCGGATTCCTGCAATGACACGGGAGAGTAGGCCACGGTCAAGCTTGGCTTCAGCGGTGTTGGGCCACCACGCGTCGAACACTAGTAAGCGGATGCCAAACAATGCCACTGTAGAGGCAATCGCGACCCCGGCCATGAGCGTCCAAGAGTGGCCTAATACTGCTCGGCTCGCCAGCACTCCTACCATCACAAGCGGAGCTTCCGGTCGCACCCACATCAACACAACAACGGCGACGGATGCCCATAGTCTGTGCTTGACGCAGACACTGGCGACGAGCATCCAGGCCCACAATCCGTTCTCTAGTCCAGACAGGGCCCAGAGCCACATGGGCCCGATGAGCGCAAGTGACACACCCAGAGCCCATCGTTCTTGTTGTGGCAGACCCTCTTGACGTGCCGTATTCAACACGGTCCAGCACGCCATCCACATGCCGAAGCCGCCAATCGCCTTTGCACACCATTCGATGGGCAAACCTACAGATCGAAGGGTCGCCAGAATCAGCACCCAAGCCGGATCGCTGAACCCTTCCACGAAGTCCGGGGAGGCGCCTGTTGTTGGACCCAAACCTGTCGCAATGCTGCGGGAATATGCGAACACGATTCCCGCATCATCGACGAACCAAGGGCCAGTTGCCAGCATCATCAGCACAAGTGCGAGTGCCGGAAGTGTGGCTGGTGACAGGCGACCGGTCAGTTTGGTGAGCAAGGCACGACTCTTCAATGTGTTGAAAGCGGCGAGAGGTGGGGTTTCCGGGGTATGCTGGCGGCCATGTTGACCTTACTCCTGACCGTTAGTTCTACCTTCGCAGCAACCCTAGATGTTTGCGAGACTGGGTGCACCTATTCAACCATTCAGGGGGCGGTCGACGCCTCTGTGTCTGGAGACGAGATTCTCGTGCAGGATGATGGTGTTTACGCCGCATTCCGCATGCAGGGGAAAGTCGATATTGCTCTGCGGTCCTCGCCGGATGTTCGGCCAACAATCCAAGGGCTCAGCCCTAGTGCTCTGGCGCAGGCAGCAATGGGTCTCATTGAGGACTCGTCTGGCATTGAGATTGAGGGCTTTGAAGTGGTTGGCGGCACTCGTCGTGGCTTCACCGTTGCACGCTCGACCGTTGCATTCGACGATATGATTATTCGGGACTCCAATGTAGTCTACAGCGGTGGCGGAATGGAGTTGGTGGCCTCTACGGTCACGATCGACAACAGCGTGTTCGAAGACAACTCGACCACCGCGGTCGGATTGGGGGGTCACATCATTGCGTTTAGCGGTGTGTCCCTCACTACGACAGACACCGACTTCGTCGGCGGGGTCTCTCAACAGGGCGCTGCCATTTGGTTCTCTGGCGGCACCCTCACCATGACCGGTGGAATCCTGTCGGGCAACGAAACGCTGACCGGTGCCACGAGCAGTGGGGGCGGTATTCGAGCGTTCAATACTGGTGTGTCATTGACCTCGGTGGCCATGCTCGACAATGTCGCTGACGCTGAAGGCGGCGACCTGTTCGCGGTTGGTGGCACTGTGGTCCTGGACGACTGCGACTTCGATGGTGGACGTGCGTCCGCAGGTGGCTCGGTCCTCCTGAGGGGAGCCAATACAACCATTTCCGACAGCGCCTTGTATGGGGCGTCTGCGTCGGGCCGTGGTGGTGTGTTGAGTGCTGAGGTCAGCTTACTTTCGATCAATGATACTGAGCTGTTTGATGGCTCTGCTTCGCAAGGTGGCTGTGTGTCGCTTGCGGGCTCAAGTGGTCAGTTCACGGACGTTGTCGTCGACGATTGTGTGGCAATCTCCATTGACGACGCCGACGCCGACGATGGACGGCGTGGCAACACGGGTAACGGCGGCCTCATTAGCGCGACTGGGTCCAACCTGACGATTATCGGAGGTTCCTACCAGAACGGTGCTGCAGAGTTTCACGGCGGCGGGCTCTTTGCCAACTCCGGTCTGGTTGATGTGTCAGGTTCTGACTGGGACACTAATGTGGCCGAGCAAAGCGGTGGTGCCATGTACTTGGTTGATGCCGTCTCGGGTGACTTCACGGAAAGTACCTTCGGTGGCAACGTGGCTGAAGACGGCGGCGCGCTGTATCTCAAGGGAAGCGGCTCCTTCGGTATTGCCGATACCGCATTCATTGCGAATGAGGCCATTGACCAAGGTGGAGCCGTGTTCGTCGGTCGTCTAGAGGGCCTCATCTTCACGGACAACGAGGTTCGTGGAAACACCGCAGACAGCGCTGGTGGCTTGTACCTAGGGCCATCCAATGACTTCTCCAGCACACGCACTCACTGGTGCGACAACCTGTCCGCTACATCAGGCGGAGCGGTGTTGGTCGATGGTCACTCCACGCCGGTCACGTTTGCGTCTGACGAATGGATTCAGAACGTCTCGGGTCAAGGCGGCGGTATGGCAGTGCAGAACGCCTCGGGAGACGTTCGACTGGTGAACAACACGTTCGTCGCCAATGATGCAGAGAGCGGCGCTGGCGTTTACGCGCGCGATAGCTCGGTGCTTCTCGACAGCAGCATCATCTCCGATTCGCTGTCGGGCCCTGCGTTTGAAGCGATTGGAAACACCAACGCCACGCTTGTCTACAACGACTGGTGGAACAACGTAGACGGAGACGTTGGGGGATTGCTTGGGGCGTCCGACTTGGATGACACCAATCTGTATGTCGACCCGGCGTTCCAAGATGCTCGCGCGGATGGTCAGTGCGTCGACAACCTGTGGGTAGCCGCAGACAGCGCAACTCTCGACGTTGGAAGCCCTGACCGAACGGACCCAGACGACTCCACACCCTCGGCGCAAACCCCAGCAGACATGGGGGCCTTTGGCGGACCCAGCGCGGACCCCGACTCCTGGATCGATGCCGATAACGATGGCTTCCCTGTCATGTGGGACTGTGACGACGACCAGCCTGCGATCTACTCCGGCGCTGTCGAGCTGTGCGACGGTCTCGACAATGACTGTGACGGCATCATCGACAATGATGCTGTAGGCGGAACGGTCTTCTACGTAGACAACGACCAAGACACCTTCGGCGACCCGCTAAGCGAGCAACAAACCTGTAGTGAGGTCCCCGCAGACGCCGTGCTCATCAGCGGTGACTGCGATGATGAAGACCCCGCGGTCAACCCGGACGCCACCGAGCTGTGTGACGAGGTCGACAACGACTGTAATGACAGCATCGACGACAACGCAGAAGACGCTACCGACTACTACTTCGACGACGACGGCGACGAGTTTGGCGATCTACAAGACGTCCTGCGCACGTGCGGCGACCCACTGGATGGCTACGTCGCAGTAGGCGGCGACTGTGACGATGACGACGCCACGACCTACCCCTTCGCTCCCGAACTGTGTGACGGCATCTCGAACGATTGTGATGAAGAGGTGGACGAAGACCCCGTGGATGCCGGGTCCTTCTTCATTGACGGTGACGGAGATGGCTTCGGTGGCCTAGAGCCCGTCATGCTGTGTGTCGAGCCCGACAATGCCGTGGAGAACGGCACGGACTGTGATGACTCAACCGCCGACATCAACCCAGATGTCGAAGAGGTCTGCAACGGCCTAGACGACAACTGCGACGAGCAAATCGACCCACCGGGCTCTATGGGTGAAATCCTGGTCTACCCAGACGTCGACAACGATGACTTTGGCGCGGACGGTGAAGGTGTTCTGGCGTGTGAAGCTGGAGACAATCAGGTGCTCGTAGATGGTGACTGTGACGATGAACAAGTCACCGTAAACCCGGGCGCCGATGAGCTGTGCGATGGCCTGGACAACGACTGTGACGGTGAAGTCGACAATGATGTAGTCGGGTTGGCCACTTGGTACGCGGACTCCGATTCTGATGACTTCGGAGACCCCGAAAACTCCGTCGAATCCTGCTCCCAGCCACAGGGCTACGTCAGCAACTCCAGGGACTGCGACGACAACGCACGCCTTGTCTCACCTAATGGTGAAGAGGTCTGCAACGGTGTGGACGATGACTGTGATGAGCGAATCGATATCGACGCGACAGATGCAACCCTCGTGTTCCCGGACGAAGACCAAGATGGGCAAGGCGACGCAGACAGCAACGGCGAGTTCACCTGCGAGCCCGGAGACGAACCTGTTCTGACGGCAACAGACTGCGACGACAGCAACGACACCGTGTTCGAAGGCGCCTCCGAGCTTTGCGATGGCCTGGACAACGACTGCAACGGCCGCGCAGATGACGGAGTCGAGTTTCAGCAATGGTACGAAGACAATGACGAAGACGGGTTCGGCGGGGATGCCTCCGGACCTCCCGACTGCGCACCTCCAGTAGACGGTGCTGTGACCACGACCGGCGACTGCGATGACTCGGACCCCTCGGTCTACCCAGGCGCTGAAGAGATTCTGCAAGACGGCATCGACCAGGACTGCGATGGCCTCGACGACCTGCCGGAGCCCGAGAACACACGGGACTTCGAGCCCGGTGAAGACACAGACACTGGCGTTGTCGCAGCCACCGGTTGTGATTGTGATGCGTCGTCGTCTGCCAACCCGGCTTGGGCACTTGGGCTACTTGGACTGTTGCTCGTAAGGCGTCGTCGTGATTCGTAAGTGGGCCAGCCTAGCGCTGTTGTTGTCCACCTCGGCCTGTCTTCGTGACGTTGTCACAGAGTTCCCGGATGGGCTTGCACCCTTAGAAGACAACACCGCTCCGGCAGTCGATGAGCTCTCGGACGAGAGCATCAGCTTCGAGACGGACGAGCGGGATGACGGTCTGTTTTGGTTGCACGGACGTGGGGTGGTTCACGCCCGTTTGTCGGACGTCATTGAGGCACTTTCGGACCCGCAGGTGGTGACCGACCGACGCGGCGTCACGCGATTCACCACCGAGTTCGACGTAGAGGACAACTACGAGGTCAGCTTCGATACGTTTCTGACGAAGGTCGACATCCTTACGGTTGAGTGGACGCTGACATGGCGAGGCTCGGTCGTTCAGGGGGATTCCGATGACCCGGCAGTCTTCGCGATGCGCTACCAAAAGACCGATGGCGCCGCAATCCTCGACGTGATGGAGGGCTCCATCACTGCGACCGCCCTCAATGGCAACCGGACTGAGCTGGCACTCATCCAACATCTCAAGGCACCACTCACCACCGAAGACGACCTGCTGTGCTACCAGCAGGACTTGTTCGACGAAGTTGTCTTGACCACTCGCGGCGAAGACCTCCCCGAGTACACCGAAAACTGTCGCTAACGAGGGACTGACGTCCGCTTGGCGCCATTCCCGATGCCGGAGCTACCCATGCTGTCTCCTCTGCTCTTTCTTTCCCTCATGGGGTGTCCGCAAGGCGACGACTTTCAGCCTGTCGACCTGACCCAGCCAGTGGCTTCGGGGCAGTCGCGCGCAGGTGTGGTCATGGACCCTTCAGTGCTCTGGGGCGGTATCTCTGCAGAAGGGCAACCCGGAGATGCGCTGCTGGTCAACGACCGGGTGCGGTTTGTTGTTCAAGGCGCTCGCACTGGCAGCTTCTACTTTGTCGAAGGTGGCGGCATCCTAGATGCAGACATTGTGCGGCCAGCTGGAGAGCCTGGGCGGGACATCGTGGAAGAATGGCGTGAGGTACTGGCAACCGCCCGCATCAACTCGGGTGACAACATGACCGTCGTCGATAGCGGCGTGAACTCGGATGCGGCGCGCGTTCTTGTCTCCGGGAGCGACACGGGCATCGACCTCATCAGCGGCGTGCTCGAGGCGCCGGACTTCCTGGAGTCCTTTGGACTGTCCGTGACCACTGAGTATCGCCTGCCGCCGGACAGCTGGTTCATGGAGGTGACCACCGTCATTACCGCGAGCGAAGATGTGCCATTGGTGGACATCGGCGACATTCTCATCACTGGTACCGAGGTCGCTGACCGCTGGCGTTCGGGCTCTGGGTTGTCGACCAACTCTGGACCCACAGACTTTCTGGCGTCCATCGCGCACCAGAACGACGTTGCCGTCATGCTGGCTACCGTTGATGGTGAACCGCTTGGCGAGCCCTTGCCTCTGCTGTCCGAGCTCGGCGACATCGATCTAGGAATCGGTGCTTCGGTCGAGCTGCCGGCTGGCGAGACCCTTCGGTACACACGCCTGTATGGAGTCGGTCCCGACCTCTCCACGCTCACGGATGAGCTGCTGGAACGCCGCGGAGTCTCTACGGAAATGGTCTCGGGTACGGTCACGGCAGCCGACGGACCTGTGGCTCGAGCGCGCGTTGCCCTGTTTTTGGACGGCGACCCATGGAGCGTGGCTGTCACTGCTGAGGATGGCACCTGGCAAGCCAACGTCCCGACGGACGCGACGGTCACATGGCGCGCAATCGGCCGGAATACTGGGTACTTTGGTGGATTGCCCGGCATGACTGGCAACCACTCGCCCTTCGTCAACGAAACGGCCGGTCAGCTCTGGCTGGACGCACTACGAGAGCCAGGACCAAGCGCACCGGATGGTCGCGGCGTTGCCAGCGCAGAAGAGCCTCTGGTTCTCGGCGAGCCCGCTCGCGTCACCGTGCGCTCGACGGATGCCACGTCCTTTGAAGTCCAGGCGCGGCTGACCAGTGCGGCCCCCCAGGTCGATAGCTTGTACGTTCCGGCGCGCACCCACGGCGGCGCGTCCGCTACCGGCTGGGCCAGAAACGGCGAGATTGAGCTGCTCTTGGAGCCTGGTACCTATGATGTGCTGGTTCACAAGGGCATTCGCTTCGAGCAGCATCATCAGACCATCGAAGTTGTCGAAGGCCAGGAGTTGGTCATCGATGCGTCGATTCCGGCTGCGTACGAGCACACCGGATGGCTCTTGGGCGACCCCCATCAGCACGCATCGCCGTCCAACGACGGCAACGTCTCTATGGAAGAGCGCATTCTGGTCAACGCCGCCCGAGGCATCCAGCTGCCGTTCGGAACCGACCACGACCGATTGGCCGACTACAACGTTCTCATTGAGCCCTTGGGTCTGCAGAACGATGTCCGTTCGGTCATTGCGAACGAGGTCAGCTCGGTACGCCGCGGCCACATGAACGCCTACCCGCTGACTGTTCAGCCGGAGCTTCCGAACAACGGCGCGTACCTTTGGTACATCGATGTCCCGGAAACCACCGAGGACTACGTCGCAAAGACCCGCGCTGCCTACCCAGGTGCCATGCTCCAGTGGAACCACCCGTTTAGCAGTGGTGTGGCTGACTCTGCCGACTACAGCACCGGGGTCATTGGTAATCCGGACTTCTGGACCGATGACGTCGACGTCATCGAGGTGCTCAATGATGGCGACTATGAGCGGGAGGTTGGGCTTTACCTAGACCTCGTCAACCGCGGCTACCCCGTCACTCCTACCGGTGTCAGTGATGCGCACGGGCGAACAAACAGCGGCATTGGGTTCTGTACAACCTTCCTGTACATGCAAACCGACAGCGTCACAGACTACACGGACGAGCGGTTGGTCGACGTGATTGAAGGCGGCAATACCATCGTGTCCCTCGGGCCCTACTTGGACATGTCCATTGTGCCGGGAACCCGAGTCGTCGGCGGCAGTAATGTGCTCAACGTGACTGCGCGACATCCAACATGGATGGACGTGGACCAGCTTGAGTTGTACCGAGACGGAATGCTTGTAGACATTGTCGAAGGCACCACCGCGTCCTTCGCTCTCGCCCCTGAGGTTGATGCGTCCTACGTGGTCATGGCCCGCGGCGACACCCTGATGGAGCTGTACAACAACACGCCGCCTTGGGCGATGTCAGCGGCTATCTTCGTCGACGTTGACGGCGACGGGTGGGAGGCTCCGCTTCCGCCACTGGAACGCGGGTAGAGGACTGACTGCAAGGGTGACACCGACAAGCGAGATGGCGGCTCCAAAGAGGGTCCAGCCGGTTGGATGTTCTCCCAAAACAACCATTGCCAGTGCGGTGGCTCCGAGAGGCTCCAACAAGGTCAACGCGCTGATGGTCGCAGCTGGGAACCAACGCAGTGCGTAGTTGAGACCGTTGTGGCCAATGAGCTGTGGACCTAGAACGAGGCCTGCGATGCACAGCCAGGTGGTCGTACTGAAGCCCCACATGGGAGCATGGGTAACGGCGGCTACGGGAAGCAAGCACGCTGCGGACACGATGCAGACGGCGGCGCCGTAGGGGCCAATGCCTAGTCGTGCGCGCACAGAACGCCCGACGACCATGTACACCGCCGCGAAGATTCCACCGAGGACCGCGAGGGCGTCTCCGTATAGGGTGGCGTCGCCTGTGTCAGAGACCATTGCTGCGGTCCCCAGTGCGCCGATGACAACGCCGGGCCAGAAACGAAGCGCAGGACGGCGCTTTAGAAACAGCCACTCCATCACACCCACCCAGGCGGGGGTGAAGGTCACGAGCACAGTACTGCGCAGAATGGTGGTGTGGTTGAGGCTCTCGAACCAAACCACGAAGTGGAGGGCGAGTGCGGCGCCGGCCAGCAGCAATCGAGCCATGTCACTGCGGCTTGGGCGCGCCAAGAAGGGGCTGAACAAGATGGCCACGCCTAGGCTTCGGTACAGCGCCAAGGTCACCGGAGCAGCTCCGTCCGCACCGCGAACCAGCACTCCCGCAGCACTGATGGCGAGGACGGCGGCGGCAATGACCCCATACACATGACGGGGAGGGGAGGCGTTCATACAACCGGACCTGTGACAGCAGTGGCGGACTGGGCTGTGGTGTGTGAAAGCGCGCGCATGACCGAACGTTCCAACGACACCGTGGCTATCTTGGGTTGCGGCACTATGGGCCAAGCAATTCTTGGCGGCGCCCTTAAAGCAGGGGTCTTCGACCCGTCCCATGTGACCGTGACGGGTCGCCGTGCCGAGCGCGTACAGCCGGTTGCAGACCGGTTTGGCGTGACTGCAACCACGGACAATGTTGCCGCTGTAAAGGCGTCGGAAACCATCATCTTGTGCGTCAAACCACAGCTCGCCAAACAGGTTCTCACCGCTCCGGGCCTGGCTCAGGCACTCGACGGAAAGCTGTTGGTCTCCATCTGTGCGGGCACTCGCCTGTCGCAGCTACGCTCGTGGGTACCCGGTGCGTACTTGGTGCGAGCCATGCCGAACACACCCAGTGTGATTGGTGCCGGCATGACCGTTCTATCGCCTGGCGAGGGGGCAACAGATGACGCCATTGCACGCGTTCAGCGCATCTTCGATGCTGTGGGGCGTTGCCGCGTGCTCGATGAGCAGTACCTGGATGCTGTGACCGCTCTGAGCGGCAGCGGGCCAGCGTTCGCCTGTGTGATCATTGAAGCGCTGGCTGACGGCGGCGTGATGATGGGACTGCCAAGAGACGTTGCTGTTGAGCTTGCCGCTCAGTCGGTACTTGGAGCGGGGCGCTTGGTGCTCGAGACTGGTACCCATCCCGCTGCACTCAAGGACAGTGTCACCACGCCTGCTGGTTGTACGATTGCCGGGCTGCTGACCATGGAAGATGGCCGCATTCGCAGTACACTGGCGCGGACGATTCAAGAGGCCACGTTGGTGGCGAAGGGCCTTGGCGGCCCTGATGAAGAACCTGCAAGCTAGTCTTGCACCGGAGATTCCTATGACCCACCGTTTTCCCGTAGCTCTCATGTTGTTGGCTGCCGCCTGCGGTTACGCCGAGGCCGACTACGTGATCGACGAGGCGGAAGCTGCCTGCGTGTTCACGGTGGAGTGCTACCCAGGCCTGCACGACACGGTCGAAGACTGCGTCACTGTGACCCAGACCGTCGCTCCGGCTGCCGGGTGTAGTTTCGATAGCGACGCGGCCAAAGAGTGTGTGGAAGGCCTTGAGGCGATGGCCTGTCCGGAAGAGGGGGCAGCACCAGCGTTCCCCGCTGCCTGTGATGCGGTCTACACCGACTGTGAAGTCGAGGCGTAGACTCAGGCGTCTGTCATTGCCTGAACAGCGTGTCAGGGAATCGTCTGGCCAGTCTACGCGTTCGCACCCATGACAAGCCGCGTTAGAGTGGCTGCCCACTCGGAGGTGTCAATGCGCCTAGTCACTTTGCTTTCGCTCCCCTTGCTCGCAGCCCTTTCAGGCTGCGGTCTGTCCGAAGAAGCCTATGTACAGGACTTCGTCGAGGCAGATTGTGCCTACTTGTTGGAGTGTACGTCTGAGCCGATTCTCGCCTTCCAGGGCTGGGATACCGAAGAAGACTGCCGTGCGGACCGTGGTCCAGAAGTGGCCTCTGACTCCGCCGCATGCGTGTACGACAAGAAGGCCGCTAAGGCCTGTATTGACGCCGTTGAGCTTCAGACGTGCGCAGCGGAAGGCGAAGACCGTGCCTACCCGGCAATCTGCCAGGACGTGTTCACGTTGTGCGACGGTGCAGACCCTGACACGGGTGCGGACACCGAATCTGACACCGATACCGAGGCTGCTGCCCAGTGATGTTTCGCATCTTCCCTTTGCTTTCCGTGTCGCTACTCTCTGTAGCGTCCGCCGCGACCCCATCGGCCTCTTCGGAGTACCGGGATTCGGAGAATACCCGTTTCCCCGCGTCTCACGCGTTTGATGGGAAGATGAACACTGTCTGGATGCAGGCAGATGACGACGAAGCACCGGCCCCGTTTGTGGAGCTACGCCTTGACCGCGTCACAGATATCGAGTCGGTCAGTGTGTGGTTCGGTGACCTCAGCCGCGGCACCCGCTCAATGCGCGAAGGTTCGCGCGCTCGAACCCTGACCGTGACTCTCACGGGTGGTGCCGAAGAGGTGAGCGTTAGCCGCAATTTCCGCGACCAAGCTGCAGACCGGCCGGAACGTCTGGACATTCCGGTTGTAGGCGACGCACGCACCGTTCGTGTCACCGTTGATGAGGTGTTTGAGGGCGTTGTTAGCCGTCGCATTGCCATCACCGAAGTCGGCATCAACCACACGACGGACGACTTCGACCAGACCCCAGGCGTGTCTCGGTTGAACCAGTACATCAACGGAACGGCGGGTGCACGTGATGCTGAGCGTGACGCTGAGCACATTGCCGAGCTCGTCATCGCTATGGCGGACGAAGAAGACTTTGAAGCCGCTCGTGAAGCCCTGTCTCTTATACACATCTCCGAGCCCACGAGACCTCTCTACA
>OJHH01000525.1_pt1 | contig 12881 bp, 9 predicted proteins | sample 1594911 | NCBI WGS metagenome assembly OJHH01 (sample SAMN05416787, study PRJEB24817) | seawater metagenome | isolation source: Sea water | place: Canada:Atlantic | collected 2013-11
AGATGTAGAGAGGTCTCGTGGGCTCGGAGATGTGTATAAGAGACAGCTCCTGAAGCGGTAGGCGAAACGGACGTTCTGCCCAGCGTCGTACCAGGAACCCCCGCGCAGCACCGCGCGGTCGCAAGCGCCCGCCATCCAGGCGCTGCCATCCGTCGGCGCGCCCACATAACTGTCATTCCAGCAGTCCTGTACCCATTCCCAGACATTGCCATGCAGGTCATGCAGGCCAAAGGCATTCGGCGAGAAACTGCCGACAGGGACGGTTCGCTTTCGGGACTCGCCCTTGGGGCAGCCCTGGGCCGGATAATCGCCGGAGAAGTTCGCTTGACTTGTGCTGATACAGTCTCCGGTGTGGAATCGGGTTGTCGTGCCAGCCCGCGCCGCGTATTCCCACTCCGCCTCGCTCGGCAGCCGGTAGTCCTCCCCGGTCTGCTCGCTCAGCCAGCGCACATACTCCTGTGCGTCGTTCCAGCTGACATTGATCACTGGACGGTTGCCGCGGCCCCAGCCCTCATCCGCGGGACGATGTGCACAGCCGCCCGCGCTCACACAGGCATCCCACTCAGCAAAGGTCACTTCCGTGCGGGACAGCGCGAACGCCGCCACGGTCACGTTGTGCTGGGGGCCTTCGTTGTCATCGCGCTCAGGTTCACTCGCCGGGCTGCCCATGGTGAAACGCCCCCCGGGGATGACCACCATCTCGGGGCAACCGGCGCAATCCTGGAAGCGGTCTCCCGCCCGGGGGGCCGGCCAGCTCGCCGTGCCTTTCAGGGCCGCCAGCAATGCCTCGCTCGGTTCGCCCCGCACCGGGAGTTTGCTTAGCTTTTCGAAGGCTTCAATGTAGCGGGTGGTGCCCGGCCCCACCGCACCGTCCACGGCAACGTTCTGACCCAGGCGCTTCAGCTCGGTCTGGATAGCCGCTACCCGCACCCGTTCAGCTGCGGCTGCGGCTTCCTCACTGGCGCGCTGGGCCGCGAGTGCCGCCGCGCGTTCCTCGGCTGCCTTGTTGGCCGCCTCCACCCGCGACGCCACCTCTGCCACATACTGCCCGCGGGGATGCCCTTCTGCGTAAGCCCGGAAGCCTTCTGCGGAGTTCTCCCGTTGGGCCTTTTCCCACGCGGCAGTATCGGCCTTGCGGTAGGCCTCGAGCAGCGCCGTCTGCAGTACCTCGTCCGCTGCGCCAGTCACCAGCAGCCCCTGCGCCTCCTCGAAGCTGCGGATAGCCGCTTCGGTGCGCGCATCCAGCTCGCCCGATTCCGGGACCCGGTAGCCCAGCCGGTTCAGGTAGTCCTGGATGGTCGCCATCTGCTCCTCCCGGCGTTCGGCTTCGCTTTGCTGCGCGCGGCGGGCTTGTGCCTGCAGCTGTGCCTGACGCTCCTGCGCCGCTACGACCTGGCGGCCCTGTGGCCACAGCTCCAGGTAACGGGCATAGCCGGCCTCGGTATTGGTCTTGCGTGCCTGCTCCCAGGCTTCTGCATCGTTGGCGGCAGCCCGTGCCAGCAGACGTTCCTGCTCGGCGGCGGCGAGCTGGCCCTGGCGCCAGTCATGGATGCCGTAGCCGCCCAGGCCCAGGAGCAGGGCGATGCCAGCAACAAGCGCAACCTTGCGCGCCCGGGGACCGTGAGAGGGCCGGCTGGAGTCCGGCTTGGTGGCCGGTGCCCGGCGGTTTGTAGCGGGTGTCGCGCTGGCTGCCGCTGTGGGACTTTGATGGGATGCGGGTTTATCGGGCGAGCTGCTCGGGTTCAGCGCTCCTTGCTTCCTGGTTGCGTCCTGGTTCTCGGTCAGTGCATCCACTGCCCGTTGCATCACAGTCTGGATCTCAGCCTCACCCCAGCCCACCGCCTCCGTGGCACTCTGGTAGCTGGCCAGGGTGTCCTCTGGGAGCGGCCCGCCGTGGGCTTCAATCCGGCTGGCGACGATGCCCGCCAGCCGCTGGCGGGCGGCCAGGGTTTTGTCGCTGGCAACCACCTCGGCAAGCAATGGCTCAAGGTCCTCGGCACCCAGATCGGCAATGGCGGCGAGGGCCAGCAGGCCCTCGCGCTCACCGGCACTGATGATGCCGTAGCGGCCCACCAGCTCCGCAATCCGTGCCCGCAGGGGCTTCAGCTCATCGCGCACACTGGCCTCACCGCCACCCACCCAGGTGCCGGTGTCCTCGGCGCTGTGTTGCCCCGTGTGTGCCTTTGCCACCAGAAACCGTTCCAGCAGCGCCGCAGCGTCCACAGGGCGCTGCTCCCGGTCCTCGGCCAGGGTCGCCAGCAGCAGGTCATTCAGGGGCTGGCCCAGGGCGGGTACCGCCACATTGGGATCCGCAAAGCGGCCCACCGGCAGCTTGCCCGTGAGCATGCGGTAGGCGACCCGGCCCAGCGCATACACATCCGCCCGCGCATCCACATGCTTGGCGCTCTCGCGTTGCTCCGGGGCCATGTAGTTGCGGCTGCCCATGCCCAGGTGGGAGACGGTGGAGTGCTGCTCATCCGGCACCTTGGCAATCCCGAAATCCACCAGCCGCACCTCACCGTCCTCGGTGAGCATGATGTTGGAGGGTTTGATGTCCCGGTGGATCAGGCCTCGACCGTGGGCCGCCGCGAGTCCCCGGCAGAGCTGTTCCAGGATGGCCAGGCAGCGTGCCAGCGGCAGAGCCCGGGGGCGCTGGTCCTCGGCCAGTTCCATCACCGCCATGGCGTCGAAGACGTCCTTGCCCAGTTCATCGGCCAGGGAGTGGGGCAGGTAGGGCATGACATAGTAGGGCGCACCATCGGGCAGTTCGCCGTAGTCGAGCACGCCTACAATATTCACCGCGTTATCCAGTGAGGCCAGGATCCTGGCTTCACGCAGGAAGCGGGCCCGCAACACCTGCAGGCCCTCTTCATCGGAAGAGGTGGCGAAGGCAATCAGGTTCTCGTCTTTCGGCTTGAACACCTTGATCGCCACCTGGCGACCGATGTCCGGATCTTCTCCCAAGAAGACCTCGCCAAAGCCACCGCCGCCCAGGCGTTTGAGTATCTTGAAGCGGCCTATGGTGTCCATCCATGGTCCTCTTTAGTCACTTCCCTGTTTCGCCAGTAGCGACGTCCCGGGGTTATTGTTCTGACAGGTTCGCTTTTGATCGTTTAATGATCGCACATGCCCCCTCAGGATTGATCATAGGTCATATGTCGCGGGAAGCAACATACGGGTTCAGGACCTGTACCCTTTCAATTTAATAGCGGCTTATCGGTACCCAGTCTCCCCGGCTCCGCGGTCCAAAATCATCGAGCTCAACGGGCGGTCTGCGCCAGTCAGGGCGAAGCGATCGGGGCGGATTGTTATCGACCGCACGAAATACCGATTTTGCCCAGCGTCGGGATGACCAGCTTGTCCCCGATTTACCCAGATAGTACACGCGCAAAGTTGTCTCCCAGTCGCCGTGTGTGTTGAGCAGTTCGGCCAGGAGTGTCATGGCGGCTCGGACATTGACCGGCGGATAGTCCAGCCAAGCGGTGCTGTCCTGAACCGATTCCGGTGCGAGTTCAGGGCGCAAACCCATGACGCCAATTCGGCCGTGGCGGTCTCGGTAATTGTGGCGACAGCTCGTCAGGGTATCGGCGATGGCCACCGCATAGGCTGGATGAACGCCAGCCTCACGGGCCTCGCGTTCGATCAGGTGCGTGGTGCGGATATCGCAAGCGGATGCGCGGGCGCACGCGAAGGTGGTGGAGACCAATAGAATTATCAGGGGCCAGAATTTCATGAGATATTCCTCGTGTCAGCGGAGGGTGCTGTCACGGGTATGAGGGGATTACTGGAGGAATTGCAGGAGTGTGCTGACTCCGCTACTTTGATTTATCAGCGCGATGAACTGCAGTGGTTTCCAAAGGTGGCCGTAGACGTCCCGCTACATCGCTTAAAATCTCCCTCAAAAGTATAGGGTTTAGTGTAGGTTTTGCTTTGATGTTCGGTGAAAAGCGCAAAGAAACAAGGGTGACGATTTCTTGCATCATGGGCGTGTGCGCTGGGGCTGTGTCGCTGCTCATCGTGTACGTGGTGTCTGCTCGTTGAATGGATGGCTTGGAGGCACCCGAATAGTGCCCCTTTTCCCTGCTTGATGTTCAGTGCACCACAGAGCGCGGACGCTGCCGGGTCGCGCCGTCTTCAGAAAAGAGGTAGTCCAGACGCAGGCATTCTTCCGCCAGCTGCAGCATCGCCTGTATGGTCATGGCCACGAAGTGGTTGAACTGGGTCTCGGTGATGCCGGCGTTGCCAGGAAAGATGGCGGCTGCCACCAGCTGCGGCGTGGCATCGTCCACGATGTCCAGAAACAGCTTGAGCAGCGGGTATTCCATGTTCAGACGACCGAGATCTGCCGTGAGTGCCAGCAGCGCCATGGGGCGGATTTCCAGCTCGGTGGTAAACAGCAAGCCGAAGCTTTCCGGAATGAGCCGGCTATCGAGCACCCCTTCCTGTGAGCGGATTTCACTGATATGCAGGTTGTCGCAGTGTTCGCACAGGTAGTTCTGTACCGCGCCGGCATTCAGCCAGCGCTCAAGCAGTGCGCGGTCCGGAGTAACAGGAGCGGACATGGGTAATCCAGTGGCTAGTGTGAAGCGCCGATTTTACGTCATGCCCGGACTATCCTCCACCAGCTTCTGTGCTATAACGACGCCATGGGCACTGATATCCATACAGCGCAGTTTGACGCCGACGATTATCGCCGCTTCAGCCAACAGCTTGAAGCGAATCTGCAGCGCCTGGCAGCACGGCTGGCCACGCCCGGTTTCGGAGCCGGGCCGGCATCTTTGGGTGCCGAACTGGAGCTCTATGTCGTGGACCCTTCCGGTCGTCCGGCGCATCTCAATCAGGAGCTGCAGGCGGCCGCGGATGATGAGCAGCTGACGCTGGAGCTCAACCGCTACAACCTCGAGTACAACCTGACGCCGGTTGCCCTTGCGGCCGCCCCTTTTCTGACCCTTGAAGAGGAAATATGCCGCAAGCTTGGCGCGTTGCGGGCACTGGCGGCGCAGCAGGCTGCGCAGGTTGTGCCTATCGGCATCCTTCCCACACTGCGGCGGGATGACTTCGGCCCGGCCTGTATGACGCCCAAAAGGCGCTTCGCCGCACTGGTGGCACAGCTGATTGCCCGTCGCGGGCGGCACTTCACTGTCAATATCAACGGCCTGCATCCGCTGCAGCTCGCGATGGACGACATCACCCTGGAGGGGGCCAACACGTCTTTCCAGGTGCACTACCGGGTGGCTCCAGAGCGGTTCGCTGATGTGTTCAATGCGATTCAGGCAGTCACACCGCTGGCCCTCGCGGTGGCGGGCAATTCGCCCACACTGTTCGGGCACAGCCTGTGGCAGGAAACCCGCATCCCGCTGTTCAAGCAATCCATCGACACCCGTCTGCCGGATCGTTACAGCTGGAAAGAGCCCGCGCGGGTGAATTTCGGCCAGGGCTGGGTACGACGCGACGCACTGGAACTGTTTGCCGAAGCGGTGCGCCTCTATCAGCCGCTGCTGCCGGTCTGCGCAGAAGAGGTGGATGGCCCGGCGGCGGATGAGTTGCGCGCCCTGCAGCTCCACCAGAGCACGGTGTGGTTGTGGAATCGCCCGGTCTACGATGCAGCCGCCGGCGGTCATCTGCGCATCGAAATGCGTGCCCTGCCGGCGGGGCCGACCGCGGCCGACATGGTCGCCAACGCAGCATTCCTGATTGGCATGGCTGAGGGCCTGCAACCGCGCTTGCAGCACTGGCTACCCGCGCTGCCTTTTCCGATTGCGGAACACAATTTCTACCGCGCCGCGCAGGAGGGGCTGTCTGCACGACTGGTCTGGCCGCGCCCGCAACAGACTGTGTGTGAGGAGCAGCCCGCCGCGGCTCTGGTCGCCGCCATGTTGCCGGTGGCACGACGCGGGCTGGAAGCTATCGGCATTGCCGCGGCCGAGTCTGACCGTTACCTCGGTATCATCGAACAGCGCCTGGCCAGTGGGCAGACCGGCGCGCGCTGGCAGTTGTCGCGCCTGGGGCAGGCTCAGCCGGGGGCACAACGCCCGGATTTCGACCAGCTGCGAGACATGCTCGAAGCCTACCGCCTGCGCAGCGAAAGCAATACGCCCGTGGCGGAGTGGACACCGTGAGGCGGGTGCGGTTTCTACGCAATCCACTGGCCACTGAAGTTGGAGCCAGCGTCGAGGACTTTCTGCAGTTTCTCGGTGGGCCCGCAAGCATCTTCCTCGATGGCGTCGATACCAGCCGCACCCGGGCCCTGGTGACCCTGTTGCACGGCAATGAACCCTCCGGATTGATGGCGCTGTTCCGCTGGCTCAAGTCGGGTCGACAGCCCGCGGTCAATTGTGTGTGTCTTGTTGGTGCGGTGGAGGCAGCCTCGCGCGCGCCGTTGTTCACGCATCGTATGCTGCCCGGTGCGCGCGATCTGAATCGCTGCTTCAAGCCGCCCTTCGACGGTGCCGAAGGCCTGCTGGCAGAGGAAATACTGGAAATTCTCCGCGTACATCACCCCGAGGCGGTTGTCGACATGCACAATACCTCCGGCAGTGGCCCCGCCTTTGGTGTGTGCACGCACCTCGATCGCGAGCACGACGCGCTGGTCGCACTGTTTACTGAACGCATGATCGTAACGCGGTTGAATCTCGGTGCCTTGATGGAGATCAGTGAGCACAGTTATCCCACTGTCACCGTCGAAGTGGGCGGACGGCTTGATGATAGCGCGCACGACCTGGCCTGGTCTGGCCTGTGTCGCTACTTTGAGAGTGAACGGGTACTGGCCGGTGACGCACCGGTATGGGATCTGGAGGTGCTCTGCGACCCCGTGCGTCTGCATCTGAATCCCGGCGTGCCACTGGCCTATGGCGAGGCCCCGGACCCTGTGGCGGCGGTGACCCTGCGGCAGGATCTCGAGCACTTCAATTTCGCCAAGGTGGGCCCGGAGGAACACCTGGGCTGGGTGCATGGTGAGTTGCGCAGCCTGTTCTGGGCGCAGGACGCCGGGGGGCGTTGTGTGCTTTCCCGGCTGCTACGGGTCGAAGAGGGCCGCCTGTATCCTGCCACGCGCATGACGCTGTTCATGATCACCACCAACGCGACGATTGCGCGCAATGATTGCCTGTTTTACACGGCGCCGGTGTAACGGGGACTGTCGCACCATAGTACCTGTAGCCTAAACAGACATATCCAGCAACGACGGCCGGATTTGGTGGTTCAGAAGGCTTGCAATTACTCCACAATACACTGAGTATATATACAGTACTCGGGTCGACGCGGTCGGCCCTCATCAACTCCCGCCGTACAGGCACTCAATGACAGGAGCCGTCGATTATGGACGCCAACAAGCAGAAAGCACTGGATGCAGCCCTCAGCCAAATCGAACGCCAGTTCGGCAAGGGCACGGTGATGCGTATGGGCGACAACGAGCGGGTGGCTATCCCCGCTATCTCTACCGGCTCCCTCGGCCTGGATATCGCGCTCGGCATTGGTGGTCTGCCAAAAGGGCGTATTTGTGAAATCTACGGCCCGGAATCCTCGGGTAAAACCACACTCACTCTGCAGGTGATTGCCGAATCACAGAAAGCGGGGGGCACGGCTGCATTCATCGATGCGGAGCATGCGCTGGATCCCAACTATGCCGAGAAGCTTGGGGTGCGCGTGGACGACCTGATTCTGTCGCAGCCGGATACCGGCGAACAGGCGCTGGAGGTCGCCGAGATGCTGGTGCGGTCCGGTGCCGTCGATGTACTGGTGATCGACTCGGTGGCGGCACTGACGCCCAAGGCGGAAATCGAAGGCGAAATGGGCGATTCCCACGTCGGTTTGCAGGCGCGCTTGCTGAGCCAGGCCATGCGCAAACTCACCGGAGCCATCAAGCACAGCAATTGCCTGGTGATCTTCATCAACCAGATTCGCATGAAAATCGGCGTCATGTTCGGCAACCCGGAAACCACGACCGGCGGCAACGCGCTGAAATTCTATTCGTCGGTGCGCCTGGATATCCGCCGTATCGGCGCAGTGAAGGAGGGTGACGAGGTGGTCGGCAACGAGACCCGCGTCAAGGTGGTGAAGAACAAGGTGTCTCCCCCCTTCAAGCAGGCCGAGTTCCAGATCATGTACGGCAAGGGTATTTATCACATGGGCGAGGTAATCGACTGGGGGGTAAAACTCAACCTGGTCGACAAGTCCGGCGCCTGGTATGCCTATAAGGGTGACAAGATCGGCCAGGGTAAAGCCAACGCGGCACGGTTCCTTGAAGAAAACATGGCCATTGCGAACGAAATCGAGGCTGAAATCCGCCGCCAGACCATGGCCGCGGCAACACCGCCGCCCAAGAATGCCGCCGCGGCTGTTGAAGCCGATGAGCCTGACGACGCCTAGCCCCCCCTTCGCCCGGGCTCAACGCGCCCGGGCCTCTTTTCAGGTGTCGGGTTCCACTCACCCCCACTCTCGCGTGCCCGACGCCTCTTTTATTCTGCATCACTTCCTGGGTGGCACACGGTATCATGGCGCCCATGTCTGATCGTTCAAATTCACCGCCAACGGTAAACGAGGTACGTGTCGCCGCGATGGACCTTCTGGCGCGACGTGAGCACGCACGCGGTGAGCTGCAAACCAAGCTACAGCGTCGCTTTGCCGACGCCGAGCTGGTAGCGGGTGTGCTGGATGACCTGGCGGCCGAAAACCTGCAGAGTGACGCACGCTATGCCGAGAGTCTGCTACGGCAGCGCCTGGATCGCGGGTACGGGCCCCTGCGTATTCAACAGGAGATGCGCGAGCGCGGCGTGGACCCCGTGCGAGTCGCCGCGGCGCTGGAAGCGGTTGCGCCCAATTGGCGGGAGGCTGCGGAGCAGGTGTACGCGCGCAAGTTTGACCCTGTACCCGAAAGCCCAGCTGAACCGCTAGACAACCCTGTATCGTGGCAGGCCCGCCGCGCAGAGCAACAGCAGCGGCTCAAGGAAAAAGCCCGGCGCATGCGCTTCATGCAGTATCGCGGGTTCCTGCCGGAGCATTTTCGGCACCTGCTTGAGGACTGATTACCCACATGCGCCCCACGACTGACGCTGAGCCCGGCCAGGTACTCGACTGGTCAATTCTACCGCGGCTCTGGCCGTATCTACGCGACCATCGGCGTCGCATCGCACTGGCGATGCTGTGTTTGCTGTTGGCCAAAGGTGCCATGCTGGTCATCCCCTTCATCATGAAACACATGGTGGATGGACTGAACCTCGAATCCGGGGTGCAGCTTGCCGCGCAGGTTGCCATTGGCCTGGTAGCGGCTTACGGCCTCGCACGTTTCTCCAGCGTTCTCTTTGCGGAATTGCGTGACACGCTGTTCGGGCGGGTCACTGAGCGCGCCATGCGTTCTCTGGGTTTGACGGTGTTTCGCCACGTCCACCAGCTGGACCTCAGTTTTCACCTGGAGCGACGCACTGGCGGGCTCGCTCGGGACATCGAGCGCGGCACCAGCGGTGTCAGTTTTCTGCTGCGCTTTATGGTTTTCAATATTGTACCCACCCTGTTTGAGATTGCCGTCGTGGTCAGTGTGTTCCTGTTCAATTACGGGGCCAGTTATGCTGTGGTGACGTTGGTGTCGGTGATCGCCTATGGCTGGTTTTCCTTTGGCGCAACGGAGTGGCGCACGCGCTTTGTACGCGAGATGAACGAAGCCGACTCAGCATCCAATACCCGAGCGGTCGACAGCTTACTCAATTTCGAAACCGTGAAGTATTTCGGCAACGAACGCTTCGAGGCAGAACGCTACGATGAGGATCTGGCGCGTTGGGAGCAGGCGCGCAGGCGCAACCGGCTGTCTCTGTTCGGGCTCAACGGTGGTCAGGCGCTGATCATCGCACTGGCGCAAACCATTATCATTGGCCTGGCGGTTCTTCAGGTGCGCGATGGGCAGCTCTCCCTCGGTGATTTCGTGTTAATCAGCCAGTACATGATCCAGCTGTTTTTGCCGCTGGGTTTTCTCGGTTTTGTCTACCGGGAGATGAAAGGCGCCATGGCCAACATCGAGCGTCTGTTCGGCCTGCTGGACGTGCGCCCGGCGCTGGCGGACCGGCCAGGCGCCCCCGAGCTTGTGGTCCGAGGCGGGGGCATCCGCTTTGAGCAGGTGGCATTCCGCTACCAGGCCACACGCAGCATTCTCGACGTCGTCAACTTTGAGGTTCCAGCGGGCAAAAAGGTGGCTGTGGTGGGTGCCAGCGGGGCGGGTAAGTCCACCCTGGTGAAGCTGCTGTTTCGTTTCTACGACCCGAGTGCCGGGCGTATCCTGATCGACGGGCAGGACATCGCCGGGGTAACCCGCGAATCGCTGCGCAAGGCCATAGGCATTGTGCCGCAGGATACTGTGTTGTTTAACGATACCCTGCTTGAGAACCTGCGTTACGGAAAACCCGATGCGAGTGACGCAGAGGTTGCCGAGGCAGTCCGCATGGCCCATCTCGACGCCTTTATTGCGCAGCTGCCCGACGGCTGGGAAACCCGCGTGGGTGAACGAGGACTCAAGCTCTCTGGCGGTGAAAAGCAGCGTGTGTCGATTGCGCGCACCATTCTCAAGCGGCCACCGATTCTGGTGTTCGATGAGGCCACTTCCAGCCTGGACAGTCGCTCAGAGCAGGCGATTCTGACAGCCCTGCGGGAGATAGCCCTGCACCATACCAGCCTGGTGATTGCCCACCGGCTCTCCACGGTAGTGGACGCCGACAGTATTCTGGTGCTGGACCAGGGCAGGATTGTAGAGCAGGGCAGTCACCGTGAGTTGCTCGCCAGCGGCGGACGTTACGCCGCGCTCTGGGCGGCGCAACAGGAACAGCAGGCTGCTCAGTAGGTGTAGCTGGACTGCAACCCAAGAGGCAGGCCCAGCGCCCAGTAGCCCAGCAGAAACAGGGTCCACAGAATAATGAAGGTGATGGAGTAGGGCAGCATCAGCGCGGTGACAGTGCCGATGCCTGCGCTGCGTATGTAGCGTTGGCAATACACCACGACCAGGGGGAAATAGGGCATCAGCGGTGTGATGATGTTGGTGGTCGAGTCCCCTATGCGGTAGGCGGCCTGGGTGAGGTCGGGAGAGGCACCGAGCTTCATCAGCATGGGTACCAGAATGGGCGCCAGCAGCGCCCATTTGGCCGAGGCCGAACCGACGAAAAGGTTGAGAAAACCCGTTAGCAGGACGATCCCGGAAATGGTCAGGGCTCCGGGCAGGCCCAGCGCCTGCAGCCCTTGCGCCCCTTTCACCGCCAGCAGTATGCCCAGGTTCGAGGCACCGAATGCATAGATGAACTGCGCAATGAAGAACATGATGACCAGGTAATAGCCCATGGTCTGCATGGTTTTTGTCATACCCTCGATAACGTCCCGGCTGCTCGTCACCGTGCCGGCGCTGATCCCATAAACGATGGCCGGCAGCAGGAAGAGCAGAAAGATCAACGGCACGATGGAGGCCATGAGCGGAGCACCGTTCTCGGTCAAGTAGCCGCCGGGCCCGCGCCAGGCCGAGTCTTCGGGTAATGCACTCAAAAACAGCAGGACCACAGCGGCGAGCATGCTCCACAGGGCGAGTCGCAGCGCGCGGCGCTCCGTCGCACTGAGCGGCTGCATGCCGGTTTCGTCGGCGACGTGAGTGTCGATGGGTGTGTGGTGGAGACGCGGTTCAACAAAGCGGTCTGTCACCAGCCACCCGACCAGCACAATAAGCAGCGAGGATGCGGAGGTGAAAAAGTAGTTGTTCAGCGGGTTGAGTATGACGGCCGGGTCGATGATCTGTGCTGCCGATTGTGAGATACCCTGCAACATCGGGTCGACCGAAGAGGGCACGAAGTTGGCGGAGTATCCTCCGGATACGCCGGCGAATGCCGCCGCAATGCCGGCCAGGGGGTGGCGCCCGGCGGCGTGGAAAATGATACCGCCCAGCGGTATGACCAGCACATAGCCGGCGTCTGCTGCGGTGTGGCTGACGATGCCCACGACAATCACCATAGGCGTCAGTAGCCAGCGCGCGGTGACGCCGAGCATTGCGCGCAAGGTGGAGTTGATGAACCCGGTGTGTTCCGCGACACCAATGCCCAGCATGGCCACGAGCACAACACCAATGGGGTGAAAGTGGGCAAAGGTGGTGACCATGTCCGACAGGAACTGGGTCATGGCGGTGGCGGAGAACTGGTTGACCACGCGCAGCGCTTCGCCACTGCGTGGATCAACCAGGTCGTATTCGAAACGGGAAAACAGCAGCGACAGTGCCCAGGTAAGGAACAGCAGGGCAATGAACAGTACCGCAGGATCGGGCAAACGGTTGCCCACGCGCTCAATACCGGCGAGCAGCCGCTGGGTGCGTGTGGCGGGGTGAGCGGGCTGGTTCATGCGCGTGGCGACTCCGGAAAACTGCAGTGTAATTCGCTCGCCAGCTGGACACAAACCAGCTGCCCGCCGCCCCGGCGCCCGCGCTCAGTCCAGCGGGTAGGGAGGACGCTGGCCGCTACAGAGGACGTCGGTGACCTGTTCGGTATCCATGTATTCGGTGAGCTTTATCAGCAGGCCCTTGTCGAATTCGAACAGGAAGTGGTAGTCGTTGCTGTAGGTCTGGCCGGAGGTGTGCTCGCCCTCGCTGCTGGCCTCGACAGCCACCTTTTCACCTTCCGCCACCATGCCGCGAATGGTGAAACGCAGCCCCTTCGGGAACACATCGACAATGCTGGCAATGGCCGCCGTGAGATCGGCGTACTCTGTAGTGCCGGATATCAGGGTGGCGCCCATGGTCTCAACGCTGCCGGTTTTGGCGTAGGCGGCAACGACCGCATCGACATTGCCTGCGCTGAGGTCGTTGAGAAACTGGCGTACACGGGCTTTGTCTGTCTCTTATACACATCTGACGCTGCCGACGAATAGAGAGG
>OJHH01000530.1_pt1 | contig 12852 bp, 10 predicted proteins | sample 1594911 | NCBI WGS metagenome assembly OJHH01 (sample SAMN05416787, study PRJEB24817) | seawater metagenome | isolation source: Sea water | place: Canada:Atlantic | collected 2013-11
CTATGCAGACACCCTCGTCAACGAAGCTATCGAGGGGCTCACCGACCTCCCGGACGGTCCGGGCAAGGATGCCCTAGCAATGCTTGGACGCACCTTGGTGGACCGCGCCACATGACCAAGCGACTCATCATTGGCGTGAGTGGCGCCTCCGGCGCGCCGTATGCCGAGCGCCTACTCTCCTTCTTGAAGCACCACCAGCAGGAGCTTGACCTCGACGTCCACGTTGTCTTCTCAAAGATGGGCAAGCTGGTGTGGCGCGAAGAAGTCGGCACGGACCCGGCAGATTTTGGCTTTCCTATCTTTGGCTCGGGAGACTTCACCGCTCCCATGGCCTCAGGAAGCGCGCGCTTCGACGCCATGGCCGTCGTCCCATGCAGTGCGGGTTCACTGGCCAGAATCGCTCATGGTGTCAGCGCCGACCTCGTAGGTCGCGCTGCCGACGTCATGCTCAAGGAGCGACGCCCGCTCATTCTGGTTCTACGCGAGAGTCCCTACAGCCTGGTTCAGCTGCGCAACATGGTTGCCGTTGCCGAAGCCGGCGCCTTGGTCATGCCCGCATCCCCCAGTTTCTACAGCAAGCCCGACGGAATGACTGCCTTCTTGGACACCGTCACTGCCCGCATCCTAGACCAGCTCGGAATCGACAATACGTTGATGACGCGCTGGGCTGGGCTTCATCGAAAGGAGAACACATGAGTCTCGCCACGATTGAACCTGCCCTTCCCGCCATTGCGATGCGAGCCATCGAGCGTGCCGGCCTGACCGACATCGCCCACAAGGTCCTGCAAGGAGAGCGCTTGACCATGGCCGACGGCCAGCGTCTCTACCAGACGGCGGACTTGGCTGCTGTCGGCGCCCTGGCCAACTTCGTCCGCGAAAAACGGCACGGAGACCTGACCTACTTCAACCGCAACCAGCACATCAACGCTACGAATGTCTGCGAAGCCACATGCATCTTCTGCAGCTTCAGTCGTTTGAAGACCGGCGACCCCAACGCGTACACCATGACTCTGAAGCAGGCCGTTCACCGCATTGAGCAGCTTCGCGACAGCTTCGTGACCGAAGTCCACATTGTCAATGGGCTGAACCCCGACCTCCCGTTCAGCTACTACACAGACCTGTTGCGAGCCATCAAAACAGAGCGGCCGGACCTGCACATCAAGGGCTTCACTGCCGTAGAGATCTTCTACTACAGCGGCAAGTACGGCATGACGTACGAAGAGGTCCTGGTTGCGCTGATGGATGCCGGCCTCGACTCACTTCCCGGCGGTGGCGCCGAGATCTTCCATCCACGGGCCCGTCGCAAGCTGTGTCACGACAAGGTGGATGCTGACGGCTGGATCGAGATTCACCGCGTTGCTCATGGTCTAGGCATGCGCACGAACGCGACCATGCTGTTCGGCTCTATCGAGACCATTGACGAACGCCTCGACCACATGCTTCGCCTACGCTCGCTACAAGACGAGACCGGCGGCTTTCAGACGTTCATCCCGCTCAAGTTCCACGCAGACAACAACGCGCTGCGCAACCTGCGGGAAGCAACTGGCTTTGACTGCCTGCGTACCCTCGCTATCAGCCGCTTGATGCTCGACAACTTCCCGCACATCAAGGCCTACTGGCCCATGCTCGGTGTGGACTTGGCCCAGATGAGCCTGTCCTTCGGCGTCAACGACCTCGACGGCACGGTTCGCGAAGAGCGCATCTACCACATGGCCGGCGCCGACACCCCGCAGGGCCTCACCCGTCCACAGCTGATTGCGCTGATTGAACGGTCAGGACGCATACCTGTGGAGCGGGACACGCTGTACCACGTGGCCGCAGAAGCCAGTCAGTAGGCTGTGAGCAGCCTGTTGTGAGCTGTGAGAACTCGGAGGGTCGAGATGTCAGATGTCAGATGTCAGATATCAGAGCAGGGACCGCAAGCGGCCCCGGCGTTTCATCCAGTGTTTTGGCAACTCACGACGCAGAATGTTCGGCTACCACTCTCTGAATCTCCCAAGGCGCACCCGGCGCAAGCCGGTTGTTCTGACCTCTGACCTCTGACCTCTGACATCCGAACCACGGCAAACCTCCAGAGCGCGACTCGAGCAACGGCCAATCTACGAAACGCGACTCCAAACCGCCCCAGAACTCCATGACACCACGGACCCCAAATCATGAAGAAAATCGCCACCGTTGGATATGTCAACGCCATCCCGCTCACCGCAAAGCTGGACCGCGAGCGCTACGAGGTCATTGCTGACGTCCCCGCAAACATTGCCAAGCAGCTCACAGACCGAGTCGTTGACGTTGCCCTGGTGCCCGTCGCCACCGTGCTCGCAAATCCCGAGCTGCGCATTGTTCCAGGACAAGCCATTGGCGCCGATGGTGCCGTCACCAGCGTGCTTCTTGTGGCTGAGACCGAGCCCGAAGAGTGGACCGAGCTGTGCCTAGACGGCGAGAGCCGAACCAGCGCCATGCTCACCCGCACCCTGCTCACCGGTCCGTTCGGCAAGCGCTTGCGAGAGGACTTGGTGGTCCGCGAGATTCCCGCCGGAACCGCCCGCGACACCGCCAGCGGAACCATCGCCAGTCTGGTCATCGGTGACGCTGCCCGTGAGCTTCCCGACCGCCTGACCGTTCGTCTGGACCTCGGTCAGCTGTGGAAAGACTGGACCAAGCTTCCGTTCGTCTTTGCCGTCTGGGCCGCCTACGACGGTCTCGACCCGCAGGTTCGCCAAGACCTCCGCAACGCCGCCATTACCGGCCTTGCCGAACGCGCCGACCTCGTCATTCCCGAAGACGTCGACTACGTGACCAACGCGATTCGTTACGACTTCGACGACCGTGCACTGATGGGCCTGCGACGCTTTGCCGCCCTTGCCGAGCGCGCTGGCCTCATCGACAACGGCCACGTCAACCTGTTCGGTCCGACCTACGAGACCATCCCGGCGAAAGCGGATGTCGACGGACTGCTCCTGGCATTGCTAGACGGCGAAGAGGTTGATGTCGACGGGCTGACCACGCTGCTCGAACACGGGCCTGTTGCCGTTCTCGGACTCGCAGCCGACCTCAAGCGACGCGAGACCGACACGTCCAACACCGTCCGCTACGTTGTCAGCGACACCGCACCCGACACCATTCAAGCAGCCGACCTACGCGACGCCGACGTGCGAAAAGCCCTGATGGCGCAGAGCTATCGCGGTGACCTGGCATGCCTGTATGTATCGGTAGGCGCACTGGACACGCCGAACGACCGGGCATCACTCTTGGTCATCCTGCGGGACCTGCTGGCTCGATGTCCGAAGACGGTTGCCCTGGCCCCTGTGCCCATCGCAGGCCCAACGGTCGTGGACCACACCGCCAGCGACGCACTGCGCTTTACTGCGGTCGCCCGCCTCTTCCTGGACATTCCGCTGCTCGCAGCCCCCCTCGGCAGCTACCACATGGACGTCCTACAGACGCGCCTGCGCATGGGCTGTGCCGCGATTGTTCCGGTGAGTGAGGACCAAGTAGACGACGTAGAGCGACACATCCGAGAGGCAGGTCTGATCGCCGTGCCATGCGACGAGAACTTCGAGCCCTCCGGTGACGCAAAGACAGATGGCGCCGCAATTTTCCGCCGGCAGCCGTGGGCACGCGTTGGGCCACCAGTCTAGCATTCAAAGGACCGGAGCACACATGTCCATCACCGCATCAACGCTGTACACCCACGCATGAAAACCCTCCGCGCCACAGGTGTCTGGACGGAACGTGGTCTGCTGCCCGACCACACGGTCGTGGTCGGTGATGACGGCGTGATTGCCGATGTCCGACCTGCCATTGCCTCCGACGGCCCCGCAGCAGATGGCTGGCTGGTGCCCGGCCTGGTCAATGCTCACACACACATCGAGCGGACCGGTCCCATGGCCGCCGGCGGAAACGGGCTTGCGGCCTGGGTAGACGCATCGGTCGGTCCCGAAGGCGACGCTGACGCCGGGGCTTCAGAGCTTCATGCCGCTGGAACCGCCGTAGTCAGCGACATCTCGAACAGTGGAGACACCGGAGAGTCGCTCGCTGCGGCCAACATCACCGGGGTCATCCAATACGAGCTTCTCGGCCATGACCCCACTCGGGTTCGCGAGGCCCTTCGCTTCATTGACGCCTTCCGCGCAACAGGCCCGCTGGCCATCCGGCCCACAGCCCACGGACCGCACAGCACAGCACCCGCGGTGCTCACCGCATCCATGAGGGCGCCCTCTCCGCATCCGGCGTCCATCCACGTGGCCGAGCATCGCGACGAATCCGACTATTTGCTAGATGGTAGCGGCCCCTTCGCAAAGCTGCTCGCCAAGTGGGGAGTCGACACCAGCCGCTTCACACCGCCCGGCACCTCGGCTATCCAATACCTGGCTGCCCTTGATTTGTTGGGTCCCATGACCCTCGCCGTGCACTGTGTGGATACCGACATGGCGGACATGGAAGCGCTCGTTGAGAGTAGGACTCCCATCTGCGTCTGCCCACGCAGTTCCCTGCACATCGGCGGAGAGTTCGCAGACATCAAGACCCTGCTAAAGACCGGTGCCACCGTTGTTCTCGGCACAGACGGTCGTGGGTCGTCGCCAGATCTAGACATCCTCGGAGAGTTCCAAGCGTTGTACGACGCCGCTCCGCTCCTACCGCTGACGTGGGCCCTCGCGGCCTGCACACACATCGCCGCAGACGCCCTCGGATTCCCGACCTACGGCCGACTTCGAGCCGGCATGGCTCCCGGCGTGTTGCTTTTGCACGGGATTCGACGACCAAGCGACCTCGCCACACCGCCTTCACGTGAGTGGCTGGTGCAACCCGGCGTTTCTGCTGGAGTCTTCTCATGAATGCACTCGTCACCTATGGCCGCATGGTCAAGCTCTCGCACACCATCTTCGCGCTGCCCTTCGCCCTGGCGAGCGGCTGGCTGGCCTGGCGACATGTAGACGTGCCAGCCATCTCCTGGCTCTGGGTTGTGGTGTGCATGGTCGGCGCACGGTCGAGTGCCATGGGCTTCAACCGAATCGTGGACCGCGACATTGATGCGGCCAACCCACGCACAGTCACCCGCGAGATTCCATCGGGTCAGATCAGCCTCGGTGCCGCCTGGGCCTTCACCCTGCTCTCCGCAGCCATATTTGTTGTTGGCGCTGGATTTCTCGGCAGTCTAACCCTGTACTTGTCGCCTATCGCTCTGGCCGTGGTGTGGGGGTACTCGCTGTGCAAGCGCTTCACCTCCATGGCGCACATCGTATTGGGGCTTGCCCTGGCCTTGGCACCTACCGCCGTGTGGATTTCGTTCACCCAATCATACGCAGTCGCTCCCCTTCTGCTGTCCCTCGCCGTAGGCACCTGGGTCGCTGGCTTCGACATCATCTACAGCTGCCAAGATGCGGACTTTGACCGTGAACGCGGCCTGCACTCCATTCCGGCGCGGCTGGGCGTCAAGGGCGCGCTCATTGTGTCGGCCCTGCTTCACGTGGCGACCATCGGATGCCTCGCCGCCCTGCCCTTCGTAGAGCCTATGGGCCCCAGCTACTGGGTTGGCGTGGTGCTGATTGCAGGAGTGCTCATCTACGAGCACGCCATTGTGACCCCAACGGACCTGTCACGCATCAACAAGGCCTTCTTCGACCTCAACGGGTACATCTCGCTCGTGTTTCTCGCCGCCGTGGCTCTGTCTGGGTTCACAATGTCCTAAACCGCACCGTTCGGCGTCCCGATGCACCTGGTGAACCCCCGGTGCACCATGCGACGTCTCGCCATCTTCCTTGCTCTTCTCGCTCCCACCGTTGGCCTTGCCGCGGACAGCCACAGCTTGGAAATCCACATTGAGCCCAGCATGGGCGTTCAGGTGGATGCCACGCCCCAGACCCTGCGTTTCCCTGCTGCAGCGCCTGGAATGGCCCTCGACGAGACCACCGCAACTGCGTCCACCTCGATTGGGTACACACTAGACGACCAACGAGCTCTCATGGTCGAGGTAGACCGCGACCCCTACCTGGAAGGCGGCTTGTCCATCGTTGCACGCGCCCAAGGTTCGAACTGCGGAGACCCCATAGACGTAGATCTGACCACGTTCCCACAGCCCCTGATCGAACGTACAGGTACGGGCGTCTGCGCAGAGCAAATCACCGTGGACTACGAAGGAACCGTCGAAGATAGCGTGCGTCTGCACCATGACTACTACACCGTGGTGACGTACACAGTGCTGTGACACTCACTGACGGTAGCGGAATCACAAATCCTCATGCTACATTCCCCGGACATCCAAAGAGGGGAAGACACATGCTTCGCTACGGAATCGCGCTTGCCGCGACCATGATTTCAACGAGCGCCTTTGCTCAGGACAGCCACTCGATCGATCTTCAGGTTGAGTCGTCGTCGTCCGTCGCCGTTAGCGGCTCCGTCAGCTTTGCATGGAATGCGCCACTGCCTGGCCAGCCCTACTCGACCAGTCCAGACGGCTTGAACTCTACCTCGGTGACTCTCGACTACACGTCGGATGGCGCCAGCGGTGGCATCGAAGCAACGTCTGACACTGACTTCGAGACCAGCTGGGGCATTAGCGTGACAGTCGACTCCACCAGCGCCACCTGCGGTTTCGGGAACTCTCTCGTGAACCTCGGCGCGGGTTCCAACCAGATCATTAGCTTCAGCGGTGGTACCTGCTCTGAGAGCGCGAGTCTCGAATACTCAGCTGAGATCTCCAACCCCAGCATCTTCTCCGCTATGAACAGCGGCGCCATCGCCACCATTACCTACACGATGTTCTAGTTGAGGCGGTGCTTCCTGGCCGGCTTGAGCCTGGGGTTCTTGTCGGTCGCACAGGCCGGCAATATCGTCCTCGTCTCAGACATGACAACCGCGCACAATGCAGCTCCCGGCTCGATTGTGCGAGGCATTCTTGAGGTTCGTAACACCGGTGATGAGGCAGAGTCACTATCCCTGTCGCTGAGGGACTTCGCCACGCGCGCGCCCGATACCCGAGACGTCATGGACACAGGCACTACCGACCGGTCCATGGGTTCGTGGCTGTCCATGGAACAGGATGCACTGACCATCCCCCCGGGCCAGCTTCGCTCCATTCCCTACCAGATTCAGGTACCCGAGGACCTCGACCTAGAAGGAACCTACTGGACCATCCTCATGTTGGAGGAAGGCAGCACTCCCACCGTTGCGACAGCCAACGGGCTCTCCCTGATGCAGCGCTCGCGCATTGCCACACGCGTGCTGGTCAATGTAGACGGCGGCTCGAGGGTGGTGACGTTCACAGCGAGCGGCCTTGAACGGCAAGGCGAGAGCACGCTGTTCTACACAGACATCGAGAACACAGGCACAACCGCTCTTCCGCTAGCTCCGAAGCTGGAGTTGTACGACCAGCAGGGCCATAAACAAGCTACCTACCGCAGTCAGCAGGCCACCCTGTATCCAGGAAGCAGCTGGCGCTATTCTATTGACCTGACGGCGGCTCCACCTGGCGACTACACAGCCATCCTCATTGCGGACGGGGGAGCAGGTGCACTCTTCGGTGCTCGTCACCCTGTTCACTTGGACTAGCGCGCTCGTCCTGTGGTGTGGGCTGATGAGCACGGCGTCTGCGGTGACTGTCGACCCGCCAGTGGAGAGTCTTGTCGCTGAACCGGGTGAGGCTATCACTCTCGCCTTCACCGTTCAGGGTGACGGAACAGCGGCACGCGTCGACCCACAAGTGCTTTTGCCGCCGCAGTGGCGCTTGCTCGTACCTGAGAGCCCGTTCGGGGTAGGCCCCACCGACACACTGGTGAAGTTGCTGACAGTGGTCGTGGCCATCAATGCAGACGTGGGTTCGTACGACGTCCGGTACGTTGTGGACGACGGTGAAGCGATTGCCGAAGTCGAAGTCGCCGGACGTGACGACATCCAGCTATCGATTCGTGGCTTGCCGGAAGCTGTCGTTCGCGGCGCCACAATCCCAGTCGACATCGCCGCGTACAACAGCGGAAACACAACCATATCGCCCGTCTTAGAGTTTCGTGGCTCACGTGGTTTCGCACCCATGCAAGCCCTGACAATCGGCCCCATCGCCCCCGGCGAGAGCCTGATCACTACCGTACAGGTGGTCTCGCGTGGGGCAACCGGCGAGACGTCATTGCGGGTCGCTGCCAGACAAGACGACGCCATCATCGGGCGCGCATCAACCAGTAGTCTCACCGCCATGGCCCAAGACGAAAAGCGAAGGGACCGCGTCATTCTGCCAGCGTCTGTTCAGGCTGCAGCCTGGATGACCCACCTGCGCAATGAGATCCAAGTCGGACCTCAGCTGTCCGCCGAGGCACACGGATTCCTAGACCCGGGGAACGACCACCGCCTCGATGTCTCCCTGCGGGGCCCTGACGTGCTCGGACTGACTGCAGGGGGCTTCCTTCGCAGTGAATACCGTGGTCGCTACACCTACAAAGATGGCAACCGGGGTGTCGATGTCCGCCTCGGAGATGAGCGCTACAACGACACCGTGTTCACAGTGCGGACGCGACGGCAACGGGGTGTAGCCGTCGATGTGGACCTCGGGCGTCTCACCGTTGGCGCAATGGCGGTTCGAGACCGCTTCGTAGACGCCCCCCGAACGGTCATCGGGCCGCGCGCTTCGCTTGAGCTGTCAAAGGGTCTGTCGGTCGGTGCTTCTGCCGTCCGACAACAACAGGGCGATGACGTGTCGTTCATTGCCAGCCAGTTTGGACAGTTCGACAAGAGCGCGCGCGACCGACGGTTCTTGGTTCGCTACGAGGTCGCGTACGGCGATGGCGGCGCAGGCCATGTGGACGGCAGCACGCGAGTGGGCCCCGTCCTCATCAGTGCGACCGCTCGTCACGCCGAGTCTAGCTTCACCGGGGAGTTTGCAGGCCAGACACTCGCGACAGCACGTACAACCCTACGAATCGGACAGAAGCTGACGCTGTCCGGAAATGGAAGCTACCGACTCGATGCCGGACGCGACGCGGATCCAATGCCACGCGACACAACGTTTCGTGTCGCCGGAGCCACTGCAACTTGGCGCCCAAGCACGCTGCTGACCACGGCTCTGTCCTACCAATACCGTGACCTGCTCGACCGTCTAGGGCCAGGCTTCCAGCGAAGCCAGAACACAGTGACGGTGTCTGCATTGACCCAGGGAACAGCGGGTCGGTTGCAGGTCTCGGGCATCGCTCGATTTGGCGAAGACGAGCAATACGGAAGCGGAAACAGCCAAGAAGTCCGCATGACAGCGTCGACTACAGCGCGTCGACCAGTGACCCTGTACACAACCACCGGCTACGTCATCGCGACTGGAGCGCAGACCCTTGCTCGCGAGCGCTTCTACAGCAGCGCGGGCGTGCGCATCATTTCCGCAGACGACTGGCAGAGCGACCTGTCCTACGGCGTCAACCTCTTCCCCCAAGGCTTCCTACCCGCACAGCATCAAGCGCGGGCGCACCTGTCCTGGCGGCTGCCGTGGTCTCACCTCATCAACGCAGACGCCAACTTCAGCTCCGGGCTCAACAACGTACGTGCGTCCGCCATCGCTGGGTACGAGGTTCCCTTCGGCATCCCGACTACACGCACCGGCATCGACGGCCGCGTCATGGGCCACGTTCTACGTGCAGACGACACCCCTGTTGTGGGCGCCCAGATGCGCTTCGGCAACTACATCGCACAGACCGATGACACCGGACGCTTCTTGTTCAACGGCCTCTCTCACACCGTTCAGCCCCTGGACATTGTGCGCTCCACACTTGCAGCCGGCGAAGTTGTAGACGGTGATCTGCCTCAGGATGTCCGCCCCAACAAACGCAGCGAACAGCTCGAAGACATCATCATTCGGGTGGTCTCAGCAGGTCAGGTAGAGGCTGAAGTCTGGCGATACAGCCTGTCCAACCCACTGCAGGTGAGACTCGCCGGCGCCCCTCCAGAATACCGCCGAGAGTCTCCCGTTGTCGGAGCTCCGCTGACCCTGACCAACGGTGATAAGACGCGCTTCGGCCTAACAAATGAGCGTGGCATCGTAGAGGTTGGTCAGCTGCCTCCTGGGCGGTGGTCGGCAATGCTCGCGTTGCCGCGCAACGAACCTGACGTGCGCATCGAACAGCCCCGCTTCATGGTGATGGTCGACGGCGGCGAGATGTCGTCGTACACACTCCGCGTTGTCCCCGATGTTCTGCCGCTAAATCTCCTTGTCGACAGCAGCATCACCTTACGCGTGGGCGAACAGGCCACACCCGAAACACCGCTCACTGTCCCAACAACCGACGAGCCAACAGGTGACGAGCCCACCAGTGAGGAGCTCACAACACTCGTTCGCCTTGAGATTCGGCCCGAAACACTCATTCTCGACCCGAGTGAAGAGGTCCAGCTTCGAGCGCTCGCCGTCTACAGCGACGACACCGCACAGACCCTCGAAGACGGGGTGAGCTGGAGCTCGAGCAATCCTGGTGTCGCTCGCGTCAACGGAGACGGCTTGCTGACGGCACAGGCAGACGGGAACACCCAAGTGACGGCACAGGTCGCGCAGACCACATCGGCTCCGGTCTCCGTTGAAGTTGTCGACGTGCCCGTTGTTGGACTCAGTCTCGATACCGCCGAAGTTCTGTTGAGCGTCGGCCAGCGCCAGACACTCGGCGTGCAAGCGGTGTATGTTGACGGCCGCATTCGCGCAGTCAGCGAAGGACTGCAGTGGACGATCAGCGATACCCAAGTAGCTAGAGTCACATCCTCGGGAGAGCTCATCGGCGTGGCCTCGGGGACCGCACAGGCGTGGGCGGAGTTCGCGGGCGTGCGGACCTTCCCAGCGACGGTCGTTGTCGGTAGCGTATCTGCGGTCACGTTGAACCTGACCAACACCCAACTGCGTCCTGGAGACGCCTTCCGCCCCGTCGTCAACGCGTCCCTCGCGAACGGGGACAAGCAGGACGTCACAGCCTTGGTGGAGTGGCGAGTTGGAAATCCCGATGTCCTCCGCCAGTTCGGCGTGGAGTTCGTTGCCCAATCACCCGGAAATACAACGCTGACAGCCGTCTTCAACGGGCGACCGTCGAACGGCGTTCAAGTCACCGTACAAGCCCCACTTGGCCTGCTCGTTGAGCCCGAAGTCGACACAATACCTGTCGGAAAATCCACCCGCTTTGCCGCCCGCGCCATCTACCCAGATGGCACCACAACTACGCCGGAACGCCCCACATGGTCCACCTCGGACAGCACCCGCGCATCGGTCACCACAGAGGGCCGGGTCACAGCAATTCGGACTGGAACCGTGGAGCTTGTGGTGGAGGCGGACGGCACAAGCACTCGGCGGTCGCTGCGCATAGTGGACGGCCAACGCACCATGCGCCCCAACGTCGCACAGCAGCGTCTCGAAGCCGGCGACAACCAGCTGCGTGTCATTGGAGCCTACGCCGACGGGACCGAAGTCGACCTGACACCTTGGGTGCAGACCTGGACGTCATCCAACCCAGAGGTCGTTCGCGTCAACAGCACGGGCGTCGCAACGGAAGTGTCCAACGGTCAGGCCAACATCACCGCGCGTCTAGACGGTGAGACGGTCATCTTCGAGTTGGATGTTCGGTTGTAGTACGCCGACGAGTAACCACACGCCGCCCGCTTCCATACAGCTGCCGCGGCGCCGCTTGACATCCAAAGCGACGCATCCTTACCATCCAGCCGCACTCAACCGGCCAGGAGGCCTGATGTCCCTACAAGATATGCTACTAAAATCCGCTCTAATTGGCCTAACCGCTGGTACCATGATGGCCTGTGGCGCTGCGGATGAGGCGACTCAAGCGGCCACAGAAGCTGCCGCTGCCGCTGAAGGTGCGGCACACACTGCTGGTGACGCCGCAGAAGGTGCGGCACACGCTGCTGGTGACGCCGTCGAAGGTGCGGCACACGCTGCTGGTGACGCCGTCGAAGGCGCTATGGAACACGGCGAACAAGCGGCCGCTGCTGCTGCTCACGAGTGCCGCGGCATGAACGAGTGCTCCGGCCAAGGTGGCTGTGGTGTCGAAGGGCAGAACGAGTGTCGGGGACAGAATCCATGTTCCGGCAAGGGTGGCTGCAAGACCTCATGATGAAGCGGCCAGCCGTCTCGCGGTTCGCCGTGCCCGACCTTGGTATTGGGGTTGGTTACCGGGTTCCTCACTACCGTCAGGTCGTGGAAGAACAACCCGAGATGGACTGGTTTGAGGTTCTCTCTGAGAACTTCATGGTGGATGGTGGCTCGCCGCGGCATTGGCTGCGCGAGCTCGCCAAACGCTACCCCCTCGTGCTGCACGGCGTGGCCACCTCCCTAGGTGGAGAGGGAGACCCTGGGCATCTGCGCCGACTCGCTGCTCTTGTCGCCGAGGTCCGCCCCCCTTGGGTCAGCGACCACTTGTGTTTCACCGGTAGTCACACAGCGAACGCCCACGATCTGCTGCCGTTGCCGTACACCCCAGAAGTACGCGACCACGTCATTGGCCGTATCCGCGAGGTAAGCGAAGCGGTCGGCACCCTGTACGCCGTCGAGAATGTGTCGTCGTACTTGAGTTGGAAGGCGAGCGAGGTCCCAGAGTGGGAGTTCCTCACCCAAGTTGTTGAGGGCGCCGACTGCGGCATCTTACTCGACGTCAACAACGTCTTCGTCTCCTCCGTCAATCATGGCTTTGACCCCATGGAGTACATCAACAACATCCCGCTGGACCGCGTCGTACAGATTCATCTCGCCGGTCACAGCATCAAAGATGGCTACCGCCTCGACACGCATGACGGCCCAGTGTGCGACGAAGTGTGGGAGCTGTATGCCGCCGTCATCCAGCGCATGGGCTCGGTCTCGACGCTCATCGAATGGGACGGGGATGTCCCCGAGTTCAGCCG
>OJHH01000531.1_pt1 | contig 12836 bp, 15 predicted proteins | sample 1594911 | NCBI WGS metagenome assembly OJHH01 (sample SAMN05416787, study PRJEB24817) | seawater metagenome | isolation source: Sea water | place: Canada:Atlantic | collected 2013-11
CAAACTCTCTCTTAGTTTAAGCAGCTCTTGGTTCCAAAAACCCTGACGACGGACACTGCCGTTGATGTACCGAAAGCAAGTGGCGGCTTTGCGGCATCGTATTCAGTCGGGTGGTTTAGGGCCCTTCACATCCACCTGCGATGCAACGATGTTGCTGGGATGGCCTGTCAATCACCGGCACGGAAACACCAAGAAGACAGCGCTCTCAAGGGGTAGAGATCGGAGATCTCGGTTTCTGCCGTTCTTGGTATGCGTGGCAACCGCAGGCATCAAATCATCAATGCCTTGCTCACCATTGCCTCCTTGCTTGGATATATCCGCCCACCCATTCCGACAGCATCCACGCACTTGTACCGGGCTAGCCTGCCCAATTTAGCCGTGCTTTCGTGTTCTGGCTTGTGTCAAGATAAAAACAGTCATGGCTGTTTTTATCTTGACACAACTAAGCGATTGTTGTTCGCTCAAGAAACAAAAATACAAATAACTACTGTTTTTTGCAATTTGAGCTGTCGTAAGGAGGTCTCCCATGCTGAAAGTAAGCGGCCTGACCAAAATGTTTGGCGCATATCGCGCGCTTAACGTTGGTAACATCGATATCCCTCGCGCCCAAATTACCGGCATTATCGGACCGAACGGGGCGGGAAAGACAACGTTGTTCAATGCAATTGGCGGAGCGCTTCGCCCAACTGCGGGCACCGTCTTGTTGGACGGTGGTGACGTAACGGGATTGTCGCCACATCGACTTGCGCAGAAGGGTCTTGTCCGCACTTTTCAAATCAGTCGCGATCTGTCTGCTTTGACAATCCTGGAAAATTTGCTCGTCGCACGCCCCGGTCAGCTTGGCGAGGGAGTGGTATCCGCATTGTTTGCACGCAAAAAAATCCGCGCCGAGGAAGAAGCTGCAATCGAACAGGCCCGATCTCTTTTGCAACGGGTTGATTTGTGGCGATTGGCGGATCAGTCGGCATCAAGCCTCTCGGGCGGCCAGAAAAAACTCCTCGAGGTGCTGCGAGCGATGATGTTGTCCCCCAAACTAATATTGCTGGATGAACCCGCCGCAGGGGTCGCGCCGACAATGGAAGGTGTTCTTTGCGATTTCATTCTTGATTTGAAAGCGGAAGGCGTCACATTTGCTATCGTTGAGCACGACATGGAAATGATCGAACGCCTGTGTGACGACATCTATGTTCTGACAGAAGGGCGCGAGATGATGCATGGTACCTACGAGCAGGTCACCACCGACCCCCGCGTGCTGCACGCCTATCTGGGGAGTATGGTCTGATGACACAACCGCTATTGAAAGTCGAAGAATTATGCGCTGGCTACGGTGGTGGCGATATTGTGAAGTCCGCGGGATTTACAGTATCTGAAAATGGAATTTCAACGATCGTTGGGCCCAATGGCGCTGGAAAGTCCACTCTGATCAAGGCACTGGTAGGTTTGTTAATCCCTCGATCTGGGTCGATTCAACTGGCAGGCAAGGATGTCGTCAGGATGAACGCCCCGGCAAAGGCCCGAGTGGGCCTAGGGTATGTCCCCCAAGAGCACAATGTTTTCCGAAATCTGAGCATTGGCGAAAACATGATGCTTGCCTACGAATTTATCGCGCGCGATAGAGCGGGATTTGCTGCGGCGAGGGATCGTGTATTTGACATTTTTCCGGACCTTGTTGGGCGCGAAAGCGACCTTGCTGGAAACCTATCCGGCGGGCAGCGTCAGATGCTGGCTTTTGGCTGTGCGTTGATGCCTGATCCGACTTTGCTTTTGTTAGATGAACCCAGTGCAGGCCTTTCCCCCAAATACGTGGAAGGGATGTTCGCTGCCGTTAAGGCGGTGAATGATGCCGGTGTGACTATTCTTATGATTGAACAGAATGTCAGGGAGGCTATGGCCATTTCGGAAACCGCAATCGTACTGGCAGCGGGAGAAATTCGTGCGCAGATGCCAGCACGTGAATTCATGAACCACCCAGATATCCACGCACTCTACATGGGCGCTGCAAGCACCAGACAGCAAGGGGGTGCGTGATGTTACAGATTTTGCTTAACGGTATTGTGTCGGGCCTACTTGTTGCCTTGCCAGCGGTTGCCCTGTCTTTGACATATGGCGTGCTGAAATTTCCGAATTTCGCCATTGGCTCGATGATCACCTTCGGGGCCTACATTGCCTTATTTTTCAATGTGGACATCGGCGTCCCGCTTTTTGCCGCAGCGGGGCTCGCAGCTGTTGGGCTAGCTGCTGTCGCGCTACTCATCGACCGCCTCGTTTATCGACCACTGAGAGGGGCGGATCACGTCACGTTGCTTGTAGCTTCGATAGGCGTCTATTTTGTTCTGGAGAATGTGGTTCGATTCCTGTTTGGATCAGACATTCGGGGCTACGACGTAACAGTCGCTCGTCCGCATCGATGGATGGGATTGCGGGTTAACAACGAGCAGATCCTCATATTTGTCGTGGCGCTGCTGGCAATGGTCATTGTTTGGTTCATCCTGATGCGCACCCCATTTGGGCGCGCGATGCGGGCAGTCTCTGACAATCCGGATCTTGCTGACGTCAGGGGTATCAGTCGCAACAAAGTCATTGCTCTGGTGTGGGTAATTTCCGCGGCTCTATCTTCCACCGCTGGCGTTCTGATTGGAATGGATGGCATCATCGATCCGCTCATGGGTTGGAATTATGTGCTGCCATTGTTCGCGGCAGTCATTCTTGGGGGCATTGGCAATCCTTTGGGCGCTGTATTGGGCGCGCTTATCATCGGTATCGTTGAAGAAATGTCCACACTTGTGTTGCCTACGACTTACCGACAGGCGGTTTCATTCGTCATTATCGCTTTGGTGCTTTTACTGCGCCCGCATGGGCTTCTTGGCAAGCCGAGGATCAGCCGATGATTGGGTATCTTACTGCAATTTTGGTTGTCGTTCTCATTTCCGCACTCGTGGCCTTGGCGCTTAACATCCAATGGGGCCAGGCCGGGATGGTGAACTTTGGTATCTTTGGGTTCTTCGCCGCAACATCTTACGTTGCAGCCCTGTCTGCCCTTGCTGGATATCCTCTTTTGATATCGCTGGTTTTGGCGATCCTGACCGGTGTTGTCCTGAGTGCGCTTGTCGCTCTGGTATCAGCGCGCCTGCGTGAAGATTATTTCGCAATTGCGACGCTTGCCTTTGCTGAGGCTGTTCGATTGTTTCTGCTGAACGAAACATGGCTTACAGGTGGTGCGAACGGCTTACCCGGCATTCCGCGACCGTTGTCGGCTTACGCGTCGGGCCAAAGCTATGAACTGCTGTTTTTTGTTCTGGCGCTTGTCCTTGCAGCGATCTGTTTTGTCTTTGCTCAAGCTCTTACCAAATCTCCTTTTGGCCGCGTGCTGCGTGCGTTGCGCGAAGACGATCTGGTGGCCGCAACGCTGGGCAAAGACGTCCTTAGTTTTCGTATTTGGGCTTTTGCTGCGGGGGGTGCCATCCTTGGCGTGGCTGGTTACCTGCACAGCTCTTATTTTGGGTATATCGATCCGACCCAGTTTGGGGCTTTCGTCACTGCCTATGCGTTCATGGCGGTGATTGCGGGGGGGCGCGGTTCCAACACCGGACTGCTGTTTGGTGCGGTCTCGGTCATGGTTCTGTTAGAAGGTACCCGTTTTCTCAAGGACCTGATGCCGTTTCTAGATGCCGGGCAAGCCGCCTCATTACGCCTAATTTTGATTGGTGTCGGTTTGATTTTGTTGCTGATTTATAAACCACAAGGCTTCTTTCGCGAACACCGCTTGAGAGTCAATAAAGGAGATACCAAATGAGCCGAATACCTCTAATCGCCGCGGAAACATTGCAAGATGATGCCCGCACGGTTTTTGAAGACATGAAGCGTTACGGACCCTTTGGAAATTTGTTGGGTGCGATGGCGAATAGGCCAACAATCCTGAAACACCTGTTTAGTATGCTTTTGGACCTGCGGGACGAAGCGGTGCTGCCACGGCGATCTCTGGAGCTGGCGTTGGTTGTGGTCTCTAAGCTGAACGAATGCGCCTATTGCGTTTCGCACCATGCGCCAATGCTTTCAGTACAGGGACTAAGCCAAGAGGGTATTGACCGTCTGCTGGACGTCGAAGACCACCCCGAACTAGACGAGGTGGACAAAATTGTGGTGCGCTATGCAGAAGCGGTGACCAATCGCTTTAACCGGATGCGTGATGCAGAAGTCGATGCACTCAGACCACATTTCAACGATGCACAAATCGTAGAGTTGACTTGGCGCATTGCACTGTGCGGTGCGTTCAACCGGTTCAATGATTCACTACAGCTTCCCTTGGAAGACGGGGGCGAGACGGCCCCTAATAAATCTTAATAATTAACAACGAGGAAAAAACCATGACATTTAATCAAATGAACCGCAGAACGTTTCTCGGCACCACCGCAGCAGGGGTCGCCGCAAGTGCGCTGCCTTTGCCTGCACTTGCCAACACTGGGCCGGTCAAGATTGGCATGATATCTCCGCTTACCGGTAGTGGCGGATCTTATGGCCCCAATATCGTAAAAGCGGCACAGGTTGTTGCCACACAGATCAATGACGCGGGCGGTATTCTTGGCGGGCGCATGATTGAGATAATCGCCGAAGACAGCGAAACCAACTCCACTGCATCGGTGCGTGCTGCGCGCAAACTGCTGGATGTCAATCAAGTGAGTGCCATTGTTGGAATGTGGGGCTCTGGCCCGACACTCGCAGTGAAGCCCCTTGCAATCGAGAAAGGCGTTTCGCTTAGTTGCCTTGGTGCGGCAGATGCCATCACTGAGGGCGACACTCAGGGCTTGATCTGGCGTTTTCAGGCCACCGGGCGCGAATGGGGCGTTCCCCCTGCAAAGGCCATGTTGGCTGCTGGACACAAAAAGGTCGGTATTCTCGCTGTTCAAACAGCCTTTACCCAATCTATGATCGCTCCCTTTATCGAAACCTTCGAAGCAGGCGGCGGCGAAGTTGTAGTTCAGGCTGAAGTGAAACCGGATCAGCCCTCGTTTCGGGCGGAAGTTGACAAAGTTATGGGCGAGGATATCACGGCCGTTTTCTTGCCAGCCTACGTTACCCAGTTCACATCTATTGTCAAAGAATGGTACCGTGGCGGTTATGAAACTGAGCTCTATACACTCACAATCGCGGCCAGTGCAGGTGTAAACGGAGGTGGCAAATTCATTACGGCGGTTGGTAATGAAGTCGGGGAAGGCATTCACCATTTGCAGCCTACCAATGATTCATCTTCTGCAAGTTATAAAGAGTTTGAGTCCCTCATGGGCGTTGAGGCTGGCACGTTCCTGCCTTTCTCAGCTTTATGCGCGGACTCGCTGGTGGTACAGATTGGAGCGATGGAAAAGGCTGGCACCTCCGATGCCACTGTCTACACAAAAGAAATCCTCGCAATCACAAATGGGCCGGGTGCAGCAACAGCCGGCGCGGTCAACCTGCTGAATGCAATTCGCGCTGGTCAGGATGTCAACTATACGGGTTATGGAATGGATGTGTCGTTTTTCCCCAATGGCAACCTAAAGGGTCGTCCATTTGGGCACTTTGTTATCCAGAACGGTATTGATGTCGAATTAGACCTTGTTTGAACTGATGTAAACACGGTTCAATAATCTGCGTTGTCCATACGGCTTGATCGTTGAGACAAGTCAAATTGGGCAACGCAAAAATGTCTTTGGCAATTCTGCTACAGGCATTAATCATGATACCAGTTGTCAATAAGCACGAGAATGAGATGCAAAAAACCGAAAGGCGCAGTCAGGAGCAACGGTCAAACGAAATGACCGAAAAACTTCGAACTGCAACTATTCAACTGATCGCAGAGGTTGGCTACGTCAACACAAACACCGTAAACATAAGCCGTCGCGCTGGAGTTTCACGGGGTGCATTGCTGCACCACTACGCAAATAAGTCCGATCTAGTGATCGATGCCACGTCCAAAATGTGGAACTATTCCGTATTGGCGACTCAATTGTTATGCAAGAAATTGACGCATCGTGAAATGGATATAGATGCCTTCGTAGACGGTTTGTGGCGAGAATCATTCGACGAAACCTATGTCTCAGTCACCATCGACATAATGATTGCGGCTCGTGAAGATAAGAGACTCGCACAACATCTAGACACTTCTCTGGCCGAGGTTTTTGCATCCTATCGCACGGCAGCTGCTGTCCTTTTCAAAAATTCCGGCTTGAATGCAGCACAACAGGAGGTGGCTATGACGGTTATCGTGTCGCTTCTGCGAGGCCTGCGCATTCAGGAAATGATGCGGCCGGATGCTGAGTTGGCCGAGGCGGTGCGTGACACTCTGAAACTGTTATTGCGAACGGCATTACGTGCTAACAATATCCTTGTGCCGGAACGTGGCAGTTCAAAAAAACCTTAATCTTTGATTTTGGGTCGACGCGCCAAAGGACTCTATCAGTCTGGGGCGAAGCCAAAATTTCTTATTTGATCTTACTGAAATGGAAAGAAAAATGTCTCATCATAGAGTCGTCGTTATCGGCGCCGGACCTGCCGGATATACCGCAGCCATTTACGCGGCCCGCGCCTTGCTACAGCCTGTTCTGATCTCAGGGATGGAGGTTGGTGGGCAGCTCATGACCACAACAGATGTTGAAAACTATCCAGGGTATGCCGATGCGGTACAGGGGCCTTGGATGATGGAGCAGATGCACAAGCAGGCTGAAAACGTCGGAGCTCAGATCGTTAACACAAGCGTTACCGAAGTGGATCTGCAGGCCCACCCTTTCCGTATTCGCACGGATGACGGCGTCGAGCGTACAAGTGATACGGTTATCGTTTGCACTGGCGCTCAGGCTCGCTGGCTAGGGTTGGACAGCGAAGAGACATTCAAGGGCTTTGGTGTTTCAGCCTGCGCCACCTGTGACGGTTTCTTTTATCGTGGGAAGAAGGTCGCAGTGATTGGGGGCGGAAATACTGCTGTTGAAGAAGCTATTTATTTGGCGGGGTTGGCGGACTCTGTTATACTGGTGCACAGGCGCGACAGCTTGCGAGCGGATAAAACGTTGCAGGCACGCTTGTTTGCAAACACCAAGATCGATGTCATTTGGAATGCTGAATTGGATCAGGTTTTGGGTGAAACAACTCCCATTCGCAGCGTGACCGGCGCGCGGCTGCGCTCTACAATGGATGGCCGCTTGAATGAAATTGGCGTTGATGGGGTCTTTGTAGCAATCGGGCATTCGCCTGGCACCTCGCTGTTTGGAGATCAACTCAGGCTAAATGACAAGAACTACATTTGGACGTCACCCGGACGAACTGAAACGAGTCTTCCAGGCGTCTTCGCCGCCGGAGACGTCACCGATGATCTTTACCGGCAGGCCGTTACTGCGGCTGGCATGGGATGCATGGCAGCGCTAGATGCTGAGCGTTTTTTGAGCGCAGCAGAAAAGTAAATCGGCTGCGAAATCTACCGCCGTAAGCAACCCCACTTGAGAGGAGCTGCTCAATCAAACGAATAAGATCCGCGAGATTTAGGAAGGACGAAAATCTATATTCTTATGCAGCAGGGCCCATGTCAATACGCGCCTATAAACTACGGTTTTCTAACAAGAGCCGCAGTTGAAGGTAGCGCACACCCTTTTCAACAGAATTTGCGGTTGCCTCAACAGGTGGATGCAACACTTTAATCTTAGAAAGAGATGGAGTGTTGGCAATGAAGTATCGTACTAGGATTTACTATTCAGCTGAGCAGCGTGCGGATATCTGGGATCCCTCTCAGCGATGCAAGCATCGCCTGCCGGGCAGTGGTTGGCAGCGCGGAGAGTCGATGAGATCGATTGGACGGGTTTTTGACCGTCAGTCATCATCAGTGTTTTCCGTGATATCGCCGACAGGCGGCATTCGCCCGCCAGATCGAATACGCGGTAAGTTTGCTCTTCGTCTTTGGGAACGCGAAGATATCTCGCGGGGTCTGAGTATGAAGCAGCCCCTGCGTGTGATCGCACGACAATTGGGTCGCGCACTCTCTACGATCAGCCGCGAGGTTCGGCGCAATGGTGGCGCTGCGGGTTATCGCGCGACGGCATCAGATCAGGCGGCATGGAACCGTGCTTGCGCCCTATGGTCTTGTCCCACTTACGTTCCGGTCTCTCAACTCATTTATGCGGCCTTTCGTTCGAAAGCCAAGGAACTTTGTCCACCCAACGATGAATGGCGGCGGCGCGGATTATAAAATCCGTTAATATATTGGAATATGGCCCCTTCGGCTTGCCGTCTCGTTTCTCAATGGTTTCTCCAAATCAGCGCCGCCTTGATATCTTTGACGATCTTATCGCCAGGGCTTTTGCGTGTTCCATTTGTCTGTCTCATCTTCCACTCCTCAGTGGTTACGATGAGCCAAGAACACTCTCTTATCAAATACCGCTATTTGGCCCGCAAGTGCTGACGTCAGACACTGTCGTAGTAATTCCCTTTGCCGTTCATAGATACTTCGAAGCGGTGCTTTGACAGTAGCTTTTGGTAATCATGCGAACAATATTGCGACCCACGATCCATATGATGAATGCACCCTTTGGGTGGCTAACGTAGTGCCACAGCCATGTCCAGCGCACGGATTGCTAGATCCCGCTTCATACGATTACTGACAGCCCAACCAATGACCCGTCGAGAATAGAGGTCGAGAATGACAGCGAGATAGAGCCAGCCTTCACTGGTCCAGATATAGGATATATCACCCGCCCATTTCTGGCCGGGAATCTCTGCGTAAAAACCCTGATCCAGTAAGTAGGGCGCGATGTTGAACGCGTGATTACTGTCAGTTGTACCCTTATATTTCTGAGTTCCGATGATCTTTATGCCGTTATCACGCATCAGACGGCCCACGCGCCGGTGCCCAACGTTCACTCCCAATTCCTGTAACTCTTCAGTCATGCGTGGCCGCCCATAGCTTTCTAGGCTTAAGTGGTGCTGCTCACGGATATGAGCAAAGATCACCATATCATCGCGCTGTCGCGGGCTCATAGCGGATACAATGATCTCTACCGATCCGACCGCGATCCCAGCCCGGTGACAAGCGCGCTGTGCTGGTCACATGCGCGGCGAAAGTTCTTTGAGTTGGCCGACATCGCAGGCAATGTCCGAAGGGGCAAACCCGCCCATGATATCTCACCCATTGCACTTGAAGCCGCCCAGCGCATCGACGCGATCTTCGGCATCGAGCGCAATATCAACGACCTGAATACTGAGGACCGTCACGCCGCCCGCCAAACCCTGTCGCCAAGGCGATCAAGTACATGATTGAAAAGCACGGCCGCTGGGATGCGTTCACCACCTTCTTGGGCGACGGGCGCATCTGCCTGACAAACAACGCAGCTGAGCGCGCCCTGCGCTGCGTGGCTTTGGGCCGAAAAAGCTGGCTCTTTGCCGGATCTGAGCGCGGCGGCGATTGCGCAGCCTTCATGTACTCCTTGATCATCACGGCAGAAATGAACGACATTGACCCCCAAGCATGGCTCGCTGACGTTCTAAAACGACTACCCGATATGCCCGTCGCGCGCGTATCAGAGCAGCTACCAGTGGAACTGGAAAACCGCAGCACAAAACGTCAAGGCCGCATAGCCGCGGTCCATGCCGGATGCCTACGGCTTGGCTGACATCGGTGCTCGAACGCGTCGCCGATCACAAAATCAACCGTATCAACGATACTCATGCCCTGGAACTGGATGCCAGAATAAGCGCAAACAGCGGCTACATCGGACGGATAAGACAGATGCTGTGGTCGGTTCTAATTACGGCTTTGGATTGGATGAATGGCTTTAAATCACGCGATGTGTTTGATGTCATGTTGCAACTGGTGGCTTCTCGAATTGGGCGGCCAGCAATGGCAGACGCTTAGTCAGTATATTTTCAGATCGTGTCACGAGTATAAGCGAACGATGGGTATTACTGCGCGCACGGAATTTTACCACCTCGTCGTTAGCATATCTGTGAACGTCCGGAGCGGGTAACAGAGTATAGCCTAAACCGTTTTTAACACATCCCATGATGGCTTCGATATTGTCCAACATCACGGTCTCGGTCGGCGAAGGCCGATCGACGAGAGACATTGCTTTGGCAATCAGCTTTCCAATCCCCGTCTCTGGCATGAAGTGGAAGAACGTTTGCTTAGCGAAAATGTTGTTAAGGCCTTCTGCCGCAATCGAGGCATGAGCTGCAAAGACAAACGGCTCGTCTTGCAAAACCAATTGCGCCATCCCTTGGGGGTCGACTTCTGCGTCGGTCACAACAGCAGCATCCAGTTTCCCGGTTCTTACTTTTTCTTGCAAAACAGCAGAGAGACCTGTCTCGAACTCAAAATAGGCGCGTGGTAAGTTTTGTCGACTATTTACCAGAAAATCAGGCAGAAGCCGTGCGGATGCTGACGTCACAAACCCAATGCGGAATTTACCAACAAGTTCGTCACAGGATACGCAGAGTTCAAGCAACTCATCCTCTTGGCCCAAGATATCCATAGCTTTTTCAACCACCAAACGACCTATCGCCGTCAAACGTGGTGGGCGCACCGATCGGTCGAAAAGGGCGACGTCAAGTTCCGCCTCCAGCGCCTTCATCTGCATCGATAGTGCGGGCAACGTCATATTCAGCTGGTCAGATGCATGCAGGAATGACCCAACTTGCGAGATTTTCACTAGGTTTTTAAGGGCTCTGGTTTGCATAAATTCTAATTTCCTGAACTTAAAATTAAATCTTATTATATTGTGTTGAATATCTCCAGCCATATGATGCCCCTAGTTCAAAGGAGAAACAGCAATGACACATCAAGCAATCGCCAAGGCACGTGAACTTGGGCCACTATTTGCGGCACGCGCCCAAAAATGGGATGTGGAACGCACGTATTGCTGGGACAACATCGCCGATCTTGTTGACGCTGGAATCATGGGCATGACGATCCCCGAAGAACTGGGTGGCCTAGGCGCAAGCTACCTTGATGTTGTCGAAGTGATCGAAGAGGTTGCCAAGGCCTGCACACTGACTGCACGCATTGTCGTCGAAGCCAACATGGGTGGGATTAGCGCTGTCATGGCCTATGGCACACAGGCGCAGAAAGCGTTTTGCGCGCCCATCGTTTTAGCAGGTGACAAACCCGCAATTTGCATCACCGAACCGAACGCCGGAAGTGCGGCGACTGAAATGCAAACAACCGCCCAGAAACGCGGCGACACCTATGTGATCAATGGCACCAAGCACTGGATCACAGGTGGTGGTGTGTCAAAACTTCACCTGGTATTTGCCCGTGTGCTTGACGATGATGGATCAGAACTCGGGATTGGGGGATTCATCGTGCATGTTGACCCGTCGACAGGAGTACATCCAAAAGGGTTCACTGTTGTTGGTCGTGAAAGGACCATGGGCCTGTGTGGAATGCCTGAGACAACGCTAAAATTTGAAGATTTAATTGTGAATGCCAACATGGCGCTGATCCCGCCGTCAGGGTTCAAGCGTGGCTTTGCAGATCTAATGAATGCCTACAATTCACAGCGCGTTGGCGCAGGAATGATCGCAATGGGTGTGGCCGCCGGTGCTTATGAACACGCCAAGAGGTATCTTCTTGAACGCCAGCAGTTCGGACGACCTCTCGCAGAATTTCAAGGTCTTCAATGGATGGTCGCAGACATGGATGCGCAGCTTCACGCTGCGCGATTGATGTTGCACGAGGCGGCCAGATCGCGCGGACCAAATAACAGCCAGTTTCCAGATATGACAATGGCCGCGCGTGCCAAATTGTTTGCCTCGGAAATGGCCATTAAAGTTGTCAGTGACTCTTTGCAGATGTTCGGGGCGCGTGGATACGGGGATCAAGAACCGCTTGAGCGCATGTACCGCGACGTCCGCATGTTCACAATCGGTGGCGGTACCGGGCAGGTCTTACGAACACAGATCGCGGGCTCAGTGCTGGGTATTAAAACACCACAGGCTCGTGTCGGTTATGCGCGTGCGGCGACGAAATCCAAAGAGCTAACATCATGAAGTCCAACCCAAACGACCGCTCCGCCGACCTTGTCGCTCGCAGGTTGCATGAAGCTGGATGTCGGTATGCTTTTGGCATGCCCGGCGGTGAGGTTCTGACAATTGTTGATGCCCTCGAAAAGGCGGGCATCCAGTTCATTTTGTGTAAACACGAAAATAGCGCGGGCTTTATGGCTGAAGGCGCACATCACTTGACCGGGGCCCCCGGCATTTTGGTTGCCACCGTCGGTCCCGGTGCAGTGAACGGTGTGAACGTGGTTGCAAATGCACAACAAGACCGCGTTCCGCTGATCGTACTGACGGGCTGCGTCGATGCGACCGAGGCATTGACGTATACGCATCAGGTCATGGATCACCGCGCCGTCTTTGCCCCCATCACCAAAGCTACGTTTTGTCTAACCGCCGAAGGTGCGGACATCATCGCGGACAAAGCACTGGCGATTGCCACTGACGGACGCAGCGGGCCTGTTCATATTGATGTGCCGATTTCCGTGGCGGACGAAAAACTGGGTGCGATCGATTTACGTCGTAGAAGAGCACCGAGCCCGTCTGTTCCAACGGGTTCGGATTTGGACCTTGCACGCGCGTGGCTCGCAGAGTCAGTAAAGCCGGTGATGATTGTCGGGCTTGATGCACTAAAAGACGAAGCTGGCAGCAGTATTCTGAAATTCTGCGAGACACATAACGTCCCGTTCATCACCACGTATAAGGCCAAGGGCATCGTGCCCGAGGATCACCCCTTGTGCCTTGGTGGCGCGGGACTTTCTCCGCTGAATGACCAAACGCTTTTACCCTTTGTCGAGGCTGCTGATCTTGTAATTTGCGCAGGTTACGAT
>OJHH01000536.1_pt1 | contig 12804 bp, 9 predicted proteins | sample 1594911 | NCBI WGS metagenome assembly OJHH01 (sample SAMN05416787, study PRJEB24817) | seawater metagenome | isolation source: Sea water | place: Canada:Atlantic | collected 2013-11
TCCTGCCAGTTGTAGTTGAGGTTGAAGCGCAACTCGCCAATGGGTAGTTCGGCGATATCCCAATCCAAGTCGGCCAGCACACTGTGCTGCGGTGCGTTGATAAATGCGTAGTTGTCGGTGACATCGTTGCCAAAGGCATCAATGATTTCGTCATAACCCGCATCCAGGTAACCATAGCTCAGCGCCAGTGTAAGGCGCTGATGCAGCGCGGCGGTCACGTCAAGCTCCAGACCCTGGATGGTCCCCTCGCCGGCATTCAGAATATCGGCACGCGTGGGGTCGTTGATGTCAGATGACGCGTTGACCTGAATGTCGTCGTAGTCGGCGTAGAACGCGGCGGCATTCACACGCAGCCGGTTGTTCCAGAGTTCAGATTTAACACCCAGTTCCCAAGAAAGCAGTGTTTCCTCATCGAAGCCTTCTTCAAAGCGCTCAATGGTGGAAGGGCGCACGTTGAAACCGCCGGTTTTATAGCCGCTGCCCACTTTCGCGTAGACGTTACTGGTGTCACCCAAGTCGTAGGCCAGGGTGAAACTGGGGCTGAAATTGGTGAAAGTCTTGTCGCCATCGCCGGTCCCCAATGGAACAACATCGCCGGCGACGAGCGCAAACTTGGACAGTTCAGCTTGGCGCTGGTCTCTCGACCAGCGTCCCCCGAGGGTGGCGTGTAGCCTGTTGTCCAGTAGTTCCGGCGTCCAGGTTGCCTGTGCGTACAGTGCGAACGCGCGATTCTCGACCTCGGCATCATCCCCCGTTGCCTGGCCAAAGGCCGGCAGACTGTTGCGGTTGCTCCAGTTACCGTCTTCGCGGAAATAGTAGATCCCTGCCACGTAGTCCAGTTTTTGATCCAGGGCGTTCCCGAGAACCTGGAATTCCTGACTCCACTGCTCCTGGTCCAATGTGTCGCGGGTGATCAGTGATGCAACAGGCCCGAATCGGCCGCTCAGGTAGTCCTGATAGAGGAAGCTGTCCATCTGACGAAAGGCGGTAATCGATTTCAGGGTGACATGGTCTGTGGGGGTCCAGGTGACGGTCGCCTGGTGGCCATCAATATCGATGTCGTGCGGCAGCAGGTCATTCACTGCTGGATTACTGGCGTCGGGACGTTCTAACGGCGTGTCGGCGGTTTGGTAGGCCAGGTAATAAGGCGAATCATCTATTTTTGAGCGGTCGTAGCCATAGCGAAATTCCAGTTCATCGTTGGGGCGCCACAAGAAGTCGGCGCGCAGGGCCTCGCGGTCCTCACTTCCAAAGTATTCCTCGCCACTACCGGCATTGCGGATAAAGCCATCCTGTTCGGTGGTGAGGTACGACAAGCGCAGGGCGGTGGTCTCTCCCAAAGGTATGTTGATCATGGTTCTGCTGGTGAAGAGATCCCTGTCGCCGGAAGTCACGCTTTGGCTGAAGCGCCACTCGTCCAGTTCGGGCGCACGTGTAACGAAGTTGATGGCGCCACCCGTCGCATTGCGTCCGTACAGTGCGCCCTGTGGGCCACGCAGGACCTCGATACGCTCAAGTTCTGCAACCTCGATGCCCATGCCCTGATTGCGTGCGACGTACACGCCATCCATATACACCGCGACGCTGGGATCCTGGGTAATCTGGTCGTCAAAGTTGCCGACACCACGGATGAAAATACGCGGTGTGCTCATGCTGTTCGGGTGCGGTGTGATCTGTAGGTTGGGTACCTTGCCCTGCAGATCTACCATGTCGGTAATACCGAATTTCTCGAGAGCCTCTGCGTCCAGTGCTGCGATAGAAATAGGTGTGTCCTGAAGGCTTTCTGAGCGCTTCTCGGCGGTGACAATCACCTCTTCCAACGCGGGCTGTGCAACCGCCACGGAACTGGCAAGTAGTATGGCCGAGGCGAGCGGCAGGCGGGCGTGGTCAGGCATCCTGAGGCGTAACATGTAGACTCCTTGAGTGATTTATTGTTGAGTGGCGGTAGCTGGCCGACATTCAGGCCCAGAGGCAGAATGGCGGCAAGCTTTTGTCGGGCTTTGCACCAAAAGTGTGCACTCGGGGTCGATAAACCATACCGCGAGTGCGGTGGGTCGCGAACGACGTCTGGTGGTTGGAGGAAAGATGACTCCCACATTGCAGGATTCGGTCTGGTTGATTTCCGGCTGCTCCAGCGGCTTTGGCCGGGAAATCGCCCGCACTGCGCTGGAAAGTGGTGCCCGGGTAGCGGTCACTGCGCGTTGCCCTGAGGCGATCGCCGACCTGGTCAGTGCGTGGCCGCAACAAGCGGTGGCATTGGCGCTGGATGTTACCGACGCCGGCTCCATTGCCTCCGCCGTGGCGAATACCCTCAGCGCGTTCGGTCACATTGATGTGCTGGTCAACAACGCCGGTTATGGCTACGTGGCTGCTGTGGAAGAGGGCGAAGACGCGGCGGTGCGGGGCATGTTCGAAACCAACTTTTTCGGCGCCCTGGCCCTGACTCGCGCTGTGCTTCCGCTCATGCGCGAGCGGGGCAGGGGCCATATCATCACGATGTCCTCGCAAGCTGGCGTCATGGCGAACCCGGGAACGGGCTACTACAGCGCATCGAAGTACGCACTGGAAGGTTTCATGGATGCGTTGGCCAAGGAGGTGGCGCCGCTGGGCATACGCGTAAGCTCAGTGCAGCCGGGTGCCTTCCGCACAGATTGGTCGGGCCGCTCCATGCAGCGCAGCGACAAGCGCCTGCCGGCCTACGAGGACCACGTGCACAGCCGTTTGAACATGATTGCCGAGATGGACGGCAAGCAACCGGGCGACCCGGTACGCGCGGCGAAGATTATCGTGGACCTTTACGCGATGGAGGCGCCCCCGGTGCAGTTACTGCTTGGCGCGGGTGTGCTGGCCGCCTACCGGGACAAAATCAGCGCATTGCAGGCCGATCTCGCGCGCTGGGAGAGGCTTACGCTGGCGGCCGATTTTCCGGTTGACGACGCCAATGGTTCGCGGGGCTAGCGCAAAAAGGACTTCGCGGCCCCCATCAACCCGCCCAGGCCACCGACCGACTCCAGCAGGCTGCCGCCGCTGCTTGCCTTGTCCATCAGCTGTGGCAGCACGTCGGCAAGACCACCGGCCGCTGCCTGGGTGTTGGTGCCTACCTTGTTTGCAAAATCGGCTACATCGCCGCGCCCCAGCACGTCGAGAATACTGTCAGCGCTGATGGAGGCATTGCTACCATCGCCAAGCCAGGAATTGAGCACGGTGCCCAACTCGCCGTTGCTCGCCATGCGTCCGGCCAGCCCGGCGAAATCGATCGTGCCCGAACCGTCACCGAGCAAGCTCGACAAGGCATTCTTCACGGTTTCCGTATCAACGTTCAAGCCCAGCTTTTGGGAGAGCAGCTGCGCACCGAGGTTCAATAGATCCATTGGATTGTTCCCTGTTTGTCGTTATTGCTTCTCCGCAGTATACCCAGACTGCCAGTCATACCAAGCAGTATGTTGTGTCACGCGGTGCGGGTGGTTGGCGCTAACGCAAAGGTGTATTAAGCTGCAAACGTCCCACCCACAGGAGATGAGCGTCCCATGGCCGGTAAATTCGACCTGAAGAAGAGCCCCAGCGGAAAATTCATGTTCAACCTGAAGTCCGGCAACGGGCAGATTGTGTTGACCAGCCAGCTGTATGACAGCAAGGCGGCAGCAGAAAAAGGCATCGCGTCGGTGCGCAAGAACTCATCGGAGGAGGGCCGCTTTGAACGCAAGGTGGCGACCAGTGGCGAGAGCTACTTTGTACTCAAGTCCGGCAACAGCCAGGTGATTGGCAAGAGCCAGATGTACAAGAGCAAGGCGGCGCTGGAGAATGGCATCGCCTCGGTGAAGAAAAACGGTGCCGACGCCGGACTGGCTGACAACACCGTCTGACCTTACTCCAGCCCGGCCTGCCGGGCGGCAACATCGGCCCACTGCACAGCTGACATATAAATGTCAGCGAGCTCCATGGCGTCCAGGTTGCGGAATTCGACTGAGCCCGCGTCACCGGCTTCAAGGCTTAGCGCGCAGCTCAGCGCCTCGCCGCGGTCACCCTCTCGGTTGATCAGGGCATCCTGCATGTCTTCCGGCAGTGGCAGGTATTTGAGCGCCTCTTCCAGAGGCACATCAAGCAGGGCATCAAGCACCGACAAAAGACCCACGGTGAAGTAACTGTCCGCGTTGGCGAGCCCGCAGTGCTCTGCGAGCAGTTCACAGAGCCTGCCGCGTACCAGGCCCATGGTAACGATTTCATCGGCCTTGCCGTCTACGCCACTCATGATGTAGAGCACAACCCAGTTGCGAATCACGCCGCGCCCGAGGTAGACAATGGCCTCCTTGATCGAGTCGATCTTTCGGTTCAGCGCATTAGCGGCGGAATTGACATAGGCCAATGCGCGGACGCTGAGGCCCACATCCTGGCTGATCAGCGACTGCAGCTCCTCCAGGTCGGTATCCGGGTCGCTGATGCGGGCCAGCAGTCGCAGCAGTGCAATCTTGTTCGTGGGCAGGCGTCTGCCGCTAACGATGCGTGGGCGGGCAAAAAAATACCCCTGGAAGTAGTCAACACCCAATGCCTTCAGGGTCTGGAATTCTTCCTCGGTTTCTACCTTCTCTGCCAGCACCTTGCAGCCGTAGGTCTTGATGCGCCCGATTTGCGCCGCCCAGGTATCTTCCGGCATGGCGCGTATGTCGATCTTGACGGTGTCCACCATTGGCATGAGGCGGTCGTAGCTCTCGGATTCGACAACGTCATCCAGCGCGATTTTGAAGCCGGTCTCGCGCAGCGACTCCACCCCGGCGAGCACGTCGTCATCGGGTACCACGTCCTCGAGAATCTCCAGCATGACACGCACGGGCTCGATGGGCAGGAGGTCGGGATCCAGCAGGAATTGCCGCGGCAGGTTGATGAACGTGATGTGACCGCGCGACAGGCGATCGATACCGATCTCCATCGCGTTGGTCAGTACCTGCGCGGTGGCCGCGTCGTCGTCGAGCCCCGCGGGCGCGCAGTTCTCAGAGGACGATCGGAACAGCAGTTCATAAGCGTACAGCTTGAGGTTTCGATCCAGAATCGGTTGGCGCGCGAGGAAGAAATGATTCTTCAAGAAACCGCTCCCTGTGTTCCTGTCGTTGCAAGTGGCGTTGGAGTATAGCGCATGGAGGCCGGTTTCACCGGAATAGCGCCGGGAATGCGAAGCGGTTCACACGTCTTTTAAGGCTCACGCGGCGCCCTTTGGTTGCACAGGCGCCGCATGGTCGCGACTCAGCGCGGTGGCGCTGTGAGAATGTTGACACGACGCAGGCTGGCGCCGGCGAGTGGGTAGCCGACGGGGCTGTCGGCAGGGTAGGTGCCTGCGGGGGAACCGGTATCCACGCCAACATCAAAGGTTTCATCAATCGAGAAAAAGCTCGGTGGCGTGGCCGCTATGCGGGCCGCCTCCACGGGGTTGCCGTCGACTATCAGGGTGAACTCACCACCTTTTGCGTAGCCGCCACCGTCGTAGGCAAAGTTCAGCGCTAACTGCACGTCACCGCTCACCGCTTCGTCTCCCTGCAGGGTAATCTCGCCCTGCTCAAAGCTGCGATAACGGAAAACAGGTCGCGATTGGTTGTCGAGGTACAGGCTCCAACCGGCTACCGTGCCGCCCATGGTGACGATGACCCCACGTGGCTCCGGCCCGGTCAGGGTCGCCTCCAGTGACCAGGAGCGGTTGAACAGGGGCGGCCCCTGCGTCTCGGGAATGCCAACCGCCTCGGGCCCGTAGCTGAATTCGCGCCGCTCCCCCCGCAGGCTGGGAAGCGGGTGACTATTCATCGTATCCATGGCGCTGCGCAACGGCAGGATGCCCAGCCGCCCGGCTTCTCTCTGGAACTCTGCCTGCAATTCGGTCAGTTTCTCCGGCCTGCTGTCGGCGAGATTGCGGGCCTGGCTGAAGTCCTCTTCGAGGTTGTACAGCTCCCAGCGGTCATCTTCCATGGCGCTTGGCGCCCCAGGCAAACCGACGCTCCAGGGCAGGCGCTGGTGGAAGGCAGAAGCCATCCAGCCCTCGTGATAGATGGCCCGGTTGCCGTTGACTTCAAACAGCTGGGTGGGATGGTGCTCTGGTGCATCGTCCTGTGACAGGCTGGCAAGAAAACTGCTGCCGTCCATCGGGCGCTGGGCTACGCCTCGCACGGTCTCCGGGGCGCCAATTGCCAGCGCATCCAGAATGGTTGGTACCACGTCATTGACGTGGGTGAACTGCGAGCGCAGGCCGCCGGCCTGCTCGCCCATGACCCGGGGCCAGCTGACCACTGCGCCCACCCGGGTACCGCCCAGGTGCGAGGCGACCTGTTTAACCCACTGGAAAGGGGATGTCAGCGCCCAGCCCCAGCCCGCTGGATATTGCGGGTAGGTGGTTTCGTCGCCGATGCGGTCCAGCGCGGCGAGTTGTTGCTCGAGGGTCTCGGGCATGCCCTGCAGCGCGCCCATGTAGTTGATGCTGCCCTCCAGCCCGCCTTCTGCGCTGCTGCCGTTGTCACCTGCGATATAGATGAACAGGGTGTTGTCGAGCTGCCCGCGCTGACGCAGGGCGCTGGTCAGGCGCCCCACCTGGGCATCAGTATGTTCCAGAAAACCCGCGTAGGTTTCCATCAGCCGCTCGGCAACCTGCTTTTGTTCAGGGGTCAGGCTGTCCCAGGCAGGCAGGGCCTCAGGTGCGGGAGTCAGTGCGGTATCGGCGGGCACAATGCCCAGCGCTTTTTGCCGTTCCAGAATGGTTTCGCGCATCTGGTTCCAGCCCGCGGAGAAGTGGCCCTCGTAGCGGCGGATCCAGGGTGCCGGCACCTGCAGCGGCGCATGCGTAGCGCCGGGTGCCAGGTACACGAAGAAGGGCTTGTCGGGAGACAAGGACTGCACCAGGTCGACCCAGCCGATGGCCTCGTCCACAATGTCCTCGGTAACATGGTAGCTGTCCCCGGCCGGGCGTCTCACTGCCGTCGTGCCGCGGTAGAGCGTGGGTTCGTACTGGTCTGTCTCTCCGCCCAGAAAGCCATAGAACGTGTCAAAACCGACGCCGGTGGGCCAGCGGTCAAAGGGGCCAATCGGAGACGATTCCCAGGTTGGGGTCAGGTGCCATTTGCCAAATGCCCCGGTGCTGTAGCCCTGCTCGCGGAGGATTTCCGCGATGGTGGCAGTTTCGGGGCGCAGCACACCCTGGTACCCGGGCAGCGTGCTGGCGGAGTTCAGCACGGCCCCCACGTTGGCGGCGTGGGCGTCGCGCCCGGTAAGCAATGCAGCTCGCGTGGGTGAGCAGATGGCGGTGGTGTGGAAGCGGTTGAAGCGCAACCCGCTTTGGGCCAGAGCATCCAGTGTGGGGGTTTCCACCGGGCCACCGAAGGTGCTGGTGGCACCAAAGCCCACATCGTCGAGCAGTACGATGACAATATTGGGTGCATTTGCCGGCGGTTGCGGCAAGGTGATGGCCGCCGCAGTGCCGCTGGCGAAGAGCGCTGTGGCCAGGACCCAGGAGGTGCAACAGCGCACCAGTGTGATGACCAGATTGCCTGCCTGGCGTGGTGTTATACACATTGCGTCACATCCTCTGGGGGTTGGCGTTCGTTATTCAGATGTACAGGCGAACTCCACGTTCGCAGATGCCGGTTTCGATGCATATCCCGTTGCATTGAGTCCCCAGAAAACAGCAGATAAAACGCTTACCCTGCATCGGGTTGGTAGAGTTCACGCAGCAGTTCCGGCGGACTTTCACACACCTCGGTCAACAGGTTCACGGTCAACTCGACGCCGGCGGGTGGCTCGCCAGGTTGCACTGGTCTGCCGTCCTCCAGCCACAGGCTGAGCAGCGCCTCGTAGGGGAACGCATTGGCGCCCCCCGGGGGCTGTGCAGATGCGCTGTCCAGCGTGACGCGCAGTACCTGCTCGTGGTCGGCGAGTTGCTTTCCCCATGCGGTGACGCTGTCGACAAAGTTGCCTCCAGCTCCGGCAATGGGATTTAACAGCAGTATCTGCCGCAACCGCCCAGGGGCCTCAACGTCTCGTGGTGGCCCCGCCAACAACGACTCTTCCGCGCCGGCCGGACGAATCAAACGCTGCTCCATGAAGCGGCGCTCGTCAGCGTCGAGTATTTCTCTCACGCGGCCACTGTGCACCCCGGCTACGTCCAGATCCGGGGCAAAGAAGAACTCGGTGATGACGTCAAAGTCGACCGCGGGTGAGGCGGAGATCACATGATTACGGACGTACTTGGCGAAGGGGAAGTAGCGGCTACCCAGGCGTGAGTGGTTGTTCTCGTAGTAGTCACGAAAGGCCTCCGGGCTGGTGCCGGAGAGGCGACTGAGCAGGCAGATCGATTTCATGCTGGATCTCCGGGCACGCTAGCGCGCTCCCTCTCTAAACCGCTCCATTTCCTGGTCAATGGTAAATGAAGCCGGACGTTGACGGGGTGGGAACTCCTGGAACGAGGCCAGGAACTGGCGCACGAGAATCGCACCGGGAATACCGCGCGCGGCGATCTTCTTGTCCCACCAGCGGTTGTACATATTGGAGTCTGTGTCCGCCCGCTCAAAGGGGTCCTGGCGGAGGTTGAATATCTTCGGTATGCGCAACTGTACGAACGGGTCGCGCCACACATCGAAGCGGTTCGCACGCTGCTCGGCAAATACCAGTTTCCAGTCGCCATCGCGTACCGCCAGCAAGTCGCCATCGTCGCTCGCATAGAAGAACAGTTTGCGCGGACCCTCTTGCACCTCACCCCTCAGGTAGGGCAGGAAATTGTAGCCATCGAGGTGCACCTTGTAGGTCTTGCCGCCCGCCCTGTGACCATCCAGCAAGTCGGTTTTGATATCGGTATCTCCCGCCGCCGCCATGAGGGTGGGCACCCAGTCGAGATGCGACATGATCTCGTTGGAGATACTGTTGGCGGCCACTTCGCCCGGCCAGCGCACAATGGCGGGGACGCGGAAGCCGCCTTCCCAGTTGGTGTTCTTTTCGCCGCGGAAGGGTGTGATACCGGCATCCGGCCACTGGTTGTAGTGCACGCCGTTGTCCGTGGTGTAGATCACGATGGTGTTGTCGGCAACGCCGAGCTCATCGAGTTTGGCGAGCAGGGTTCCCACGTGGTTGTCGTGCTCGACCATGCCGTCGTTGTAAAAGCCCTGGCCGGAAAGGCCACTGCTTTCACTCTTCAGGTGCGTGTAGTAATGCATGCGCGTGGAGTTGAACCAGACAAAGAAAGGTTTGTCACTGGCGTGCGCGCGATCCATGAAGTTCAGTGAGGCGGCCAGGAACTCTTCATCCACCGTTTCCATGCGCTTGCGGTTCAGCGGGCCAAGGTCTTCTATCTTGCCATCGGCAGTCGAGCGAATGACACCGCGCGGGGTGATCAGCCGGGTCATGTTGGGGTCGGTCGGCCAGGCAGGGTCTTCCGGGGCCTCCTCGGCATTGAGGTGGTAGAGGTTGCCGAAGAACTCATCGAATCCGTGGTTGGTGGGCAGGAATTCATCCCGGTCACCGAGGTGGTTCTTGCCGAACTGCCCGGAGGTATAACCCAGTGGCTTGAGTAGCTCGGCAAGCGTCGGGTCCTCCGGCTGAATACCGACATCGGCTCCAGGTACACCCACTTTGGTGAGCCCCGTGCGCAGTGGATGCTGCCCGGTGATGAAGGCGGAGCGTCCCGCCGTACAGCTCTGTTCACCGTAGTAGTCGGTGAAGATCATGCCCTCGTTGGCGATGCGGTCGATGTTGGGCGTCTGGTAACCCATCATGCCGAGGCTATATTTACTGATGTTGGTGATACCGATGTCGTCGCCCATGATGACCAGAATATTGGGCCGTTCGGCGGCGGAAGCATTGGCAGCCAGGCCCATCAGCAGGGTGGCGCAGAGAGCGCGCAGAAGGCCGCTGCGGCGCGAGGGTCGTGGACGCATTATTATTCTCCTCTGTGTGATTAACACGGCGGCTGCGCGAGGTCAGCGCCGCATCAAACTGACTGAAGGTTATGGGCTCACCGTAGAGCTGTCAACGAATGGCTGTCGTGAGCTACTCGGGCACGGCGATCCACTGGTGCAGCGCTTCGTTGAACGCGCGCGACAGGGCGGCGGTGGAAACGCCAATCATCAGTGCGCCGTTAATGGCCTCCAGCGGCCCGAGCAAGCGCCGCTCGGGTGACATCACGATATCGCCGTAACCCAAAGTCGCGAAGTTGACGGCGGAGTGATAGACCGCGTCGCCCAGCGTGGCGAATTCCCCCAGTGCGTAGAACAGCAGGGCCCAGGCGGTGAACTGCAGTGTATTACCGGCGATAAGGATCAGCATCAGCCCGCTGGTGACGCGCATGGCCGAGAGAAAACCGGATTGCGCACGGTGGCGGCGCTGGTGAATGTAGTAGCGCAAAGCGGCAACCACCAGCACACCCTGCAGTAACAGGCAGAAGCTCATCATGGTGAGGCCGAGCAACAGGTTTTGCAGCATTAGCTCACTCCCTTGCGTAGCGGTGAATGTGGCCGGCGCTGGGCGATTGCGCGGCGCGCCTTTTCCAGAGACGACATGGCCAGTACGGCATAGACGGTAACGGCGAGAAACAGTGCCATGCGCACGGCAAACGCCCGGAATACGTCGTTGCCCTGTGCGCTGTCCTGAACCGCGGCCCCCAGCAGAATGATCAGCGTGGTCAGCGTATTGACCCAGAACGTCGGTGGCAGGCGCGAGGGCAGTACGCCGTAGATCCCGGCCGCCAGCGCGAGGCTCACAAGCACCATCCAGCCGGTGAAGAACCAGAGGTTTGGCGCCAGCTGCAGACAGCACCAGACCAGTACCGCGCAGACTCCTCCCAGAGCCGTGGAACCGATCAACTCGCGCCCGGCTGTGCGCAGGGCCGTGTTGGTCGCCTCGCGGCCCAGTAGAATGCTCTTCACGGTCACGGGCAGATACAGTGCCGGGTTGGTCAGTGTGAGCAGAAACGCCGGCATTACAATGAGGGTGGCACGCAGCGACAGCCATCGGGCTTGCGGCGCAGAGCTGGGTTCCGGTGCGGCAGCGGGGGTTCCGTGGTCTTCCGGGAACAGCGGGTAGGCAATCCAGTGCGCCACCACGGCGATGGCAATGCCTGCGGCCAGTGCCGTAATGACCGCACTGGCGAGTGCCTGGCTGAGCGCGCTGGTCGCCGGTATTACAGTCAACCCGAGTGCCAGCAATGTGGCGGGCGTTTCCTGCCCGCGCTCCAGTGCCATCTGGCTGCTGGCGAACAGCCCCACTGTGATCAGCAGCAGCGCAGAGAACGGCGCGTGTTGCAGTAGTGGCCCGAGTAGCACGCCCAGGCCAAGCGTGACCACCACCAGGGTGATCAGCATCAGCAGTTGCCGCGGACCGGGTGGTGGGGCTGGTTTGGCGCCCAGCAGTACCGCGAACAAAGGGGCAATGTAGGGCAGCGGCATACCCAAACCGTAGCCGAGCGCGAGCGCAATGCCCACGCCGGCGGCAAGGCGGAAGCTGCGACGGGCAGCGATGGGCAGCCGGCGCACCTGCGTCATCAGTAGGCGTAAGAGAGCAGGCTGAGCAGTCGGATGTACAGCTTGCCCAGTGCGCCGAGTACGCCATGGCCCTCGGTATAGGCGATGACCGAGGCCTGGCCACCAATGCGCAGCTGACGCATCACGCTCGGCTCCAACGGCGTGTCAAAAGCGACCTGCACCGGGAAGCGCTGTGCCTGGCGCAGCCAGTCGCGGCTGTTCTGCACACTGGGCAGTGCGCCTGGGGGTGTGTTGCCGCCGGCGCTCACTCCGACGCCAATGTTGCGAATGGAGCCGCGCAGAATGCGTCCGGGCAGGGCGTCGAGCAGAATCTCGACGCGCGCCCCGGGGCGCAGGTTGCCAAGGTTGTTTTCTGTAAAGGCAGCGTTGATCCATACATCGTCAACGGCGATCAGGGTCATGACCGGGGTGCCGGTGCCGGCGAACTGGCCGACTTCAGCACGCAGGTCGGTGATCACCCCCGCCGACTCGGCAACCACCGTGGTGTTGTCGACATCCAGCTGTGCCCGTGCGACGCCGGTTCTGGCTGACTGCAGGAGCGCGTTGTCCGCTTCCGAGTCACCCCCTTTCTGTTCTATGGCGCGTTGAATGTCCGCGGCGGCCGCGGCGACCTGGGCGCTGGCCTGTTCCAGGCCGGCGGCCGATACCTCCAGACGGCGCTCGGAGATGGTGCCCGGGTCTTCCTCGCGCAGACGCTTGAGCCGCGTGTAGTCCTGTTTTGCCTGCAGCTCACCGGCGAGGGCGGCGCGCAATTTGGCGCGCGCGGCCTCCACCGAGGCGTTGCCCGCCTCCACCTGTTTTACCGCGTTTGCGAGCTCGGATTGCGCGCGTTGCAGGGCCAGGCCGTACTGGTCCTGATCGATGCTGAACAGTACTTGCCCGGCGCCAACGCGCGCGTTGTTCTCCACGGCAACCTCGGTGATGATGCCGGCGACCTTGGGCGCTACGCCAACCACATACCCTTCAACGCGAGCCTGTGAGGTATACGGGGTGAAACGGTCGGCAAGCAAGTACCAACCCAGGCTCGCCAGCAGCAGGACAAGCACCCCAAGGCTACCGCGGGCAACGCTGCGCCCAGGTTGCTCGCTCTCTGCGGTGTCGGGGGCTTCCTCGAGTGCCTCATCGCTGTGCTGTGTTTCGTTCATGGCGTGTTATCCGGTTCCTGGGGCAACGGGGCGTCAAGCAGTTCGCCCCAGTCGGTGCGCTCGCGCATCGTCTCGCGTAGCGCGGCGGGCAAAAAGGTCGCGTTGTCGGCCGCGGTCCAACCGCTGTCTCTTATACACATCTGACGCTGCCGACGAATAGA
>OJHH01000544.1_pt1 | contig 12720 bp, 8 predicted proteins | sample 1594911 | NCBI WGS metagenome assembly OJHH01 (sample SAMN05416787, study PRJEB24817) | seawater metagenome | isolation source: Sea water | place: Canada:Atlantic | collected 2013-11
CGAGATGTAGAGAGGTCTCGTGGGCTCGGAGATGTGTATAAGAGACAGACGTTGTGCTCACCATCGACTCTAAGCGGCACGATTCTAGGCTCGCCATCGACCGTAAGGTCCGGCTTTTCAGGGCGAGTGGCCCAAGCTGCAGGGCCCACACCGTCGACCATGGGATCACCGGTTGGCTCTATGGGATAACCCGCCGATGGACCTGTTGATTTGGCCTTAAGCTCATAGCTCGCAGGCGCAGGTCCGGGTAACGTTCGACTGCCCTGGCCATTGGCCAGATCGTAGGTTTTAGGCATTGGCATGCCGCCAACCCCTTCACGGAGTGTATCTCCTTTCCCATCAAGCTCGAGAGGCCAGCCCTCACGCTTGCCCTCGCGGTGCAGATAAAAAACCAGCGAGAAAAAGAAAATCCAAAAGGCGTACAACGCCACCTGTGCGACATCAATGTAACCGGTTATGGCTCCAGTACCCATTGTATTGCTCCTCAGTTTTTACTTGTTATCCCGGAAAATCTGCGAGGCGCAGATCCGGTGGTTGCTGTAACTGTTCACCGGGCTGACGCACCAATGGTCCCAGTGCAATCAAAGCGGCAAACAGAATGAAAATTTCAATGTGATAAACCACGGCGTAAGCGGTGGTGGGCATATTCAGTGCCGTACCCATCATGCCTAGGCTGACCCATCCTTCGACCACATCGCGGATCGCGCCTCCGGCGAAAATAGCGATACCCGTAGCGGTGACTTGCACTGCACCCCAGACTCCCAAGGTCAAACCCGTGAGTTGGTCCGTTCGATCAAGAGTCATGATGGCGGTCAGGGTACCGACTGCAAACAGGCCGTTACCGACACCAATCGCCAAAGTCCCAAATCTGAACAACGTTTCTGACACCAAGGGAGCGGCGAAAACAACCGCGGAAAAAGCAAAAACGCCTATCATCGCGCCGACGGCAGAAATTCGAATAGGATCAGCCCCCCTTGCCAACAACCGCGCAGCCATGAAGAAAGCCAGCAGCATGCCAATGCCTAATATCGCCGTGAGTTGCGTCGTTTCACTGACTGACATGTTGAGGATTTGAGCACCGTAGGGCTCCAGCAAAATATCCTGCATCGTGAAGCCCACCGTACCCAAGGCGACAGCCACCAAGAGCCTTCGTGCTTTGGGCTGCTCATCAAATTGGCGCCAGACTTCTCTAAACGCCGGTCGTACGCGATCATGGCGTGTCAGGTCCGGTTGTCTGGCTTCCTGCTTCCATAGGGCTACGAAGTTGAGCAAAACCGTGACGACCGCAACGCCTTGCAGTACCTGAATGAGTCGAATGTAGTTGAAATCTGTCAGCAACTGAGCAAAACCGAGACTCGCAACGACGGTTCCAACCAGCAACATGACGTACAGAAGCGCTACGACACGCGGCCTTGATTCTTCGCTCGCAAGATCAGTCGCTAGCGCTAATCCTGCCGTCTGGGTCGTATGCATGCCGATGCCCACAAGAATAAAAGCAAGCATGGCCGCGGCTGGCCCCAACAGTTCTGGACCGTTGTGAGGCTCAGTCATGACAATAAGCGCAAAAGGCATTATGGCGAATCCGCCAAATTGGAGTAGCGTTCCCATCCAGAGATAGGGAACTCGGCGCCAACCCAAATAGGACCGATGAAAATCTGAGCGAAAGCCTACCAACGCACGAGCCGGTGCCAATAGCAAAGGGATAGCCACCATGAGTGCCACCAGCCAAGCAGGCTGCCCTAACTCAACCACCATAATGCGATTAAGCGTTCCCGTAAGCATCACCGCGGCCATACCGACCGACACCTGAAACAAGGCAAGGCGCATCAAACGGCTCAAGGCCAAATTTTCGCTGACCGCATCGGCAAAAGGTAGCCACTGGCTGCCTATTCCCTGAATAAATTCACCGAAATTTTGGCGGGAGATGATCATCTGCGCGTTAGTTCCATGGCATGGGAAATATAAAACCCTCTGGACACACGAAAATCTCGAGCCATCTGCCATTGCGCAAATTCAGGCTGAGAGGCCACTGCGCGCTGAAGCTGGGATACAGCCATTGGCGCAATAGCCGGTGAGCGATTACCCCTAGGGAACCATTGGCCAACGCTGTGCATGGCCGTCAACAGTGGTGTTTTGGGCGCAAAGGTAAAGACAATGCTGCTGTTCACAGTCTCAGCCATTGCCGCCAGTGTTCGCAGGCCATCTTCAGATTCGTAGTGGATCAGCGAGTCCATAGCGACAATATGGTCAAATGTCCCGAGATCTAGATCACCCATATCCCCGACTTGAAAATCAATACTGCCGCGCATCGCCGTATTACCCACGCGTTCTTGAGCTAGGGCGACCAGAGTCGGTGATAAATCGACAGCAACAACGTCTGCACCCCTGCGACTGGCCTCTACTGAAAAAGCCCCGGTCCCGCATCCCGCGTCAAGAACGCGTTTACCTGAGAGATCCTCTGGCAGCCAGTCTAGAAGTTTGGCGCGCATGGTATCCCGGCCCTCACGCACCGTTTGGCGGATGCGTCCCACAGGGGCATCCGATGTCAGCTTGGCCCAGGTGTCCGCTGCAGTACGGTCAAAATACTGTTCGATTTCCTGCCGGCGCTGTTCATAAGTCACCACGTTTATTTTCCCGTCCCTAATCAGTCAAAACCAAGAAAATCGAAGAGCTCACGATCTTTCATGGGTGTTACTGGCAGTGCTTCTGTGCCATCCCAAAGACACTGTGCCAAATTCATGTACTCGCGCTGCACCAAATCGAGGCCATCGGCATCACCCATTTCGAAAATCGTAGACTTCTTCAATCGGCTACGGCGTATGACATCTAGATCAGGAAAATGCGCCAGGCGCTTCATGCCCGTCGCCTCATTGAAGCGATCAATTTCATCGGTACCGGCACTGCGATTGGCAATAACCCCACCCAGTCTCACAGCGTAATTCTTAGCTTTTGCGTTGATGGCAGTGGCAATCCGATTCATGGCAAAAATGGAGTCGAAGTCATTGGCGGTTACAACAACCGCGCGCTCTGCATGCTGCAGAGGTGATGCAAACCCGCCGCAAACGACGTCACCTAATACATCGAATATAACGACATCGGCATCGTCTAAAAGATGGTGTTGTTTTAACAGCTTGACCGTTTGCCCTACGACATAACCACCACAGCCCGTACCTGCAGGTGGTCCACCCGCCTCGACACACTGAACACCGTTGTATCCTTCGAAAACATAGTCCTCAGGACGCAGTTCCTCAGAATGAAATTCCACCGACTCAAGCACATCAATCACTGTGGGCATAAGCGCTTTAGTGAGAGTAAACGTTGAGTCATGCTTTGGGTCACAGCCAATCTGAATGACGCGCTTACCGAGTTTTGAGAACGCCGCGCTCAAATTCGAGGAGGTCGTACTCTTGCCAATCCCTCCTTTGCCATAGACAGCAAACACCTTGGCCTTGTCTATTTGAATTTGGGGGTCTAGGTGGACCTGAACACTGCCATCTCCGTCAGGAGATTTTCCACCCGCGTCAACTGCTTTTATAGGGATATGATTATTGCGTACATTCATGCGACCGCCTCAGGTGATATTCCTTCCATCCAATCTTCCAAGTCCTCACCAGCTTCACGCAGAGCGCTCAAAGAAGCTTCGTCAGGATCCCAATACTGGCGCTCGTGCGCCTCCAGTAATCTGTTGGCCACGCGGGACGCAGCCTTTGGGTTTAACAGCGCAAGTCGTCGACGCATATCCTCATCAAGGATAAAAGTTTCCGACAACTGCTGATAAACCCAGGGGGCAACTTGGCCCGTTGTAGCAGACCAGCCCATGGTGTTCGTGACATGGGTTTCAATAGCCCGAACCCCTTCATATCCGTGGTCTAGCATGGACTCATACCACTTGGGGTTTAAAACCCGTGTGCGAGTTTCCAGTGCTACCTGTTCGGCCAAAGTGCGAATTTTTTCATTACCGGTGGTGTGATCAGCAATGTAAACGGGAACCGAGTCACTACCGGTACGACGTATGGCTCGACTAATGCCACCGAGCGTGTCGAAGTAATGATCGACGGTAGTCACACCAATCTCCACAGAATCAAGATTTTGATAGGCCAAATCGACTCTAGAAAGCATATCGGTGAGCAGTTCAGTATTCTGTGACACCGCACCGTGGCGGCCATAAGCGTGCCCTTTGCGTGCGGTAAAGGTCTCGGCCAACTCGTCCTCGTTTTCCCAAGCTCCACTGTCGATCAGCATGTTCACGTTAGATCCGTAGGTGCCCTCGGCGTTACTAAACACCCGCAGAGCGGCAGTTTCGAGGTCACATCCATGCTCCGCCTGATAAGCCAAAGCGTTGGCTCTTATGGCATTTTTAGAAATAGGTTCGTCGGCCACAGCCGCGAGATAAGCGGCCTCGGCCAGTAATCGTGTCTGCAAGGGCAGTAAATCGCGAAAAATACCCGAAAGCGTCATGACAACGTCGATACGAGGCCGACCCAAGGTCTCTAGATCAATCAGCTCGGCGCCACAAAGGCGGCCGTAGCTATCGAGTCGCGGCTGAGCTCCCATTAAGGCCAGAGCCTGAGCAATGGCAATTCCCTCTGATTTAAGGTTATCGGTACCCCATAAAACCAGCGCAATTGAAGTGGGTAATCCGTCGCTGTCTTGCTCATGCCTAGCCAACAGTTGGCGCGCTTGCCGATCGCCCTCTTTGACGGCGTATTGGCTGGGCAACCGGAAGGGGTCAAAGCCATGTAAATTGCGCCCAGTGGGAAGCATATCTGGGGAACGCAAGAGATCACCCCCGCCCACGGGAGGAATAAATCGTCCGTCCAAGGCTCTCAGAAGCGCAGGAAGCTCGCTATCGTGTCCCAGTGCGGTTTTAGCTGACACCAGTAACTCGAGGTAAGCTTGACGTTCGGCTTCAGGATGCCCCAATAGCTCGGGGTAATTGATCAGCTCTGGGATTTGCGCGTTATCGAGAACACGCTCTAGCAGGTTATCACTGGGTTGAAATTGCCCTTGTGCTGTCGAAATTGACTGCAACAGGGTCAGGCGATCTTCTCTGGGCATGACTTCGCCGACCACATGCAATCCATAGGGGATCAGTGATTCTTCGATCTCATTAAGTTGATGGCGCAGATCCTCAATGGCAACTTCGACGTCTTGATCCCAGCTCGCGGGGTTTAGATCGCAAGCCTCTGCTTGTTCTCGAATCAGCCCCACCAGCTCACCGAGAGAGTCCGCGTCCTGATCATGATCTCGTCGGCGCCAACGATCAATAGAATCGCCCAAGGTTTTGAGCTCTTGATATAGATCAGCATTAGCCACCGGGGGCGTCAAATAACTGATTAAAGTTGCTGCCGATCGGCGCTTCGCTATTAAACCCTCCGAAGGGTTGTTGGCGGCATACAGATAAAAGTTAGGCAGAGCCCCAATCAATCGATCGGGCCAGCAATTAGCCGATAAACCCACCTGCTTACCGGGCATAAACTCCAGGGCGCCATGAGTACCAAAGTGCAGTACCGCATCAGCCTGCCAGGTCTCACGCAAATACCGGTAAAATGCCGAAAACGCGTGGGTTGGAGCATGTCCACCCTCAAACAAAAGTCGCATGGGATCGCCCTCGTACCCCATGGACGGCTGCACAGTCACCAGCACATTGCCAAATTCTGCGCCCAAAACAAACAGTGACCGACCGTCCGTTAGCTGCTTACCAGGAGCCGGCCCCCACTGTGCCTCGATCTCATCTAGCCAAGGCTCGTTGCGCACATGATCGTCGACCGCGATCGTTGCACAAACATTGGCGTCAGTGCCGCGTTGTGGGGCATTACCCACTAAAATGGTATCTCTTAGAGCATCGACAGAATCGGGCAGCACCACGTGGTAGCCGTCGTGTTTCAAAGCTTTTAGGGTGTTGTACAGCGACTCAAAAACCGCCAGATGTGCAGCGGTGCCGGTACCCCCTGAATTGGGCGGAAAGTTAAAGAGAACCACCGCCACTTTGCGTTCTTGCTGTTCCCTCCGACGCAACTTGACCAAGCGACTCACCCGATCAGACAACATACTGATGCGTTCATCATGAGCTTGCATCGCGTTAGGCGTATCTGTCGCCTTGTCACTGCGACCACCAAACACCAAAGGACCTGTTGCCCCGTCAAGCTCCGGTATAGAAACCATCATGGTTGCTTCAATGGGCATAAGGCCCAAAGCGGAGTCTGACCATGTTTCGAGGCTCTGGAACTCTAATGCCTGCACGGCAAGATAGGGCACATCTAGCGATTTTAGAAGCTCCTGTGCTGCGTCTGTATCGTTATAGGCTGGGCCGCCTACCAAGGAAAATCCTGTCAAAGAGACGACCGCATCGACAATGGGCACATCGTCTTCCATAAAGAATCGATGCACTGCTGGACGCGCATCTAGGCCAGCGGCAAAAGCCGGAATGACACGCAAACCCCGCAGTTCCAACGCCTTAATAACAGCGTCGTAGTGACTGCTGTTACCGGCCAACGCGTAAGAACGCATAAGCAGCAGCCCCACGGTACCGTCGCTGCCTTTACTGGATTGAGCTTTTTTCGGCAAAGCCGCTAAATCGGCACTGATGCCTGTTTTAATTTTAGGGTGATAAACCCCCACTTCCGGATAATCAATAGGAGCGCCGGGCTCGGGTATCTGGCGCAATGCCTCTCTCGGGCCTGCGGCATAACGTCGCACAACCAACTGAATCATTCGCGACAAATTCTCTTCCGACCCCGCCAACCAATATTGCAAAATCAAAAAATAAATGCGCAGGTCTTGTGCCGTACCGGGTATAAATCGCAAAATCCGGGGCAGTCGGCGTAATACTGACAGCTGCTGTGCACCGACATTGCTTGGCTTGCCACCGCTGGTGCTTTTACCTCGAAGTCGCTTTAATAACGACATTGCACCGCCCTGCTCCCCATCCATGGAAAAGCGCCCCATACGGGTGAGCTTCATCACTTCACCTGCAGACATGCAGCAGATCATGGCATCGCAGTGTTCACGACGCGCGGTAAGCGCATCAAGAACCCCGGCAATATGGGGTTCCATAAACATCATGGTGGCAATAATAATATCGCCCTGAGCAATATCGGCTTTACAGGCCTCAAGCTTCTCTGGCCGGGCCTCCCAATCAGCCGCTGCATGAATCGCCAACTCTAGACCAGGTATAACGCCGCGTAACTTTACAAATGCCGACTCCAGTGCTGCACTGACGTGATTATCCAGCGTGAGTAGCACCACGCGGATCGAGACGTCCATGGCCGCTTCAGCGGCTGTAGTGCGCTTTTGCTTCATACAGAGTCTCAATATCGATCGCAGTCAATCCATGCTCTTCGGCGTAGCGTTCCGTATTACGCTTTGCCTTACCTCGAACAAAGAATGGAATTTTCTTTAACTCTTTCTCGGCACCGTCCTCCCAATGCACGCCCGCCAAGGCTACGACGTTACTTTCTTCCACTGCCATAAGCGTGCCTTCGCCGTGACTTAAATGTGAAGGCGCTGCATGGTCGTTAAATTCAAAGTCGTCCCGGAACATGTGGAGCAAGTGCTCCTCCAGGCCCATAATTAAGGGGTGTACCCAGGTATCAAATAAGACATTTGCGCCCTCAACACCCATTTGCGGCGAAAACCGAGCCGGGTAATCCTGCACGTGAGCCGGAGTGGAAATAACGGCGCAACCTATACCCAATCGCTTGGCAATATGGCGCTCCATTTGAGTGCCTAGCACCAGCTCTGGTCTCAGGTCGCTAACGGCCTGTTCAACGACCATATGGTCGTCGGTAATCAGTGCCTCAAGACCCAACTCTTTGGCCATACCGCGCACTTCTCGCGCCATTTCTCGGGAATAAGTGCCCAAGCCAACAACTTCAAAGCCCATTTCTTGCTGGGCAACTCGGGCGCAAGCCATCGCATGGGTGCCGTCACCGAACACAAAAACCCGTTTGCCGGTGAGATACGTTGAGTCCACTGAACGACTGTACCAAGGCAATCGGCAGTCGGCGACCGCCTCGGCGCTGATATCGACCTGAAGCACGCCTGACAGCTCAGCAAGAAAATCCTGAGTCGCACCAAACCCCAAGGGAACGGTGCGAATAATAGGTTGTCCAAAATTGCGTTCCAGCCAAGTGCAGGTGGTTAAGGCGACCTCTGGATACAGACAAACGTTGGCGTCCGCCTCAGGTATACGACTAATATCATGGATATCGGCGTTCAGTGGCGCTATCACATTCACGTCGATACCGACCGACTGCAAAAGCCGTGCAATTTCTTGAACATCGTCTCGACACCGAAACCCCAGCTTACTGGGACCCAGCAAGTTAACGCTGGGGCGACGATTGCTCACATCCTGATCAGTTTTTTCTTCGCCAGAATCACGCTGTGACGACAAGACAGCCCGCACCAGATGATAAAACGTTTCACTGGCGCCCCAATTTTCTTTGCGGGAGTAGGCAGCCATTTCGAGAGGCACAACAGGCACCGGCAGCCCGGAAGTCTCCGCAAGCGTACCGGGCTGATCTTGGAGGAGTTCTGCGGTACAGGAATCGGCCACTAAAATAAGACTGGGCTTATGATGATCGTAGGCAGCTTGTAAAGTATTGAGAAATTTCTCAGCCGTGCTGGCGCCAAGATCTCGGGCTTGAAACGTTGTGTAAGTCACCGGAGGTCGCTTACCGTCACGCTCGATCATGGTGAACAAAAGATCAGCGTAGGTGTCGCCTTGAGGTGCATGAAGCACCAAATGAACGCCTCGCATAGACGCGGCAATTCGAATCGCCCCCACATGAGGAGGCCCTTCATAGGTCCAAAGTGTTAGCTCCACGATCCCACCTCCAACGCCTTTTCTCGACGCAATGGCCGCGCAAACAACTCTGCCAAATCTCCCGCCTGCTCAAACCCTTGAATCGGGGTAAAGAGAAGCTCAATAGACCATTTTGTTCTCAGGCCCTCTGCCTCCAAGGGGTTGGCGATACCTAATCCGCAAACTGTCAGATCAGGACGGGCTGCGCGCACCCGATCCAACGCCGGATCGAGGTCTTGTCCCTCGACCCAATCTACGCCTGCGGGTAATAAGGGAACTTCCTCTGCCATCACCCGCGCATCGAAATAAGGCGTTCCTACCTCTTTTGGCGTCATGCCGCATTCCCGGGATAGAAACCGTGCCAAGGGGATTTCCAACTGAGAATCTGGCAGCATGGTGAAAGACTTTCCGGACAGCTCACTGCGATACTTGACCAGCGCGGCCTCTGCGCGCTGGCGCGGGGGCTGAAGCACGGTCTCTTGAGTTTCTAGGTCGACCCCAAATGCATTTGCGGCCGCTCTAATCCAGGCTTCACTGCCCTCGGCCCCCAGCGGGAAGGGTGCCGATAGCAACGTGGCTCCTCGTGATTCGAGTGCACGCAGCGTCTCTCCCAAAAAGGGTTGCGCTAGCAGTAACTTCGTCTTCGCCCCAATACCCGGCAAGTCTGTCGACTGGCTTCCTGGGAAAAAGTCGACATGCTCAATGCCCAACTGAGTAAAGAGCCGGCGAAACTGATCTTCAACAATATCGGGGACTGTGCCTACAACGAGCAACCGGTCTTCCGCCGAGGTATCAGCAGGCAAGTCAGCCGCCAAACTCGCCAGACAATTGTCCTCACCCTGGGTAAAGGTGGTTTCAATGCCCGAGCCCGAGAATGATACGAATCGAACTTGCCCCTCATATTCCCGGCCCAATCGGCCAGCGGCATTGTCGAGATCTAACTTAATCACTTCTGAGGGGCATGACCCCACCAAAAATATACTCTTGAGTTCGGGGCGACGGGCCAGTACCTGCGCCACCACACGATCGAGCTCATCATGGCAGTCGGCCATACCTGCAAGATCACGTTCTCCTAACACCGCCGTACCAAATCGTGGCTCGGCAAAAATCATTACCCCCGCCGCCGACTGAATGAGGTGTGCACAAGTTCTTGATCCAACCACCAAAAAGAAAGCGTCCTGAATCTTTCGATGCAACCAAATAATTGACGTGAGACCACAGAAGACAGCGCGCTGCCCTCTTTCCTGGAGCGGTTGAAAACGCTCCGGCGTGACTTCAGAAACTGCAATCACCTCAGCAGTCATCCAGACACCTCTGCAGCAAACTCTTGAACGGGGTCGGAATTGTTGTATGACGATGCCACTCTGGCAGCGCGCAACTTCAGCAGAAACTGGGCTGCATTAATGACGTAGGCTGTGTAAGCCGCAATTGCCAACCACATTTGCTCCCGGGGAGCCTGCAAATCGAACAGCCAAGATATAACGTAGGCAACATGCAGACAGATAACCAGCATGCTTACCACGTCTTCCCAAAAAAAAGCAGGTGCGAATAGGTAGCGTCCAAAGACAACCTTTTCCCAAATTGCCCCCGTTACCATGATGGCAAATAAAAATAAGGTTTTAATGAGTACCGAGATCACCGCAGCTGAGTAGCCCGTACCATTCCCCAGAAAATTAATGACGAAAACAAGGCTTAACGCAAACGCCAGAAATTGCAGCGGCGCCAACACACCTTGAACCGTCGTCCAGATGGAAGTATCTCGCCTTAAACGCTGCTCCGGGGTGTAAAGATCGGAGCCCCTGTTTAGGGGTTTTCTCGGTTCACCCACGATGACCTCCAGCGCGATCTGCGCTCCACGGGTACTTTTAACGGAGGTTATCCCTCCCCCTCCCAAGGTGTCAACTTCTTATTACACATTGTTTAGGTCAAAAAAAGTGACGTACCGGCCCAAGATTTGGTTAAATATCCGAAATATGTCCATTTTAGGGTGCGTTTTTTCCTCGGCTCGTGTACACCTCGCTTCCATTGAGGGTGCCCAAACCGTAAAACAACCCACTAGACCCACGACAAAGGCTGATAAAGGATTATGCGTTGCTAAAAAACCTCGACCCAGACGCTGTCGCCTCAGTGCTCGAAGCAGTAGCTGATGTGCAGCTACACCTAGATGCCGAAGGCTACTGTCTTGACGTAGCGATCACCAACGCCGAACTCACTGACCTCATGCGCATTCCCTGGCGCGGGCAACGCTGGCAGGAACTCTGTGTCGATGAGCATGCGGAACGCGCGCAAACGGCGCTGTCTGCCGCCATCCGCACGCCCAACACGCCCAATCGGGTCGATCTAAATATTCGTGCTAGCGAAACAAGCGATGAACTGCCTATGAGCTTTAGGCTCATTCAATCCTCTGATGGTAAGGGCGTTATTGCCGTTGGTAGAGATCTGAGAGTCGTTAGCGATCTGCGACAACAGGTACTCAATGCCCAGCATGCAATGGAGCAAGATTATTGGGCGCTGCGGCAAATGGAAAATCGATACCGGCGCCTGCTAGAGCTCACCAGTGACGGTATTCTCGTCGTCGATGAGGGAACCGGGCGGGTATTGGAAGCCAACTCTCAGGCCAATGTCATGCTGGGCATTGAGGGCCAAAGCATTATAGGCCGCCCCCTTCCCCTTGACTCAAGAGAGATGCAAACCCTGCTTGACTCCGCCCGGGAAACGGGAGCTACCAGCCTGCGCCGCATGGTGCTCCCCAACGTTCCCCACGGCAGCGATGTTCTGGTAAGTTTCCAGCGTCAAGGCGCAGAGTCTCGGTATTTGATCAGACTCTCGAGTACCGGAGAGGACATTAATCTACAAGACATGCACCTGGCGGATACCTTTCAACTGGCCCCGGACGCCATTGTTCAGGTTGACAGTGACGGTCGCATTGAGCAGCTGAACGCAATCTTTCTTGAATGGATTAGCGTCCCCTCACCCGACCAGGTCATTGGTAGAACACTCGATAACTGGGTCGGACGCTCAACCGTCGACCTGTCCGTGATGTTAAGCAACCTAAAGCAGGGGCGGCCTATAAAAATGTATGCCTCCGTGCTGAAGAACACTGTCGGCACCACATCAGAGATAGAAATCTCTGCCGCGACGGTTCAGCGCGGGGACAACCCAAAGATTGTCTTCTTTATACGGGATATCAGTCGGCGCCTCACAACAGACCATCCGCTCACTGAACAACTGCCCCGCTCAATAGAGCAGATCACTGAGCGCGTGGGTCGTCACCCACTCAAGGAGCTCGTTCGCGAGTCTACCGATGTCATAGAGGCACTGTGCATAGAGGCTGCTCTCAAGCTGACGCGGGATAATCGGGCCTCTGCCGCCGAAATTCTAGGGTTGAGCCGCCAAAGTCTGTACACCAAATTACGGCGCTACAACATTGGCGAGTCAGGGGCTGACGACCAAAACTGACCAATTTTATTTACGCTTTATGTGTAAATAAAGTTTGACGTTGGTTGGGAGGCCTGTTTACCTTCCCAACTATGGAAAGAACTTCTTCTTTTGATCCGCGCGCAACTCGCCCCCAGGCGAGCGCCCTGCTTGAATTACTCAAGCCCATCACTTGGTTTCCCCCCATGTGGGCGTTTCTATGCGGCGCGGTGTCTAGTGGCGCGGGTTTAGTTGAAAACCCCGTACTGCTTATTGCCGGCATATTGCTTGCCGGACCGATGGTTTGTGGGGCGAGTCAAGTCGTAAACGACTGGTTCGATCGCGACGTCGATGCTATCAATGAACCTCAGCGCGCCATACCCTCGGGCAGAGTCCCGGGTAACTGGGGACTGGTTTTTGCCATAACATGGACAGGGCTCGCTGCCGCTTGGGGTGCAGCTCTGGGGTTTTGGGTGGGTATCGCCACCTTTGTAGGC
>OJHH01000546.1_pt1 | contig 12691 bp, 9 predicted proteins | sample 1594911 | NCBI WGS metagenome assembly OJHH01 (sample SAMN05416787, study PRJEB24817) | seawater metagenome | isolation source: Sea water | place: Canada:Atlantic | collected 2013-11
GATGTAGAGAGGTCTCGTGGGCTCGGAGATGTGTATAAGAGACAGGTTCTGAATGACGTGACAGAGTTAAAGACGCTTGAGGCGCAATTCGTGCAAAGTCAAAAAATGCAGGCGATTGGCCAATTGGCCGGGGGCGTAGCACATGATTTCAACAATCTGTTGACAGCGATATCCGGCCATTGCGACTTGCTGCTTCTTCGACATGATCAAGGTGACCAAAACTATGGCGACCTTATTCAAATACATCAAAATGCAAATCGCGCCGCAAGCTTAGTCGGGCAATTACTGGCGTTTTCACGCAAACAGAACCTACAGCCAGAGGTGATGGACCTGCGCGATACACTGTCGGACTTAACGCATCTTCTCAATAGACTGGTTGGCGAAAAGGTAGTTTTAACCCTGTCGCACGCACAAGATCTTGAGCAAATTAAAGCGGATAAACGGCAGCTCGAACAAGTTCTAATGAACCTTGTGGTTAATGCGCGTGACGCGATGCCGAGTGGTGGCGAAATCCGTGTCGTAACCCAAAATGTGACCTACCTTGAGCAGCTGGAGCGTGATCGTGCGATTGTTCCGCCTGGCGATTATGTTTTGGTCAAGGTCACAGATGAAGGTCACGGAATTCCCCCTGAGCGGTTGCCCAAGATTTTTGAACCTTTCTACACGACCAAGCGGACGGGCGAGGGGACTGGGCTGGGGCTTTCCACGGCTTATGGCATCGTTAAACAGACTGGAGGCTTTATTTTTGCCGAAAGTGAAGTTGATCGCGGCACCGAGTTTTCGCTGCTGTTTCCGGCACTTGAAGTCACTGTGGCGCCCGCCCCCAAACCTGCACCTGCTTTACCTAAACCGTTGACTGGATCTGACGAAGGCGTGGTATTGTTAGTTGAAGACGAGGCGCCAGTGCGTGCATTTGCGTCGCGCGCATTGCGATTGCGTGGCTACACCGTGCTCGAGGCAGATTGCGCGGAAACAGCATTATCAATGTTGACCGACCCCGACCTGAGCGTCGATATCTTCGTGACGGATGTCATTATGCCGGGAAAGGACGGGCCAACATGGGTCCGGGAGGCGCTGTCTGACCGCCCCGATACGCAAGTGGTATTTGTGTCAGGCTATGCCGAGGATGCATTTGGAGATGAGAATAATTTGGTCCCCAATTCGGTATTCTTGCCGAAACCGTTTTCGCTAAATGATCTGACGGTCACGGTACGGGCTCAGCTTGAGCGCGGGAGAGAGGGTATTCAGTGATTTGAGAGTGCAACGAGGTGGGCCGCTGATCCGGTCAACGCTGCGTAGTCATCTTCGATGACGCAAACCCGGAAATTACCCATGAACCCTGCAAAGCGTCCTTTGTCCTTAAATGCGTTGGCAAATCCGAACTCTGTCAGGAAGGGTGCAAATGCCCGGGCAACACCGCCTACAAGATAGACACCGCCAAACGGCAACTGGACAAGCGATAAGTTTCCGCAAACTGTTCCAAGAATTTGAGTGAATAATTGGGCCGTTTCTGTTGCGCGTGGGTCTGATCCGTCGGCGCAGGCGCCCATAATTTCTTTTGCTTTGGCCTGAGCGGATGTGCCTGATTCTTTCGCCAAGAATGCATAGACCCTTTCAAGGCCGCGCCCTGACAATACCTCTTCAACGGCAGGGAAACCGTGGGAATCGCAGGCAAACTGGGACAAGCGTAGGTCGCGCTGGTTGCGGATCGGTAGGTTTGCGTGCCCGCTTTCCGAAGGAGTCACAAGCCGTCCTTGATCTGTGTCGAAAACTGGCGCCGCATTAAAGCCAGTGCCAACACCAACAACCAACCGAGCCGCATTTGGTAGCCCCGTTGGACCGTCGATAATTGTGCGGATATTTGCGTCATCTAGATACCCAAGCGCGTGGCCTTGGGCCTGTAAATCATTTAGGATTGCGACGGTCTCTGCATTGGTCGCGCGCGCAAGCGTGTCTTTGTCGATCGTCCAATCGAGATTGGTCATCGTAGCGCGCCCGTCACGCACGGGACCTGCGACCGCGACACATGCTGCAATTGGGTCTACGCCACCTTCGTCATCGATATAGCGCCGCAAAACTGTTTCCAAGTCAGGGTAGTCTGCGTTTGAGTATCGCCGGATTGTTTCGCCAAGGATTTTATGTCCGTCGGCCAATGCCACCCGTGTGTTGGTGCCGCCGATATCAGCGACGAGCGCGTATTTGTTCTTTGGGTGGGTCATTATCGAGGCCTTTATCCGCGCGCGATTGCGGCTTTGAGAGCGTAATAGGATGCTTTTGGTGTGCGTTTAAGCGTGTCGAAGTCGACATGTATCATGCCGAACCGTTTTTCATAGCCGAATGCCCATTCATAATTGTCTAAAAGGGACCAATAGAAGAACCCTTGAACGTTGGCCCCGTCGTCAATGGCGCGTTTGGCGGCCATGATGTGGTCTGATACAAATTGGGTCCGTTCGGGATCAAAGACGGCGCCGTTTTCAACTGTATCGTCCCATGCCATCCCATTTTCGGTGACGTAAAGCGGCAGGTCGCCGACATATTCACGCGAAAGCCGAGTGAGAAAATCATACAGGCCTTGGGGGTAAATTTCCCAATCCATTTGTGTGACGGGCAGGTCGCCAGGAATGTCCCGTATGCCGGGCCATGGCGCGTCTGGGTCAGTCGTGATGCGATGACGCGTGTAGTAATTCACGCCGAGAAAATCGATGGGTTGGCTGATTTGTTCCATGTCATCCTGCCAGCCGTCGGGCATATGCGGGGCGAAACCAGCAAGGACTTCAGCAGGGTAAGTGCCTTTGGTAATCGCCTCGACGAACCAACGGTTAGAGATTGCATCTTGTAAGTTTGCGGCTGCAGCGCTTTCGGGTGTGCCGTCGAGCGGGGTCGCGTGGTCAAAATTGAGCACGACACCGCAGTTTTTCATATCTTTGTTGCGCAGGCGGGTCATTGCCTCGCCGTGGGCTAAGTTGATGTGGTGCATGGCGCGCGCAGTGGCGCGGATGTCGCGCAGCCCGGGTGCGTGATGGCCAAGAAAATGCGACAGAAACGCGACGCACCACGGTTCATTGACTGTCGCGATACTGTGCATGCGGTCACCTATTTTATCGGTGATCACGTCAACAAAATCGCCGAACCGGTGCACGGTATCGCGATTGGCCCAGCCGCCTTGATCCGCAAGCGCGCAGGGTAGTTCCCAGTGATAGAGCGTTTGAAACGGTTTTAGGCCCCGTTCAAGAATTGCATCGGTCAGCCGGTCGTAGAAATCCAAGCCCTCGGGGTTGAGCGTTTTGCCGTCTGGCATAACCCGTGCCCAGCTTGTGGAAAAGCGGTAGGCGTCCATGCCCGCGTCCTTGAGCAAGTCCAAATCTTCGCCAAAACGGTGGTAGTGGTCACATGCCAAGGCGCCGTTTTCGGCACCGACCACGTTGCCGGGTGTAGCTGCGAATGTGTCCCAATGGGTGAGGCCCGCGCCACCGAATTTGTGCCCTTCAATTTGGTAGGCCGCAGTTGCTGCCCCAAAAAGAAAGTTTTCGGGGAAATCGGAACGTCGAAATTGCATGATTAATCCTTAGAGGTGGGGCGCAGGCCCCGTTGATTGACCAACCATCAGTTCGGCTTCGAGCAGCTCGGTTTGTGGTTGGGAAAATGGGTTTGCGATATCGGCAAGCAGCATTTCCGCCAAACGGCGGCCTGCATCACGCACGGATGACCGCGTAGCTGTGAAAATTGGGACGTCGCCGCCATTGCGCAGATAGGAAAGTTCATCGTCGTAGGTGATGACCGACACGTCGCGCCCAATGGTGAGGCCCGCCTCTTCGATGGCGCGCCGCGTCCCCATTGCGAGGATCATTGACGATGTCATAAGGGCGGTGGGCCGATCTGGTAACGCCAGCATATCACGCGTTGATGTATAGCCGAATTCTTCGGTCATTTCGCCCGACCGCATCAGCGTAGGGTCAGCGGCTATCCCATTGGCGGTCAGGGTGTCCATGTACCCGTTGCGCCGCCTGTGGGCAAAGTCCATGACCTCAAGGCCGTTGATTAGCCCGATACGCCGATGCCCAAGGTCGATCAAGAAATCAGCTGCGCGATTGAATGCCCGTCTGTTGTTCACGTCGACCCATGAGTAGGGGGCAGTCACGCCAGAGGCCCGCCCATGCACCACAAATGGCAGGCCAATCTCGTTCAAAAGCGCGATGCGTGGATCGTCCATTCGGGGCCCGTGGACGACAACCCCGTCAACTGAATGTCGCGCCTTAAGCCCGCGGTAGACGTCATTTTCGTTTTGATCATCAACTATAGACAGGATCATTTCATAGCCGTTGCGCGAATAGGTTTCCCCCGCGCCAGCAATGAAATCCCCAAAGATTGGGTTCATCGTTTCGTGTTTGGTAGAGACGGGGATAACGTGACCAATTGCCAGCGCCTTGCCTGTTGCCAACCCTTTGGCGCGGGTACTGGGCCGGTACTGATGCCGGTCCGCCGCAAGCTGTACACGGTTGCGCGTGGCTTCTGATACTTCGGGGAAACCATTAAGCGCACGGCTAACGGTTGTCTGGCTAAGGCCAAGTTCCAGTGAGAGCTGTTTGAGGTTCATGTGAGGGGTATCCAAAGCGCTTTTATAAGACACCACTGCTTTCGTGTCAAATTGACGTAAACGATTTCGTATACGGTTTGTCTGTTTTTTTCAAGCGAATTGTGCGTTTTCATTTGAAGTTGACAGGCCGTGTGATTTCACCGATGTTCGAAACAAGTTCAAAGCGCTTTGGAAGCGAATCTCCTGCGCTGTTGAGCAACGAAATTGCGGGCACTGCGTCCGTACAAGGGAGGAAGACACGTGAAATCTACACTTTATATGAGCGCTGCAGTGATGGCATTGGGTACAGCAGCAGTTGCTGATAGCCACGGCCCACTGACAGTATTTGGGACATGGCTTGGTCCAGACCAAGAGGCTGTTGAAGCCGTATTGGCAGGGTTTACGGCGGCCACTGGCCACGCAGTAAGCTATGTTGGGTCCGACAGTTTTGAGCAGCAAATTCGCATTGACGCCGAAGCTGGTTCTGCCCCGAACATCGCTGTATTTCCACAACCTGGTTTGGCTGCCGATTTTGCGTCTGGTGGTTTTTTGACGCCATTAGCTGACGGCACCGGCGACTGGATTCGTGACAACTATGCGGCTGGTCAGTCTTGGGTTGATCTGGGCACATATGCTGGCAAAGACGGCTCTGACAGCCTGTACGGTTTCTTTTTCAAGGCCGACGTAAAGTCGCTTGTTTGGTATTCTCCAGAGAATTTTGAAGATGCGGACTATGACATTCCTGAGACGATGGAAGAGCTGAAGGCTTTGACAGATCAGATTGTTGCAGATGGCGGCACACCTTGGTGTATCGGTCTGGGATCGGGTGCAGCCACAGGTTGGCCAGCGACTGACTGGGTTGAAGACATGATGCTGCGCACGCAAGCACCAGACGTTTATGACCGTTGGGTATCTAATGAGATGCCATTCAACGATCCGGCGGTTGTTGCTGCGATTGAAGAGTTCGGCGCATTCGCACGTGTCGACGATTATGTTGCTGGTGGCGCTGGCGCTGTTGCGACAACCGACTTTAGAGACAGCCCAAAAGGTCTGTTTAGCTCTCCTGCGCAGTGCTACATGCACAAGCAGGCGTCGTTTATTCCGGCGTTTTTCCCAGAGGGTACAGTTGTTGGCGAAGACGCTGATTTCTTCTACTTCCCAGCTTACGCAAGCAAGGACCTTGGGTCCCCTGTTTTGGGTGCGGGTACTGTTTGGACAATCACAAACGACAGTGCAGCAGCGCATGATCTGATCACATATATTCAGACAACTGAAGCGAACGAGATTTGGATGGCAAAGGGCGGTTTCCTAACACCACACAAAGGTGTTGATACGTCCAAGTTCGTAGATGCTGCGACCAAGAAGATGAACGACGTTCTTTTGGCTGCGACGACATTCCGCTTTGACGGGTCCGACCTGATGCCTGGTGGTGTTGGTGCCGGATCATTCTGGACAGGCATGGTTGACTATACTGGTGGCAAAGACGCCGCTGAAGTTGCCCAAGCTATCCAAGATTCTTGGGACGCACTGAAGTAAATTCAGTCGCTTAAGTCTTCGGGCTGTCCGGCCAATTCGGGCAGCCCATTCCAATTATATTTTTCGGGGGGAGGGATATCATGCATCCTGCACTACAGGGCATCGTCACAATATTTTTAGGTGTAGGCGGTTGTTTAGCTTACTTCTATTTCTCCAACCAGTTTATCGACAAGGTGCTGTTCCCCGCAAAGGGTGTGAACGCCGGTCGCAACATCAACCGCGCCAATATCGTGCGTCCTTGGCTGTTTTTGGCGCCCGCACTATTCGCGCTGTCGCTGTACCTCGCGTATCCGGTTTTCGCGACGCTGTGGTATTCGCTGACGGACCGCGACAAGGGCAATGCCTTTGTTGGGTTGGCTAATTATTATCAGATGATGGACGACCCGAAGTTTTGGGAAGCGTTGAAAAACAACATGTTATGGCTGATTATTGTGCCTGCCGCGTCAACTGCGTTTGGCTTGCTTGCCGCCCAGTTAACTGACCGGATCGGTTGGGGCAGTATTGCCAAGTCGATGATATTCATGCCGATGGCGATCTCATTTGTTGGTGCTGCGGTTATTTTTAAGCTGATTTATGACACCCGCCCAGCCGATACCAATCAGATTGGCGCGCTGAATGCGGTGTGGATGCAGTTTAATGGCGGCGTTGGGTCGTTCATTTTGCTACGCGCATTGCCCGCCGCGTTCCTCGCGTTTTTGACTGTTGGATCGTTGTGGTTAGCCACAATTATGATCAAGGGGTTTTCATCGTTTGCGACGATCTTGCGCAGCTTGTTTGGTGTGGTTTTGGTCGGTGTGGCTGTGGCCAGTATCACATCTATCTATGGGTTGTTCACCGCGACGCTGCCTTATGGCGAACCGCAGACATGGCTGACGATGCCGTTTTGGAACTCGATCTTACTGATGATCGTGTTGATCTGGATTCAGACTGGCTTTGCCATGGTGATTTTGTCTGCTGCATTGCGCGGCATTCCAGAGGAAACCGTGGAGGCCGCAATCGTCGATGGTGCCAATCCGTTTCAGGTGTTTTTCAAGATTAAGATGCCCCAGATCGCCGGCACAATTGTTGTGGTCTGGACCACGATCACGCTGACCGTGTTGAAGGTGTTCGATATCGTGTTCGCCATGACCAACGGCCAATGGGAAACCCAAGTGTTGGCTAACTATATGTTTGATAAGCTATTTCGCGGCAATGATTGGGGTGTCGGCTCTGCTGCTGCCATCGTCATCATGCTGTTGGTCACGCCAATTCTGGTGTGGAACGTCTATAACGTCCGTAAGGAGATGCGCTCATGAGCAACATCGCAGGAAGCAAATCATCCCTTCAGTGGGTGGTGCATATTTCGGTCGCATTGCTGGTCATGCTGTGGCTGTTCCCAACGTTGGGTTTGTTCGTGTCATCGTTTCGAACCGCTGATCAGATTAGCACGGGGGGGTGGTGGAAATCGCTTTTTCCCGCTGAACAGAACCTGACATTGCGCTCAACTGACCCTGATGACGCGGGCGCGCAGATGTTGATCGACGGCGTCTATGTCGTTGAGGGTAATCTGTTTAAGGCCGGTGTTGATGCAACGATCAGCGTTTGGGGCACGTCAAGCCGCGCGATTGATAGCTATGTCCCCGGTGATACCGCCGAGTTGAAAGATGGCGAGACGATGACTGTGCAGGTCAACGGCGATTATGTCTGGACTGGTACAACTGAGATGACGGGCAGGGGGCAACGTGTGTTTGCCACATCAACGACCCCGCCGGAATTTACGTTCAAGAACTATAAAACTGTGCTGTTTGGCGGAGATTCGACAGATGGCATGACCAAAGCGTTTTTTAACACGCTGACTGTGACGATCCCCGCGACGATCATCCCGATCGTGATCGCGGCGTTTGCTGCATATGCGCTGGCTTGGATGGATTTTCCAGGGCGTGCGTTGTTGGTCGCATTTGTTGTGGCGTTGCTTGTGGTGCCGTTGCAACTGGCGCTTATTCCACTGTTACGGCTGCATCTGGGAGTCGGCATTGGCAAAGGCTATCTGGGGGTATGGCTCGCGCATACCGGATTTGGGATGCCGCTCGCGATTTATTTGCTGCGCAATTATATGGTCGGGTTGCCGCGTGATATTATTGAGAATGCCAAGGTTGATGGTGCGACGGATTTCCAGATTTTCACCAAAATTATTCTGCCGTTGTCGTTCCCTGCATTGGCGTCATTTGCGATTTTTCAGTTCTTGTGGACATGGAATGATTTGCTGGTCGCCAAGGTGTTCTTGATCGATGCATCAGGGCAAACGACCGTGATGACCAACCAGATTGTTGAATTGCTGGGCACCCGTGGCGGCAATTGGGAAATTCTATCAACGGCGGCATTTGTGTCGATTTCGGTGCCGTTGGTGGTGTTCTTTTCAATGCAGAAATACCTCGTGCGCGGCCTGCTGGCCGGCTCTGTGAAATAAGGATTTTGACGATGAACGTTGCAGTGAAAGCCCCGCTTGCGATGGGCGCTGTGGACAATGATTGGTGGCGTGGTGCGGTGATCTATCAGATCTATCCGCGCAGTTTCCAAGACAGCAATGGCGACGGTGTCGGCGACTTGGCCGGTATCGTGCAGCGCTTGCCTTATATCGCGACGCTTGGTGTTGACGCGATCTGGATTTCGCCGTTCTTTACGTCGCCGATGAAGGACTTTGGGTACGACGTGTCAGATTACTGCGATGTTGATCCGATGTTTGGCACGCTGGCTGATTTTGATGCTGTGGTTGAGACCGCGCATAGGCTTGGTATTCGTGTCATGATTGACTTGGTGTTGTCGCATACATCTGACGTGCATCCGTGGTTTGTGGAAAGCCGTGCGAACTGCGAAAATGACCGCAGCGATTGGTATGTCTGGGCCGCGCCCAAGCCGGATGGCACGCCACCCAACAACTGGTTGTCGATCTTTGGTGGCTCGGCTTGGCAGTGGGATACTCGCCGCGAACAGTATTATTTGCATAACTTTCTTGCGTCCCAGCCGGACCTGAATTTCCACAATATGGATGTGCAGGATGCGCTGTTGGATGTCGCCACGTTCTGGTTGAACCGTGGCGTTGACGGTTTTCGTTTGGATACGATCAATTTCTATGTTCACGATGCCGAGTTGCGCGACAATCCTGCGTTGCCACCTGAACGCCGCAACGCAGACACGGCTCCAGCGGTGAACCCGTATAATCACCAAGAGCATATCTATTCTAAGAACCGTCCAGAAAACCTGGATTTTCTGCGCAAGCTGCGTGCCGTGATGGAGCCGTTTGGTGCGGCTGCTGTCGGTGAAGTCGGTGACGCCCAACGTGGCCTTGAGATTATGGGCGAATATACTGCGGGCGATGATCTGATGCAGATGTGTTATGCGTTTGAATTTTTGTCCCCTGAGCAGCCAACAGCCGCACGTATTGCCGATGTCATGACCCGTGTTGACGATGTCGCTGCTGATGGTTGGGCTTGCTGGGCGTTTTCGAACCACGATGTGAAGCGTCATGCCAGCCGTTGGGATTTGCCGCCTGCGGCGCAGCGCATGTTTGCCACGATGTTGATGTGTTTGCGCGGGTCGGTGTGTTTGTATCAGGGTGAAGAGCTTGGGTTGCCAGAGGCAGATGTTGCGTTTGAAGACCTGCAGGACCCTTATGGCATTGAGTTTTGGCCAGAGTTTAAGGGTCGTGATGGGTGCCGCACTCCAATGGTTTGGGAGCCGTCCAATCAAAACGGTGCCTTTACGGTGGGGCGTCCTTGGTTGCCGGTGGCGTCCGAGCATTTGGCGCTGTCAGTTGCTGCGCAAGAAGATGATCCGGCTGCTTTGTTGCATCATTATCGCCGCGCTATTGCATTCCGTCTGGCCCATCCGGCGTTGTCGGTTGGCGCGCATGACAAAGTTTCTGTGACGGGTGACGTGGTTCATTTCACCCGCGCGCACGACGGGGTGCAGATTTTTTGCGCATTTAATATTAGCGATATACCGTCTGACTTGGACTTGCCTGCGGGGATCTGGATCCCAATTGGTGATGATCTGGGTGCGGCGCATGTATCGGCGGATGGACGGATGCATTTAGGGCCATGGCAGGTGTGTTTATGCACCAAGCCGGCCAATAAAGTTTAAGGGGAGAACGCGACAATGGCTGATCTAAAACTGACGGATGTTGGAAAAATTTACGGCGGATCTGTCGAGGTTTTGAAGGATATTAATCTCGATATTAAGCAGGGCGAATTGATCGTCTTTGTTGGCCCGTCTGGGTGTGGCAAATCGACGTTGCTACGCATGATTGCGGGTCTGGAAAAGATCACCGGCGGTGAGCTGCAGATTGATGGGCAGGTCGTCAATGATGTCCCACCAGCGCAGCGCGGTATCGCGATGGTGTTCCAATCCTACGCGCTTTACCCACATATGACGGTGCGCGATAATATGTCGTTTGCGCTAAAGCTGGCCAAAAAAACGCCTGCTGAAATTGAGGCTGCTGTTGGCAATGCCGCCAAGATTTTGCAGCTGGATGAGTATCTTGACCGTTTGCCCAAGGCGCTATCGGGTGGTCAACGACAGCGGGTTGCGATTGGTCGCTCAATTGTCCGCGATCCAAAGGTGTATTTGTTCGACGAGCCGCTGTCGAATTTGGATGCTGCCTTGCGTGTCGCCACGCGGATCGAGATTGCCCAGCTTAAGGAATCGATGCCGGAAAGCACGATGATTTATGTGACCCATGATCAGGTTGAGGCGATGACGCTGGCGACGCGTATTGTGGTACTGGCTAACAAGGGCATTGCCCAAGTCGGCACGCCGCTTGAACTGTATGAACGCCCAGAGAACGAGTTTGTGGCGCAGTTTATCGGATCACCTGCGATGAACTTGTTGTCGGGCAAGATAACCGGAACCGGTGCTATCACGACTGTGGAATTAGACGGCGGTGGGTCCGCGAAGGCGGCTGTGCCAACGCAGGCTGCTGACAAGGGTTTGCAGGTCAATATCGGCGTCCGCCCAGAGGATTTGATCGAGACCACAGGCAAGGATTACGTGTTTGAAGGTTCGGTTAAGTTCACCGAAGCCTTGGGCGAAGTCACATTGCTGTATTTCGACAAGGTTGGCGATAACGACAGCGTCATTGGCAAGCTGCCGGGTATTCATATGGACCTGCGTGGCACATCGGTGCGTATGAAGGCCGACCCATCAAAGGTGCAGATTTTCCATGACGGGCAATCGCTGCATTATCGCTAAGCGCTGATTGCGGGCATAAAAAAGGGGGACCCGCAGTGATGCAGGTCCCCCTTTTCGTTTTGTGACGGTTACTTGCGTGTGCGGCGGCCTGTGCGCGCACGACCTTCGCCTGCTTTGATTGGAGGGCGGTTAAAGCCGATCCAATCGCCACCTGCTGGGTCATTGTTCGTCAGGAAGTTGGCGGCGCGAATGGCCTCCATTTCCTTACCAGCACGTGGCAGGGTCGAGCCCATGCCAAACATTTGAACGATTGCTTCGTCGTCCATGCCTGGGGGAATGATGATGCCAGCGGCTTCAATCTCGGCGCGCTTTTCAGCGAGCTTTTTTGGACCGACGGGCAGGGCGACAGGGTTCATGATTGCAGATGTCATACCCGCAGCCATCGCCATTGGCAGGAACGCGTTGTTGATGCCGTGGCGGTTTGGCAGGCCGAACGAAATGTTGGACGCGCCGCAAGTTGTGTTCACGCCAAGTTCTTCGCGCAAGCGCCGCACGAGTGCGAAAACCTGCAGGCCAGCCGTGCCCATCGCGCCGATTGGCATGACCAGTGGATCAACCACAATGTCATGTGCTGGGATGCCGAAGTCAGCGGCCCGTTCAACGATCTTTTTGGCCACTGCGAAACGCACATCGGGGTCTTCGGAAATGCCGGTGTCATCGTTTGAAATGGCCACAACAGGAACGTTGTATTTCTTGACCAGCGGCAGAACCAATTCCATCCGGTCCTCTTCGCCAGTGACAGAGTTCAGCAACGGGCGGCCTTCAGCGGCGGCAAGGCCGTTTTCAAGCGCACCGGGAACCGAGCTGTCGATGCACAGCGGGCAGTCGGTGACGGCCTGCACGTGGCGGATCAATTCCATCATCAGCGTTGGCTCAACAAAGTTGTTGTCGGCGTAGCGTGGATCTTCGGCCATTTTGTTCGAGAACACGGCGCCCGAGTTAATATCGAGGATGTTTGCGCCAGCAGCGACCTGCGCAAGCGCATCGGATTCAACGCGGGAAAAATCACCGCGTTCAAGTTCTTCGTTCAGGATTTTGCGGCCCGTCGGGTTGATCCGCTCGCCGATGACGGCAAAAGGCTGATCAAAGCCGATGATGGTTGTGCGTGTTTTGGATTCGACGATCGTGCGTGTCATATGCGCAGTCCCTTAGGATTGATTTGCAGGAACGGCAGAAGCGCCGCCGTGATTGATGGCCCAATTGGCATTGGTCTTAATCCCGCCGAGTGGGAAGAAATGCACTTTGGTAATGTTAAAGTCGGGGTTCGCCGCCTTATGGGCCGCGAGCTGCGCCAGCACGTCCGTGGGCTCGTAAGGCAGCAGCAGTTTGGTCACATCCATTGCCCGCTTTTGCAGG
>OJHH01000547.1_pt1 | contig 12690 bp, 10 predicted proteins | sample 1594911 | NCBI WGS metagenome assembly OJHH01 (sample SAMN05416787, study PRJEB24817) | seawater metagenome | isolation source: Sea water | place: Canada:Atlantic | collected 2013-11
GGTCTCGTGGGCTCGGAGATGTGTATAAGAGACAGATCTTGGGATGGTTTCTGGATGTTTATGACAGATAAATTTACTTCTATTCCAGTTTATCTAATTATACTATTTTTAGTTTACAAACATTTTGGAATTAAAAAATTAGCAATATCATTATTGTTTATTGCATTAGTTGTCACGATATCTGATCAAATAGCTAATCTATTTAAATATGGTTTTGAAAGATTAAGACCTTGTTATAATGAGGATGTGAAAGGAATGATACGTTTAGTGAAATCTAGTTGTGGAGGGCGATTTTCTTTTTTCTCAGCACATGCATCGACATCTCTTGCAGTTGCTGTTTTCTTTGGAATGTTATTGAAAAAGCACGTGAAATATGTATCTCTATCTATTGTAATTTGGGCGCTATTGGTTGGTTATAGCAGAATATATATTGGTGTACATTTTCCTTTTGATGTGCTATTCGGTTTTATTTTCGGAGGGACAGTAGGATATCTGTTTTATAGATTGGCGCTACTTTTTTTTAAGAAGTATGCTAAAGATTAATGTATTAAAAAATTACCTTTTTTTATAAATATACTTATTCAGTGGATTTAAAAAGATAAGTAAGAAAATCACTCCAAAAGCCAATTCGTATAATTCCCATTTTCTTGTTGATGGCATTGCGAGTATAAGTACAGTAGCAGTTATAAATGCGATTGTATGATGCCATTTCGATATAGGAACACCAAACATATCTACAAGTTTTTTTATGCCATCAAACCTTCTGTAAATTACAGGAAGTATAATGAGATATATTACTAGTACTAAGGTTAGTATTTGACTAAATATTAACTTGTTGATTTTTGTACCATCAACAACCATATTATGTAAGTTAGTTTCTTTTTGAGCATTATGTTCAATAAAATACTCTGAGGATTCTATGTTAAATATACGCTGACCCCAAGAAATCTCTTCTCCAGCACCAAATAAAAAGACTAAGCCCATTATAAACATACCAAATCTCCAAGTAGCAGATTTTACAGACCATAGTTTAAATAGTCTTGAAAATAGTAAAAGGAAAATACTCAGCAGCATAAATGCAGTACCATATTCAGCAAAACCATCTTCTTGAGCATATGAAGTGTCAAAGAATTCAAGGTTGGTATTGGCGTAATAGATACCAATAGAAAAGAGTAATACTAAAAAACTGTAACCTAATTTTTCTGTTCTTGTTAGTGACTTCATTTTTGTGTGTGTGAAAATTTATTCAAAAGTACTATTTTTTGTTATCAAATAGTACATTCTAATTAGGCGGTCTCTTTTTTTCTTAAAATGATTTAAATCAAACTCCTCAATAAGTTCTGCTGAATGAGTTTTTGGTAAGTTTTTTAGTAAATGTAAATATTGTTTAGAAATCAACAATCCAAACTCATCATCTTTTGGTAATTCAAATACATCTTCGTTCTTAATATTGATAATTTTAGTATCATAATACCATAATAACTCAGGCGTTAATGTGCCGAATGTGTATGATTTTATATTTCTATCTTTTTCAATAGAGTCTTTAAGTTGATTTATTTGGCTAAAATTAGGGTTACTGTATAGTGCTTTTTGAAGTGGAGATACAAAAAGTAAAATGGCAGCCATCAGTGCGATTTTTGCATAGAATGCTCTTTTAGCATCTTTGTTTTTTAAGTAATAAAAAATAGTTATTCCGATACCAAATAATACGATTGATGCTATCGAAAAATTAATCCACAAACCATCAAGTTTTTCTTTGAGTAGCATATAAACTGCAATAGGGAATAGCAGTCCAATCAATCCAAATAAACCAAAATTGAAATATACTGGATATGTGTTTTTTTTCAAACTCGTCCGATTAAAACTTTGAATAAGGTATTCAATATAAAACCCTGTATTTATTGCTAGCGGAAACAATACAGGAACTAAATATCTAGATTTTTTTTCAGGAATTAGAGAAAGTAAAACAACTGCAAAAATGGTCCATAAAAAAGAAAATTTATATAGTTTTTTGTTAGAAACACGTTTGATAATATATGGATATAGTAATCCTATTAAAGCCAGTATTGTCCATATTCCAGATTGAGTAAAGAAGCTCCAATAATAATAGAAAGGTTTTACATTATAACTTCCCCAACGAGATGTTTCTTTTTGTGCGATAGTTATAAACGCCTCGCTATCTATATATCTTACATATAAAAACCACCAACCACCAATTATTAGAAATAATAAAATACAACTAATAAAAGGGGCTGCTTTAGACTTAAAATTTTGGAATTTAAATACAATTCCATAAGAAATAATAAAAGGTAAAAAGAGTGCGTAAAGTGAAACAGGACCTTTACTCATTATGGAAAATCCAATAAATAGACTAGCGAGTAATGCATTTTTCCAGTTCTTTTTTGACGTTTGAAATAATTGAAATAAAAAATAAATTCCAGCAATCATAAAACCATGTGCGAAAATATCCCAAGGTGCTTCATTTATAATTCCAATGATATAGAAAGAAGTAATTAAAATCAATCCGTTGATTAAACTTAATAATTTATCATTTGTTAATTTTTCAGAAAACAAATACAAAAACACACCAGAAAACGCCACCATTAAAGCTGCAGGCAACCTCAATGCAAATAAACTTTTCATTCCAAAAATCATACCTGAAATAGCAGTAAGCCAAGTTGGTAAGGGTGGTTTCTCGTATCTTGGACTTCCATTCATTGTGGTTAAAATCCAATGACCATCATTTACCATTTCACGAGCAGTAATGAAATTTCTTGCTTCCATTATTGTGACTACAAACGATTCTAAATTTGGTAAAAGCATTAAGAGGCTTATGCAAATAATAGAAACCACAGGATGATTTTCGATAAATTTAATCATGATATTTTTTTAATAATATTATGTTTCTAACATATACTGTACTTCCAAATATATGACCAATAAATAAAACAGGATCTCTTCTTATTATAGCATACATAAGAATTAGAATTGAACCAATTAAACTCAGCAGCCAAAATCCAAAGGGTAAAATAGATTCTTTTTGTTTTTCAGAATATATCCATTGGTAGATAAATCTAAACGTAAAAATAAGTTGAGCGACTGAGCCTAAAATAATCAGCCAAGTTGGTATTGCTTCATTTTGAAATAGATTATTTACATCAATCTTATTGTTGTTAAATGCGTAAATGACAATTAACAGAGGGAAAATCAAAATAAAAAAACGAAGAGATTTAGATGATTTAGCCCATTCTCCTTGTAATTGTAGGTTTCTAATATAGATGTAGTAGGTGAGTGATTGACCAAGCATAATTGAAAAATCATCTCGTAAATAGCCATAAACAAAAAGTAAAAGAGAAGCAATTAAACTCATTTGCCAAAATAGGGAAGGAGTTATTACTTTTTTCGCTTTTTCAGAGAGCGCCCATTGAACTAATAACCTTCCAGAAAATAAGATTTGTGCTAAAAAGCCAACGCTATATATGAACCAAGGTTTCATTAATTCTGTTTATCAATAGAATAGTTGATATACTTTTTCTTCATCCATATATATGCGAAACAATCCATTAATGGTCCTAATAAGCGATTCCAAAAACCATATTTAGCTTCACCAGCAATCCGTGGAAAATGTTTCACAGGAATTTGTTTTATTTTTCCATTTTGAAGAAGAATCATTGCAGGTAAAAAGCGATGAAGACCTTTGAACATAGGTATTTTTTTAGCACATAATGTTTTAATTACTTTAAGTGGACAACCAGTATCATCCATTCCGTCATGAGTGAAAGATCGTCTTATTCCATTGGCAATAGTTGAGGATATATTTTTTACAAATGAATCTTTTCTGTTTGCTCTAACACCAGTAACAAGATCAAACTCTTCTATATGTTCAAGCAATAAATTAAAATCTTTGGGATCAGTCTGTAAATCAGAATCTATATAACCCACAAGTTCTGTATTGGTATGTTGAAAACCTGCAGAGATAGCAGCGCTCAATCCACAGTTTTTTTCAAAAGAGATGTAACTAAAATCATTATTGTTTGAGCATATTTGTTCAATCAAAGGTTGACTTTTGTCTTTACTTCCATCATTTACAAATAATATTTTTGTTTTTTTAGATGCAATCTTTATGTAGTCAGATAATTCTTTTTCTACGCGTTCAAGATTATCTTCTTCATTATATACAGGGACAATTATTGTAAATTCGTGATTCATTAATGTCTATTTTTTAGGATTTCAAGAGCGGCTTTAAACGGATTTATTTCAAGGTTTTCTATTTTTTTAAAATATTTATTTAACTCTTTTTGAACGTTAGGGTTTTTATAAAATTGATTTTTAAGTTCGTTGTTAATGGTTTCTGTAAACCAATTTTTATTCTGCTGATTTCTTTTTTTATTAAAATGACTATTTGCTTTAGTGTGTTTAATAAACGTTTCAATTATTGAATAAACTTCATCAATTCCTTTATTGTATAACGCGCTACAAGTGGTTACTTTAGGTAGCCAGCCGTTTTCTTTCATTGGATATAAATGTAGCGCTCTTGCAAATTCATTTTTTGCAACTTGAGTATCTTTAATTGCATCTCCATCAGATTTATTAATCACAATTGTATCTGCCATTTCAATGATACCTCGCTTAATTCCTTGTAGTTCATCACCTGCATTTGCTAATTTCAACAATAAAAAGAAATCAACCATTGAATTAACTGTCACTTCTGATTGTCCAACACCAACTGTTTCAACAATAATATAATTAAAACCTGCAGCCTCACATAAAGTAATTGATTCTCTAGTTTTTTTTGCAACACCACCTAAAGAGTCTCCAGATGGAGAAGGTCGTATAAATGCGTTTTTGTCAAGAGCAAGAGTGTTCATTCTAGTTTTATCCCCTAGAATACTCCCTTTTTTTAAATTACTACTTGGATCAATAGCGAGAACAGCTACTTTCTCGCCAATATTAGTAAGGTGTTTTCCAAAAGATTCAATAAATGTACTTTTTCCAACACCTGGAACGCCAGTTATCCCAACTCTTATAGAATTGTTTGCGTGTGGCAGGCATTTCTCTAAAATCAGTGACGCTTTTTCTTGATGCTTAGTGTTGCTACTTTCAACCAATGTAATAGCCTTACTTAAATAGCTAATATTGCCATTTAAGATTTGAGAAACAAATTCATCAACTGAAGTTTTATGAATATTATCCAAATTAAAAGTAATGAGTTAGATATTCTGTAAAAATATGATTTTTTTTTAAAAAGAATAGATTGTTTTGAACTCATATAGAATCTTATTACTTTTACAACAAATATAAATAGTTACTTATATCTATGGACTTATATAAATCAAATACAATAAAAGTATATAACTCACTTTCTAAATCAAAAGAAGGTTTTAAATCAATAAACGAAGGAATGATTGGTATGTACGTTTGTGGACCAACGGTTTATAGCAATGTACACTTAGGAAATGTAAGAACTTTCATGTCATTTGATATGATTTATAGATACTTCTTGCATTTGGGATATAAAGTAAGATATGTAAGAAACATTACTGATGCTGGACATTTAGAAAACGATGCTGACGAAGGTGAAGATAGAATTGCGAAAAAAGCGAGGATAGAGCAATTAGAGCCTATGGAAATTGTACAGAGGTATACGGTAGATTTTCACAATACATTAAATACATTTAATTTTTTACCTCCAAGTATAGAGCCAACAGCAACAGGTCATATAGTTGAGCAAATTGAAATCATCAAAGATATTTTAGAGAAAGGAATGGCTTATGAAAGAAATGGTTCTATTTATTTTGATGTATTAAAATATAATGAAACTGAGCATTACGGAATTTTATCTGGAAGAAACATTGAGGATTCAATTCACAATACACGTGTTTTAGATGGGCAATCTGAAAAGAAAAACCCTCAAGATTTTGCATTATGGAAAAAAGCAGACGAAAGACATATCATGCGTTGGCCATCTCCTTGGAGTGATGGTTTTCCAGGATGGCATTTAGAATGTAGTGCAATGAGTACTAAATATTTAGGAGATAATTTTGATATTCATGGAGGTGGAATGGATTTAAAATTCCCTCATCATGAATGTGAAATAGCACAATCAAAAGTGAATAATAATGTAAATCCTGTTAATTATTGGTTACATACAAACATGCTGACTTTAAATGGTCAGAAAATGGCGAAATCAACAGGGAATTATATTTTGCCAAATGATTTTTTTACAGGAGAGAATGAGCATTTAAGTAAAGCGTATTTGCCAAGTGTAGTTCGCTTTTTTATGCTTCAAGCAAATTATAAAAGTATTTTAGATTTTTCAGACGCTGCACTTTTGGCATCTGAAAAAGGATTTTATAAATTGATGGAAGCGGTTAATAATTTAGATAAAATAGTAGTTTCTAAGACTTCATCTATTGATGTTATATCATGGAAAAAGAAGTGTTATGAGGCTATGAATGATGATTTTAATACGCCAATTTTGATTGCCAATTTATTTGAAGGAGCAAAGTTTATAAACTTATTAAAAGAAGAGAAGCAAACTATTTCAAAAGATTATTTAGAAGTCTTAAGATCAACAATTAATAATTTTGTCTTTGATGTTTTAGGATTGAAAAATACTACAGAATCAACTATTGGAGAAGATAAACTCTCTGGAGTAGTTGAAATGTTGATTGGAATGAGAAAAGATGCAAGAGACAATAAAAATTGGTCATTATCTGATCAAATACGAGATGAATTACTTGCTTTGGGAATTCAGTTAAAAGATGGGAAAGACGGAACAACTTTTTCGGTAAACTAATGTTAAATAGAATTACAAAAATAATTGCAATTCCTTTTATATGGATTGTTCGGTTTTACCAAGTTGCTATTTCGCCTTACACACCTTCAAGTTGTAGATTTTCGCCTTCTTGTTCACATTATGCAGTTGAAGCATTAAAAGTTCATGGAGTTTTTTCTGGAGGATTGTTAGCGGCAAAAAGAATAATTAGTTGTCATCCTTGGGGAAAAGGAGGCTATGATCCAGTGCCAGAAAAGAAAGAGCATCTAAATAAAAATAATATATTTACAAATAAAAATAAAAACAGCATATGATACAATTAGGTATTGATTGGAATCCATCACCAGAAATTTTCAAAATAGGTTCATTGTCGATAAGGTATTACGGGTTAATGTTTGTCGCAGCATTTCTACTTGGAATCCATATCATGAAGAAGATTTACAAGAACGAAAGCGTTGATGAAGAGAAGGTAGATTCGTTATTTATGTATGTGGTTTTAGCGACGCTAATTGGTGCAAGATTAGGTGAAGTTTTCTTTTATAGCTGGGATAGTTATAAAAATAATCTAATTGAGATATTTTTACCAATAGCCAAAGATCCTAACGGCTCAATTTTTGGATTTATTAACGGATATACTTTTACAGGTTTTGCAGGATTAGCAAGTCATGGAGCAGCAATAGGAATTGTTGTTGCAATGATGTTATATAGAAGAAAACACAAATATAAAAGTGTAATATGGATATTAGATAGAATTGTTATTCCTGTTGCTTCTGGTGCTGCATTTGTTCGTTTAGGAAACCTAATGAACTCTGAAATTGTTGGAAAAGTTACAAATTCTGATTTTGGTTTTAAATTTATTAGAAATGACATTTCTAGAAGACAAGCAATGGAACTTACTAATTCTGATAATTATGAGAACGGATATCAGTTAATAGGAAATAGTTTAAATTACAGAAATGTGCTAGAAAGTATTCCTTTTAGACATCCAACACAGATATATGAATCTTTAAGTTATGTGTGTGTTTTCTTTATTTTATGGTTTGTCTATTGGAAAACAGATAAAAAAAATAAACCAGGCTTTTTGTTCGGTTTATTCATGGTTTTACTATGGTCAATTAGGTTGATTATTGAGTTTTTCAAAGAGGCTCAAATTCAAGAAAGAGAAGATTGGGTGTCGGTACTTAATACAGGTCAATTACTAAGCATTCCAATGATTTTAGTAGGGCTTTATTTTATGTTTAGAGAAACAAAACAAAATAATTGATTTAAATATCTAAATAGCAGACAGCTAAGATTCATTATCTCTAATGAAGGATCTATATGTTTTTTTTGCAAAAAATGTTATTTTTTTGTTAAAAAAAACATATTTTTGTTCCATACTAATTTAAATACTTAAAAAATTATGAAATTAAAAATTTACTTTTTAACTATGTTATTTTTCGTATCGTTTTCTGCGTTGGCACAATCGTACCAAGTAAGCGGAGCCGTTACTGATGATAGCAATGATCCTTTACCTGCAGTTTCTGTAGTTGTTAAGGGAACTACAAACGGAACATCTTCCGACTTTGACGGTAAATACTCGTTAGAAGTTTCACAAGGTGATGTTTTAGTTTATTCTTTTGTTGGTTTTAATAGAAAAGAAATTACTATGGACGGGAGTTCAACTTTAAATGTTGTTTTAACAGCAGGAGTTGCATTAGACGAAATAGTTGTTATTGGTACAAGAAACGCAAATAGAACGGCAGTAGACACTCCAGTTCCAGTTGATGTTATTGACATCTCTGAATTGATATCTACTGGACCACAGGTTAACTTAAATCAAATTTTGAATTATGTTGCACCTTCATTTACTTCAAATACACAAACTATTTCTGATGGAACAGATCATATTGATCCAGCATCATTAAGAGGTCTTGGTCCAGATCAAGTATTAGTGTTAATAAATGGTAAAAGAAGACATACAAGTTCTTTAGTAAATGTAAATGGTACATTTGGTAGAGGATCTGTTGGAACGGATTTAAATTCAATTCCATCTGCTGCTATTGAGCGTGTTGAAGTCTTAAGAGATGGAGCTGCTGCACAATATGGATCAGATGCGATTGCAGGTGTAATCAATATTGTATTAAAAAGAGCTACTAATGAACTTACAGTAAATGTTACTGCAGGTGCAAATTTTTCTTCTGAAGCAAACAACCTAAAAGGTGGTGTAGATGGAGAAAATGTTAATACAAGTGTTAATTATGGTATTGACTTAGGCGACAATGGTGGATATATTAACTTTACAGGAGATATTGAAACAAGAGAGCCTACAGGAAGAATGGGATCTTTTGAAGGAATGATTTTCCATGGTTATAATTCAATTCAAAGAGAAGCTGCATTAAGTGGTGTAGATGTTGATAACTTATCATTTGAGCAAATTAAATTTTTCGCACAAGGTGTTCAACACTTCACAACAGAATTGAAGAATGCAATTAATACAACTACGTCTCAAGATCAAATAGTTGATTTACTTTCTAACAATGGTTCGCCAATTGATTTTACAGAAGCTGAACTTTCTGTAAGAGGTCAAACTAGAGAAGATTACAACATGAGAATTGGTCAATCTAAATTAAGAGGTGGACGTTTTTTAGCTAACATGTCACTTCCTATTGGAGATAATGGAACAGAATTATATTCTTTTGGTGGAATGAGTAGTAGAAAAGGTAATTCTGCAGGATTTTATAGATTACCACACCAAACAAGATCTTACTCTAATGTAAATGGTAATGGATTTTTACCAAATATTAATTCTGATGTTAAAGATAAATCTTTAGCAGTAGGTATTAAAGGTAAGATTGGAGAATGGGATGTAGATTTCAGTAATACTTGGGGTCAAAATAGTTTTGATTATACTATTTCAAATTCATTCAATGCATCACAAGGAGTTGCATCTAGATCAACTTTTAACTCTGGAGGTCTTGCATTTTCTCAAAACACAACAAATTTTGATGTTTCAAAATTCTTTGAAGATAAATGGGAAGGAACAAATGTTGCCTTTGGAGCAGAATATAAAGTAGATAATTATCAAATTATTGCTGGAGAAGAGGCTTCGTATACCAATTATAATCATGCACCAGATTTCTTTGGAAGATCTTATCCTGGAGCAGCGCAAGTTTTTCCTGGATTTAGTCCAAGCAATGAATTATCTGAAAGCAGAAATAGTATTGCTGGATATGTAGATATTGAAGCTGATATAACTTCTAAATTTTTAGTTACAGGAGCATTAAGATATGAAAACTATAGTGATTTCGGTTCTACTTTAAACTTTAAAGTTGCCTCTCGTGTTAAATTAAGTGATAACTTTAATTTACGTGGAGCAGTTAGTACAGGATTTAGAGCACCATCATTACATCAGCAGTTTTTTAATAGTACTTCAACATTGTTTGATAATAATGGTATTCCACAAGAAGTAGGTCTTTTCCGTACGGATAGTAGAGTTGCTAAAGAATTAGGTATACCTCGTTTGAAAGAAGAACAATCTGCAAGTGCAAGTGTTGGTTTTACAGCTACATTGCCAGAATCTAATATTAAAATAGTTGTTGATGGTTACTTTATTGCAATTGAAGATAGAGTTACAATTACAGATACTTTTAGTGCAACTTCTCCTGAGTTAGTTGCAGCATTTGAAAGAGCAAATGCTACAAAAGCATCTTTTTTCTCAAATGCAATAGATACTGAGTCAAGAGGTTTAGATATTGTTATTACACATAAAGGAACTGTAAATGATGTAAAGGTTAAAACTGATTTATCTGCGACATTCTCAGAAACGAATCAAGTTGATGATATTCATGCATCACAAATATTAGTTGATGGTGGTCAATTAGATAGATTCTTTAGTAATAATTCTAAAATATTTTTAGAAAGCGCTGTTGTAAGAACTAAAATAAATTTATCTAATACAATTTCATTTGATAAGTGGAACGTATTCTTTAGAAATGTTTATTTCGGAGATGTAACAAGTACTACAGGACAAATATTTAGCCCTAGAGTTGTAACTGACTTATCACTTGCTTATGATTATACTGATAGTATGACATTTACAGTTGGAGCAAATAATTTGATGGATGTTTATCCAGATAAAAATTTACCAGGAAATACAAGTAGTGGAAGATTTGTATATTCACGTAGAGCACAACAATATGGAACTAATGGTAGATTCCTTTTTGCAAGAGTAAGTATCAATTTAAAATAATAAAACATTAAAATATTAATTATGAAAAACATAAAGTTTATACCATTATTTTTAATAGCACTTTCATTGATAGTCTCATCTTGTGCTATAGACGACGATGATGCAATAGTTGGTTATACAATTATTACAAAGACGGTATCATTTGCAGATACAGAAGTAATAGTTCCTGCGAGTAATACACCTTATAATGCCGCAGTATTAGTTTCACAAGCATTTGGAACAAATGCATTAATTGAATATACAATTAATGGTGTTGCTGCGGGTGCTACAATTCCTTATGGAGACGTTACAGGTGGTTTACCATTAGATGTTTCTGAAGAAGGACTTATTTACGAACTTACAATGACTGACATTTCTGTTTTAGAAAAGCCAGATTATGTAGATGCAGTAATAGATCAATCTAAAAAGACAGTAAAAATTATTGTTTTAACAATTCCAGATACTGATCCTAATGCATTACAAGTTGTTATGACATGGAGTAATCCTGTGCCAAATGATTGGGATTTATGGATTACTGATTCACCACCTGTTAATGGTATTGTTGCTAGTCAATCTATATCTCCATTAGAAGATGTTTCTTTTTCTAATACTGAAGCTGATGGTTCATATCATATTTTACCAAGAGATTGGGCTTCTGCTGATGAAATAGTAGATGTTTTAATACTTGCAGTTCATCCTGACGGAACAGTTGAAACTTTTAGTGAATCAATCGTTAGTGGTGGTGATTTCTACTATATGGTAGATATGGAAAAAGTAGGTAGTAACTATACGTTAACACAAGTACCAGCTGTACCGGTATTTTAATTTAAAATAAATAAAAATGAAAATAAATAAATATTTAGCAATTATAGCATTAATGGCATTTTTCGTTTCGTGCGAACAAGATGACGATACTGCTGTAGCTGAGCAAACAAGTAATATACAAATAGTTGTAGAAGCATTTTCTGCATCTAATGTTAATATAATTGGTCAAGTAGGTGCTAATTCAGCATCAATTGATTTAGGATTTAGATTAACTGAATTTTCAACTACATACTTTGGTTCTGATATTAATATAATGTATGGTGGTAATACATATACTATTCCAGCAGGAGATACAGAAGTGGTTGTTGGATCAACTGTAGTTGATTTCGAGATTGCACCAACTGGTTCAATACCATTTAATGGAGCAGTTACGAGTTCTCAAATAGACTTTAGTGATCGTTTTGATATTTCTGTAGATAACAGACCAAGTGACTTGGTTGTATTAAAAAGTGGTTCTTTGGGTGTAAATGCTGTAGTTTACGGACAATTACCTTCGGTACCAGCTAATGGGATAAATTTCTTATTTGACTGGAATCCAAATGATGATGCTGGAAATGATTTAGATTTAAGATTAAGAATGGTTCCAGGAGATATTGGTATAGATTATTCTGGATCAGTATCTAATTATGAGGACACTGCAATTAACGATGGAATGGCAGATGGTATGTATGAAGTTAAAGCTGATTCATGGTCTACTATTGGTGGTACAATTGATGGAATTGTTTTCGCAATGCATTCTGATGGAACATTAGAAGTTTTTGAAACTGATTTAACTGGTATTGCTGCAGGTGGAGTTTCTGCTGAAGTTGTTTTAGTAAACATTACTAAATCAGGTAGTACATATACTTTATATCCTGTCTCTTATACACATCTCCGA
>OJHH01000550.1_pt1 | contig 12666 bp, 8 predicted proteins | sample 1594911 | NCBI WGS metagenome assembly OJHH01 (sample SAMN05416787, study PRJEB24817) | seawater metagenome | isolation source: Sea water | place: Canada:Atlantic | collected 2013-11
GTCAGATGTGTATAAGAGACAGGTTCAAATGCTGTCATAAAAGCATTGGAACAAAAAGGGATTTTTGAGTATTATTTTATTCAAACAGACAGAATAAATTTCGAAGGAATTACAGACGCTTTAAAAATATTAAATCCGCATCAAGAAATAGCCTTAAAAGAAATTAAAACAGCATTTGAAACGAAAGATGTTTCTTTGTTAAACGGAATTACAAGTAGTGGTAAAACAGAAGTTTACACGTATTTAATTGAAGAGGTTTTAAATAATGGAAAACAAGTTTTATTTCTATTGCCAGAGATTGCTTTAACGACTCAATTAATCACGAGGTTACAAAAATATTTTGGTAGTAAAATCGCCGTTTTTCATTCTAAATATTCAATAAATGAACGTGTAGAAGTTTGGAATAACGTATTGCATAGTAAGTCTAAAGCACAAATAATTTTGGGCGCTCGTTCTTCGCTTTTTTTGCCATTCTCAAACTTAGGCTTGATTATAGTTGACGAAGAACATGAAACGTCTTACAAACAATTTGATCCTGCGCCAAGATATCATGCGCGAGATGCAGCGATTGTATTGGCAAAGATGCATAAAGCGAAGGTTTTATTAGGTTCTGCAACACCTGCAATAGAAAGTTTTCATAATGCAAAAGAAGGAAAGTATGGGTTTATTCATTTAGATAGACGGCATGGCGATGTTTTACTTCCAGAAGTACAATTGATAGATATTAAGGAGAAGCATCGTAAGAAGAGGATGAATGGCCATTTTTCTGATACTTTAATTGAATTGATACACACTGCTTTAGAAGAAAAAGAACAAGTTATTTTATTTCAAAACAGAAGAGGTTTTTCTCCAGTTGTAGAATGTGAAACCTGTGGCGTTGCTCCGCAATGTTCTAGTTGTGATGTAAGTCTAACCTATCATAAATATAAAAATGAATTGCGTTGCCATTATTGTGGCTACCATCAAGCAATGCTATATAGTTGCGGTGCTTGTGGAAGTGAGAAACTAAACACAAAAGGTTTTGGTACTGAGCAGATTGAGTTAGAATTAGCTGATTTGTTTCCAAATGCTAAAACTGGACGAATGGATTTGGATACAACTCGTGGAAAATATGGATATCAAAAAATAATAGGGCAGTTTGAAGCGCAAGAAATAGATATTTTAGTGGGTACTCAAATGCTCTCAAAAGGTTTAGATTTTAGCAATGTATCACTTGTTGGTATTTTAAATGCCGATAATATGCTGAATTTCCCTGATTTTAGAGCACACGAACGCAGTTTTCAATTGATGGTGCAAGTTGCAGGAAGAGCGGGAAGAGCAAAGAAGAGAGGTAAAGTAGCCATACAAAGTTTTAATCCATATCATCAAATATTGCAACAAGTTTCTACAAACGATTATAACCAAATGTTTAAAGAACAATTGGATGATCGTTGGCAATTTCAATATCCGCCATTTTATAGAATGGTAAAAATAACCTTGAAGCATAGAGATTTTAATAGGGTAGAGGCTGGCGCACAATGGTTGGGTAAATCTTTGAAAAACGTATTTAGAGAACATGTTTTAGGGCCAACAACACCAAGTGTTTCTAAAGTTCGAAATCTATATATACGTGTTATTCTAATTAAGGTTCCTCCAAAACAATCTTTAAAAGCAACAAAAGAGAATATTTTGAAAGTTAAAAATATTTTCCAAGCAGTTAAAGATTTTAGGCCCATACGCTTTAGTGTTGATGTGGATAATTATTAATTTTTAAACTATCATACGTGATTTCTAAAGATGAAAATGCTGATATAGATATGGAAAGAGTGAATAGAGTCAATAAATTATTAAGTGAACTATCTTTCATAAAATCCAAGTTCTTTTTTATATCTTTGAGTCATACAAATCAATTTTAAAAGATGAAATTATTAGAAAATAAAACAACACTTATTACAGGTGCAACACGTGGAATAGGTAGAGGAATTGCAATTGAGTATGCCAAGCAAGGTTCTAATATTGCTTTTACATATAGTTCTTCAGTAGATGCTGCAAATGCATTGGAGAAAGAATTGAGCGATCTAGGAGTGAAGGCTAAAGGATACCAATCAAATGCTGCAAATTTTGACGCAGCCCAAGAATTGGCGGTTGACGTATTAAAAGAATTTGGAAGTATTGACGTATTAATTAACAATGCTGGAATTACCAAAGACAACTTGTTAATGCGTATTTCTGAAGATGATTTTGACAAAGTGATTGAAGTGAATTTAAAATCGGTATTTAATTTAACGAAAGCTGTTATTCGTTCAATGATGAAACAGCGTTCAGGTTCTATTATAAACATGAGTTCTGTTGTTGGATTGAAAGGGAATGCAGGACAAGCAAATTATGCTGCATCTAAAGCAGGAATTGTAGGGTTTTCTAAGTCTGTAGCATTGGAATTAGGCTCTAGAAATATCCGCTCAAATGTAATTGCTCCTGGATTTATTGAAACAGAAATGACTGCAAAATTGGATGAAGAAACTGTAAAAGGGTGGAGAAATGCTATTCCATTAAAACGTGGAGGAAGCCCTCAAGATATTGCAAATGCGTGTGTATTTCTAGGATCAGATATGAGTTCTTATATTACAGGTCAGACTTTAAGTGTAGACGGTGGAATGTTGACATAAATAGATGCAAACAGACAATTTTCTATATATTATTGGAACAGCAATTGCTGCATTATTAATTGCTGCGTTTCATTATTTATATACATCTAAAAATAATAAAAAAGTCAATACCTTATTGACTTTTTTACGTTTTATAAGTTTATTTTCTTTGTTTTTGCTGTTATTGAATTTAAAGTTTGAGCAAAAGGCTATTAAAATAGTAAAGCCACATCTTATTGTTGCTGTTGATAATTCTAAATCAATACAGCACTTAGATGGAGGTAGTATCGTTAATGTATGCCTTGAGACTCTTAGAAATAATAGCGCGTTAAATGACAAGTTTTCTATAGATTATTATTCTTTTGGCGATGCTGTCACAATTTTAGATTCTATAGATTTTAATCAGAGTCAAACTAATATTACCAAGCCTTTTAAGCAGTTTGAAGAATTGTATAAAAATGAAATTGCCCCTGTAATTTTAATTTCTGACGGCAATCAAACGTTTGGTTCAGATTATGAATTTTACAACTACAAGCAACCTATTTTTCCAATAGTTATAGGTGATACAATTCAATTTGATGATTTGAAAATTTCACAACAAAATGTGAATAGATATACATATTTGAAAAATAAATTTCCTGTAGAAGTTTTCTTAAACTACGATGGAGAAAAAAGGATCACTCCAACCTTTTCAGTTTTTAAAGGAAATCAAAAGATATATTCAAAAAAACTTAATTTTTATTCAAAGAATAATTCTCAAAACATATCTTTTTATCTAACGGCTAATTCAGTTGGAACTCATTACTATACTTCAAAAATTAGTTATTTAGATAGCGAAAAGAATACTATAAACAATGTCAAGAACTTTATAGTAGATGTTGTAGATGAGCAAACAAAAGTGTTAATTGTCACTTCTTTTTTACATCCAGATGTTGGCATGTTAAAAGAATCTATTGAGTCAAATAAACAAAGAAAGGTTACTATAAAAACGAATCTAGAGGAGTTTGAAGTTCAAGAGTATCAGTTAGTTGTATTGTACCAACCAACAAGTGAGTTTCAAAATGTTTTTTCTGAATTGAAGGAAAATAATAAAAATCATTTTATTATTACAGGTTCTAAAACTGATTGGAAATTTTTAAATACAATACAAAACAATTTTTCTAAAAATTGGATTGAAAATACACAGAACTATGCACCAATTTTTAATTCCAACTTTTCAACTTTTGTAGCCGATGATTTAGGTTTTGATAATTTTTCTCCTTTAGTAGACAAGTTTGGAACTATTGAATTTAATATTCCAATTGAAAGTTTATTGTTTCAGAAAATGGATAGTTATGCAACTGAAAAGCCATTATTGGCTACCTATGAGATAGAAGAGAGGAGAATAGCAATTCTATTTGGTGAGAATAGTTGGCGTTGGCGTATGACTTCTAAATTAGAAAACGATTCTTTTGAAAGTTTTGATAATTTGATAAATAAAATTATTCAATACCTTTCTTCAAATATTAAATCAAACCGTTTATCAATAGATTATAAACCTATTTATTATGCTGGAAATAAGATAACGGTTAATGCAAAATATCTAAATAAGAATTATCAGTTTGATTCAACTGCAAAATTATGGATATCAGTAAAAAATAGATTGACTAATAAACACCAGAAGTCTCCATTATCAAAGATTAACAATAATTACCTTGCTACTTTGGATGGTTTGTCATCTGGTGATTATGATTTCACTATTTCAGTTGACAACGAAACTGAAAAAGTCAATGGTCGCTTCAAGATTTTAGAATTTGCTGTTGAGCAGCAATTTGTGAACGCAAATCATAGAAAATTAAATGCGATAAGTAAAAGGTCTTTAGGTAAAACGTATTTTAGTACTACAATTCCAGTATTGATAAATGATCTTATAAATGATGACAGATTTAAACCTATTCAAAGGACTGAAAATAAACAAAATTCATTGATTGATTGGGAATGGTTATTAGGACTAATTATAGTATCTTTGAGCATAGAATGGGTTATTAGAAAATATAACGGATTAATTTAAAATAGATAAATATTATGGCACAACCACAATTACAGTTACCCAAAGGATTATTTGGGCTTATTATTATAGGAATTATTGCATTGGTTTTTTTATCAAAATCTACAGTTACAATAGACTCTGGAGAGGCTGGAGTTCTCTTTAAGACATTTGGTAATGGTGTAGTTACTGATGAACCTCCAATGGGAGAAGGGTTTCATATTGTTGCACCTTGGAACAAAGTATTTGTTTATGAAGTGCGTCAGCAAGAACTTTTCGAAAAAATGAAAGTATTATCTTCAAACGGATTGGAAATTCAAATCGATGCTTCGGCATGGTATCAACCTGTTTATAATGAATTAGGTAATTTACACCAATCTCTTGGACAAGGTTATTTACAGCGCGTTATTCAGCCTGCAATTCGTAGTGCTGCTAGGAGTGTTATTGGGCGTTATACGCCAGATGATTTGTATTCAACGAAACGTGACGCCATTCAGGTTGAAATTTATGAAGAAACTAAGAAAATACTTGACAAACAATATGTTCAATTAAATGAGGTCTTAGTAAGAGATGTAACTTTACCTCCTACAATTAAAGAAGCTATTGAGCGTAAATTAAAGCAAGAGCAAGAATCATTAGAATATGAATTTAGACTTGAAAGTGCTAGAAAAGAAGCTGAGAAAGTAATTATTGAAGCAAAAGGTAAAGCGGAATCAAATAGAATCTTAAGTGCTTCTTTAACGGATAAAATTTTACAGGATAAAGGGATAGATGCAACTTTAAAATTAGCAGGATCTCCAAATACTAAAGTAATAGTTGTTGGAGGAGGAGAATCTGGACTACCTTTAATTTTAGGGGATAACTAAAAAAATAAAAACTTTATAAAAACTAAAAACTCCGCATTTGCGGAGTTTTTTTATTCTTTATTTTTTGCACTTACTTTTCAGTCGCTTTTTAACTACCTTATTACAGCTTTAATCTGTAATTGAAAGGAATAACTAAGGATGAATCTTTGTTTCATTTAAAATTAGTTATTTCAGATTTATTTTTGATTGTAATATGTCTGAAAGCTCTTTGTGAAAAAGGCATCTGTCCCATTTGTAAAAGGAATGATGAAAAACGAATAGCTGTGCGGCTTATTCGCTTTAAAAAGATAACTTTCTTGAGGCCTTGCATTCCAACTATCATCACCACCAACACCTCTTTGACCTAAGTCTATGTTTAATTGAGTAAGGTCTTTCTCCTTAATATCAATTGTGTGTTTATTCATATTTATTTTCGGCGCTCCATCTCTTTTGTTTATTTTTTGAACTTTTTCACTTTCATCATAAATTAAACCATCAGTAGTGTCAAAATCTTCATTTAGCATATGTAAAGCACTAAAACTAAAATTATCAGGATTGTTTTTCGATGCAACAAAAAGCAATCCATTGTTGTCACTATTCTGTACAGAAAGCCATCTAACACCCGTTTTGTAACCGTTCTCTTGAGGTCTTATATACGGCACATATTGATCTTTAGCGGTGCTTTTATACAAATCAACAAATGAAGATGCTTTTCTATCATTGTAGTTTTCCCAAGGGCCTCTTCCGTAATATGTAATCGTATTATACGCTTTTGGTAGTTGCATTCTCATTCCTATTCTTGGTATATCACCTTTGTAGTCACTCGTATTTAATTTGTTTGAAACCTTGATGATTCCAGAAGGGAAAATTTCATAAGTCGTAGCAAATGTTGTTTTTACTCCAGGTAAATCATATACAATATCAATTACAGTATTTTCAGAATTCACAATATTAAAAGAACTGACTTTTGCGTTTTTACTGGCGTTTTTCCATTCAATATTTTTTAAATGCATTCTATTTCCAAAATCATTATCAGTTGGTGCTCTCCAAAAATTAGGCTTTGGTCCTTTATTCTCTTTAATCAACTGTTGATTTTTATATTGATAAGAAACAATACGTCCTTCACTCTTATTGATTTCTAAATTGAAAACATCATTAGATAAGGTTAAGATATCTCCATTTTCTTGTTGAGTGATCGTTTCTTCAGAATTAGGGGTCGATTGCGAACTCCATTTAGTATTTTCATGTAACAGAATTTGTTCATGAGCAACTTGATGCCCTTTCTTTAGAATTCCCCAGTCTTTTTTTAAGGTAGCGCCAATGGTTAGAAAATACTCTGTATTCCTTTTGAAATTAATGTTATTCAGCGATAATTTTAATGACTTTTTCTTATGTGGAGGAACATTTAGATCTTGTGATTTAAAAGTGTGAATTACGGTTCCATTAGCTTTGATACTTGCATTTAAGTTGAAAGCATTCAGGTTTGTAAAGTCATATAAGTTTTCAACCACTATTCTCACTTCATTTATTTCCGAAGTTTTATCAATGAAATTAATAAATTCATGTGCTTTTTTTACCTCGTATAATGCAGGTTGAGGAGTTCTGTCTGGAAAAACAATTCCGTTGTTTAAAAACGCACCATCAGTTGGCATATTCTTTCCATAATCTCCTCCATAAGTATAATACTTTTCACCTTTTTCATTTGTCTTCCAAATAGATTGATCTACCCAATCCCAAATAAAACCGCCTTGTAAATTGTCATGCTTTTCAATGATATCCCAATAATCTTGAAAATTTCCAGTACTATTTCCCATTGCATGTGCATATTCACTCGGAATAAATGGCCTGTCTGTTTTATCAGCAACCATTTTAAAAGTAGCAGGAGTAGGGTATTGTGGAACAATAATATCTGTATTCTTTTTCATATTAAAAAGACTTTTATCCGCATTATACGTTCTTTCGTATTGTACAGGTCTTTTCGATTTTATATCATGCTCTTTAATGGCTTTGTAACCAGCATAAAAATTTGTACCGTTACCAGCTTCATTACCCATTGACCAAATAATTATGGATGCATGATTCTTATCACGCTCAACCATTCTAACCATTCTGTCAACATGTGCTTTTTCCCAATTCTCTTTTTTCGCCAATGTATGCTTTCCGTAATACATTCCGTGCGATTCAATATTGGCTTCATCAACAACATAAATACCATATGTATCACATAAATCATAGAACATTTCTGGTTGTGGGTAATGACTTAATCTTGCAGCATTGATATTATTTTGCTTCCATAATAAGATATCATGAATGATTTGTTCTTTGCTGATTACATGTCCTGTTTCTGGGTTATGCTCTTGTGTGTTTACGCCTTTTAAAGTGATGATTTGATTGTTGACATACAACAAGCCGTTTTTGATTTCAACCGTTCTAAAACCTACATCATTAGATGTTGATTCTATAATGTTACCATTCTCTTTAATAGTAACGATTAATTTATACAAATTAGGATGCTCTGCAGACCATGATTGTACGTTTTTGATTGTGCTTAATAAGTTTGTCTTTTCAATACTATTCTTGTCAAGAGTTATCGTTTTACTTTGTGTGTCAATTAGTGTATTAGAACTGTTTAGTAGCTTGTAAGTAACTTCTAATTCTTTATTTTTTACCGTATGATTTTGAAGTTCTACGTCAATATCTAAAACACCATTTCTGTAAGTCTTGTCTAATAACGAACTGATTTCTAAATCTTTTATTCTTGTCTTTGGTTGTGCATACAGATATACACTTCTTTCAATACCACTGATTCTCCAAAAATCTTGGCATTCTAAATAAGAACCATCTGTCCATCTATAAATTTGAATGGAAATCGTGTTTTCTCCTGCGTGTAAATGGTTGCCAATATTAAATTCGGCAGGTAGTTTACTTCCTTGAGAATAGCCAATGTATTTTCCATTAATCCAGACAAACCCACCAGATTTCATGGCGCCAATATGAAGAAAGACTTCTTTCTCATCCCATTCTGCATCAATAGTGAAAGTTCTTTTGTAAGATCCAACAGGATTGTAATCATGAGGGACTTTACCTGGGTTTTTTGGATGCTTTACATCTACATATTCCATCTCATCAGAGATTGGATATTTATAATGCGCAAATTCGTATTGATGGTTGGCGTAAATTGGTATTCCGAAACCTTCAACTTCCCAATTTGCAGGAACTTTTATGTCATCCCATTTTTTTGTGTTGTAAGAAGGCGCGAAGAATTCAAACGGTTTGTCGATTGGTTTTTTTACCCATTTAAATTTCCAAATCCCATCTAAAGAAAGATAGTTTTTAGAGTTTTGATGCTCATTTTTAATTGCATTTTCTTCATTAGAAAAAGAATAAAAAGTGGTGTGTGTTTCTTCTTTGTTTTCAGAAATAACAGTTTCATTTTCTATATATGAATAAACACTAACGCCATTCACTTTTTCGTCTTGAATATTGGTTGTTTCTTGACAACTGATGAAAACGAAAGGCACCATACTTAAAAGTAGGATTGTTTTGTTTTTAATATTTAGTACTCTCATATGTAAGTGTCTTTATTCTTTTATTAATAATCTTAGTGTTTCTGCAGCTTTTTCTACTGTAATATCTCTTTGTGGCATTCCAAACATTTCGTAACCTACCATAAATTTTTTAACAGTTGCACTACGCAATAATGGTGGATAAAAACTCATATGCCAATGCCAATGATCATTATTTTGGTTGTTGGTTGGTGCTTGATGAATTCCGCTAGAGTACGGAAAAGAACAATTAAACAATTGATCGTATACTTTTGTGATAACTGAAATAGCGTCTGCAAAAAGAGCAGCAGAATTGCTATTTAATGTGCTCATGTCTTTTTCTGCATTTCTTGGAATAATCATCGTTTCATAAGGCCAAAAAGCCCAGAATGGTGTTAACACTACAAATTCATCATTTGTATAAAGGATGCGTTCATCTTTGATTAACTCTTCTTCTAAATATGTTTTTAAAAGTGACTTCTGATGAGTTGTATAATATTTATTTTGTTGGTTGTCTTTTTTAAAAACTTCATTAGGCAATGTAGATTGACTCCAGATTTGTCCGTGAGGATGCGGATTACTACAGCCCATTACTGCTCCTTTGTTTTCGAAAATTTGAACGTAATTTACTTTTTCATACGCTGCTAATTCTTTGAATTCATTTTTCCAAGTTTCAACTACTTTCGTGATGTTTTCAACAGACATTTTTGCAATACTCTTTGAATGATCTGGACTAAAGCAAATCACCTTACAAATTCCTTGTTCGCTTTCTGCTTTCAGCAATCCATCGTTTAATGTAAACGGATTGTTGGTGTTTGGAATGGCGGCAAAATCATTTTCGAATACAAAGACATCCTTGTAATCTGGGTTTTTATCGCCATTAGTTCTTGTATTATTGGCACATAAATAGCAGTCTTCATCATAAGAAGGTCTCTGTTCTTTACTAGACTCTTCCTCTTGCCCTTGCCAAGGTCTTTTTGATCTATGTGGTGAAACTAAAACCCATTCGCCAGTTAAAATATTGTACCGTTTATGGGTATGTGTTTGTAAGTTATCGAGCATTTCGGTGTATCAACTTTATGAGTTATGAAAAATAAATATAAATAGAGATTACAATAATGCAAACAATAATTCCTAATGTATTAATGTGTTTCCAAGGCGTTATGTCTACTTGTTTTGTATAATGTTGGTAATACGCTTCTTTTCTTGGTTTATACTTCCCGATAAGTAGCATAATCAATACATTGAAAACAAATAAAATCGCCATTACATGTAAAAAGTGTGGGAATAAACCTTCGTCTTTAAAAATAATTTCATTTAATATGATGTACCCAATATAAAGAACTGCACCAGAAACAATGGCGATTTTCGCTGCGATAGCAGGAACATATTTTGTTAAATATCCAACAACAATAATTGTTAAAATAGGAATACTATAACAACCATTTACTTTTTGTAAATATCCAAATAAACCATCTGGAGCATTGGCAATAAGTGGTGCGATACACATTGATAGAATTGCTAATAATATTCCGAAACGCTTTCCTGCTTTTACAGTTTCTCTTTCTGTTGCATCTGCTTTAAAATGAGATTTGTAAATGTCTATTCCGAATAAAGTAACAGAACTATTTAAGGCTGAGTTGAATGAACTTAAAATTGCGCCAAATAAAACAGCAGCAAAAAAACCAACCCAAGCTGCGGGTAAGACTTTAGTGACCAACATTGGATATGCTTCATCTGAGTTTTCTAAAGTATCACCAAACATATGAAAAGCAATAATTCCAGGTAACACAACAATTAAGGGGCCTAATATTTTAATAAAAGAGGCTAAAATTAATCCTTTTTGTCCTTCTTTTAAGTTTTTTGCAGCCAACGCTCTTTGGATAATTGCTTGATTTGTTCCCCAGTAAAAAAGATTTACCAATAACATTCCTGTGAAAATTGTTCCAAAAGGGATGTCAGATTTTGATGATCCAACAGCAATGAATTTCTCTGGATGTGATTGCATTAAAGTAGAAATGCCGTCAGAAAGACTTCCGTCTCCAACAGCGAGTAATCCAAAAAACGGAATCAACAAACCTCCAATTAGTAATCCAACAGCATTAATTGTATCAGAAACAGCAACAGCTTTTAACCCGCCAAATATGGCGTAAATAGACCCAATAATTCCAATTCCCCAAACGGTAATCCATAAAGCTGTGGTTTTTGAAACACCTAAGAGTTCAGGAACTTCAAACATTGTATTTATTGCCAATGCTCCAGAATATAAAACGATAGGTAGTAAAATAATGACATAACCACTTAAAAATAATCCAGAAGTGATAGTTTTTGTCATTTTATCGTATCGACGCTCTAGAAATTGTGGGATTGTTGTAATTCCACCTTTTAAATATCGAGGCAGTAAAAATATAGCAGTGATAACCATTGCAATCGCTGCAATAACTTCCCAAGCCATAACTAAAATTCCTTCTTTAAATGCGGCTCCATTTAAACCTACAATTTGCTCTGTTGATAAGTTGGTCAATAATAATGAACCAGCAATAACAACGCCGGTTAAACTTCGTCCTCCTAAGAAATACCCGTCAGAACTGCCTTCGGCTGTTTTTTTGCTTTTTACGTAAGAAATAATCGCAACAAGGATAGTGAAGCCTAAAAAAGTAATTAATTGCATGTGTTTCGTTTTAAAATTTAATTTTTAATTGTTGTTTAGTTCAATTTTCCAATTGATAGTGTATTCTTCCTCTGGATTTAATATTTGTAATCCGATGTTATTATTTAAACTATCTGGAGGAGCTGTTAAAGGTTCTATTGCGATACAGTTTTTTTCAGTTGGCGGTGTGTAAACTTGAATGTAATTTTCGTTTGCTGAAGAACTGATGTTTATATTATAATTTGGGGTTTTGAATTCAATATTATTTTTTAATAAAGAAAAACAGTCGTCTAAGTTTTTGTCTTTTATCTGAAATTCAGAATTGTAATTGTTTGTAGTAAGTTTTATTGGAGACATGTTTTTGTCAAAAACAATTTTCTTTGAACTATCAATTAACAATGTGCTTTCGTGCAGGTTTTCACTAAAAAAATACGGATGCCAACCTAAACTATAAGGAAAAGAATCATCACCTTCGTTTTTTATATGAGCATTTAATGTAACTCCATTTTTAAAAAAAGTATATGTAAGCGTAATAGAGTATTTAAAAGGAAAACCAATTTCCTTTTCTGATTGGTTGTATTTTAAACTGATTGTTTGTGATTGCTCAGAAGTAGTATAGTTTAAAAGGTTAAATTTTTTATTATAGACAAGCCCATGAAGTGCGCTTTTTGTTTCTGGGTTGTTAATTTTTAGTTGATGTGTTGTATTGTTAAAAGTGTATTTTCCTTTTTGAACCCTACCATTAAAAGGAAATAAGATAGAAGCAGCGTATTTTTTCTCGCTAGAAGCAGCTTCAAATTCTTTAATAATCAGTTTGTTATTTAGTATTAATTTTTGTAAGCTAGCACCTGATTTTAAACAAATTTTTGCGAAAAATTTGTTTTCTGGATTACTAAACTCTAAATAATTTTGATCTTTAGTCTCTATATGATCTGTCTCTTATACACATCTGACGCTGCCGACGAATAGAGAGGTG
>OJHH01000556.1_pt1 | contig 12608 bp, 11 predicted proteins | sample 1594911 | NCBI WGS metagenome assembly OJHH01 (sample SAMN05416787, study PRJEB24817) | seawater metagenome | isolation source: Sea water | place: Canada:Atlantic | collected 2013-11
GCCGAAGAAGCTGCTGCGACTGCTGCTGCTGAAGTCGCTGCTGCAACCGCTGCTGCCGAAGAAGCCGCCGCAACTGCTGCTGCCGAAGAAGCTGCTGCCGAAACAGGCATGGCTGATTTACTGACCGCAGACGGTTTTGACGCTGACAAGGTGAACGAGATGATTTCGAACTCTGATCTGTCCGCTGTTCAGCAAACTGTCCTGTCCGGCGCAGTTAATGCAATCAAAGATAACCCAGCACTGCTGGAAGCCACTTTGACACGTCTGAAAGAAGCATTGGGTCAGTAACCCGACCGCTTTCGCTATACGAAAAAGGGGCCGCGTCAATTGTGACGCGGCCCCTTTTTTTACATGTGATCAGAAGGGTTTAACCTACAAATGCCTTTTCGATTACAAACTGTCCCGGCTCGGAATTAGCACCTTCGTGCAGGCCTGCCTTTTCCATCAGCGCCTTGATATCAACATTGAACGCAAGGCTCCCGCAGACCATTGCACGGTCTGTTGCTGGATCAAGCGGCGGAACACCCAGATCGCTAAACAGTTCGCCATTTTCAATCAACGTGGTGATGCGGCCCATCTTTGGGCTCTGCTCGCGGGTGGTGGTTGGATAATACCGGATCTTGGCCAAGTTATCGGCGCCAAAAAGCTCGATCATCATCTCGTCTTGTTTGATATACGCAATCAGATTGCGCCCGTATGCCAGATCGGCCAGATCACGGCAGGTGTGTGTGATGATGACCTCATCGTAATTTTCAAAAGTGTCAGGCTCGCGGAGCAAGGACGCAAAGGGCGCAAATCCGGTGCCAGTCGAAAAGAAATATAACCTTTTTCCGGGCAGCAAGGCATCATGCACCAATGTGCCGACGGGTTTCGGACGCAAGATGACCTCGTCGCCGACTTTAATGTGCTGCAAGCGGGATGTCAGCGGGCCGTCAGGGACCTTGATGGAATAGAACTCCAACTCCTCATCCCATGACGGGGACGCAATAGAATAGGCGCGCAACAGCGGCTTTTGCTTGCCAGTCACTGGGTGCGGGTCCCCCATCAGGCCGATCATTACGAACTCTCCTGACCGGAACCTAAACGACGCAGGACGGGTCACCCGAAAGCTGAATAAGCTATCGGTATGATGGGTCACGGATGTGACGGTTTGCGCATCGGGCAGTGTCGGGACGGGCTTGGCTTTGTCAGTGGTCACTGGTGTTTGCTCTGTCATAGGTAAAATGGCAGCCCCTTTGGGCCACCCTCCGTTTAGTCGGTGAATATGGGTAGGGGAAGGGCTCAGCCGCGCAGGCGGGCCTGATAGTTGTGCGATTGCCAATTTGCGCGGGCTAACCACTGTGGTTCTGGCTGACGGGCAGCGAGGGCCGCGTCAATTTCAACCTCATCAAAGCCACTGCGGCGCGCCATCGCATATTGGTCAGACAACACATGCCCGCGCGCGCGCAAACGACCGGTAAACCCGGCACGGCGCAAGATCTGCGCCAGCGTAAACCCACGGCCATCCGCAGATGACGGAAAATCGATCCGGATCATTGGGGCATTGGTCAAGCGCGCCAACGTCTCAGGGGCTGTGTCTGAGGGTAGATCGACAGCTTGGGTACAGTCATTTGCAGGGGCATCTTCCGCGGTGCGAAAGCCACAGCTCCAATCATCCGCCGAAAAACCCGTATCGGTTACAATCACACTCATCGCATTTGCCTCGCTTTGTCCAAAATACTCATTGTTTGCTCGCCGGCGCATGCACGGCCTCATTGGGGGAGAAATGAATGCCACATTCGGTTTTTGCAGCGTCACGCCAGCGGCCCGAACGCGCGCTCTCATGGTCGCCCACGCGGGACGTGCACGGCATGCAGCCAATGGACGGATACCCCTTGGCCACCAGCGGGTGGCGCGGCAAATTATGTGTCTCCATATACGCCGCAATGTCTGCCGCCGTCCAAGATGCGAGCGGGTTCACTTTTATCTTTCGGGCGTCTCTCTCAAACAACGGGATCGTGGCGCGCGCGCCTGATTGATACCGCTTGCGACCCGTGATCCAACCACCAAATTCGGCCAGTGCATCGTTCAGCGGTTTGACCTTGCGTAAGTGGCAACAGGCAGTTGTGTCGGCCTGATGAAGCAAGCCGTCAACGTCATTGATAAACACTGCATCCCGCGTCGGCGTGATGACACGCACATTGGTCAGATCAAGAAATTTGGCGACATCATGTTGATATTGCAGCGTTTCTGCGAACAGCATTTCGGTATCAAGAAAGATTACGGGCGTTGCCTTGTTGATTTCAGACACCATATGCAGCAGCACAACGCTTTCTGCGCCAAAGCTGCTGACGACGGCGACTTCACCGATTTGAACGTCCGACAATGCATGTGCCAGCACGGTCTGGGCGCTTGATTTGCGGTGCAGTATATTGCGGCGCTCGGCCAATTCCTTAAGCGGCATTTTTAGCAGCCTTTTCTGGATAAAGAAGTGCAACAAAAGGCTCCGCGCCCAAGCGGCGGTAGGCCGCGAGGAACGTCTCATCCGCGTTGTCACGCAGATTAAGATAGCCAAGAACCAGCCGCTCAATCGCGGGAACGATGTCATCTGCGCCAAAGCCAGGACCCGCGCGTTCGCCGATTGTTGTGGTCTCGGTGCCGTCACCACCAAGCGTGATCTGGTAATTTTCGACGCCCGCCCGATCAAGGCCCAAAATGCCGATGTGTCCCACGTGATGGTGCCCACATGCGTTGATGCAGCCCGAGATTTTGATCTTTAGCGGACCAATCTCGTGCTCTAGTTTTAACGCGTCAAAACGGGTCGCAATTTCTTGCGCGACAGGAATGGAACGGGCTGTTGCAAGCGCGCAATAATCCATGCCGGGGCAGGCGATGATATCGCTGATCAAGCCGATGTTTGCGGTCGCCAGATCAGCGGCGCGCAATTCAGAGTAGATCGCAAGCAAATCGGACTTGTGAACATGTGGCAGGATCACGTTTTGCTCGTGGCTGATGCGCAATTCGTCGTGGCCATATTTGCGCGCAAGATTTGCCATGACACGCATCTGGTCAGATGTCGCATCGCCCGGTGTGGCACCGTGTTTTTTGATCGAGATAGACACAACTGCGTAGCCGTCTGCCTTATGGTCAGACAGGTTTGTATCCGTCCAAGACCGAAACGCGGGATTGGCAAGGCGGGCGGCCTCAAAGCCGTTTGTTGAATTTACAACATAGGTTGGCGCGGCAAACGATTGTTCGATTTGTGATAGCAGATGCGCGTCTATCCCAGAAAATTCAGGGCGAATTTGTGCGAAACGTGACTCTACAAGCTCTTGGATCTTTTCCAAGCCGTTCTCGTGTACGGTGATTTTGATCCGTGCTTTATACTTATTGTCGCGCCGACCAAGCAGGTTGTAGACGCTGACGATGGCTTCGCAGTAGGGCAGTAAATCTGATTTTGGTAGGAACGTCCGCAGTATTTTTCCGACCATCGGAGTGCGACCAAGGCCACCACCAACGATGACCTCAAAGCCCGCTTCGCCCGCATCATTACGGACCATCCGCAGGCCTATATCGTGGGCGCGGGTGACGGCGCGGTCGGCTTTAGCACCTGTGACTGCGATCTTAAATTTGCGCGGAAGGAACTGAAATTCGGGGTGATCCGTTGACCATTGGCGCAGCAATTCCGCGGTCGGGCGAGGGTCTTCAATCTCGTCGGCGGCGGCACCTGCGAAATGGTCTGCGGTCACATTTCTGATAGTGTTTCCAGAGGTTTGGATGGCGTGCATGCCCACATCAGCGAGTGCTGAAAGCATGTCTGGCACGTCGCGTAGTTCAGGCCAATTATATTGGATGTTCTGGCGCGTGGTGAAGTGCCCGTAGCCCTTGTCCCAACGGTCGGCAATATAGGCCAATTTATCCATTTGCGCGGAGTTCAGCGTGCCGTAAGGCACCGCCACACGCAGCATATAGGCGTGCAGTTGCAGGTAGAGACCGTTCATCAAACGCAGTGGTTTGAATTCATCCTCGGTGAGTGATCCATCAATGCGGCGATCCACTTGGCCACGGAATTCGGCGACGCGATTGCGGACAAATTTCTCGTCGAAGTCATTGTAAATATACATATTCTTCAGGCCTCTTGTTTGCCGTGGGCGTAATTGGATGGGCCGCGTGTGCGGAAGGTTTCGCGAAAATGCACCGGCTCTGGACCGTCGGGTCCGGCCTTTGCATCAGCCAAATAGACACCTGCGACGACTGATTGATCTGCCATGGCTTCGAGTAGACGGATGTCGCCGTGCGCCTCGTCTGTGATCAGTTCGGCTTGGGCGATATCGCGAGTCCATTCGTTCGTTTCGGTGAACCAAATTGCGTCGCCTTCGAGCAGCGCATTGGCGGTGAGGACTTTAGCTGTGAGTGGGCGGGCCATGATTAAAGTGCCTCTTTTTGGCTGTGATTTTCGTATAAGTTTTGCATAAGTTTTGCATATGCCACCTTGCGGGGCGCAAAACCGTCAATCGTCAGCGCCGGATCGGTCAGATTGGCGCAGTTTTTTGTGTCGTGGCGCGTGATCAGTCGCACCGCAGAATTCAGGCTACGATTTGTTGGGCGTTGCCCGATGTTTGCAGCGGCGATGCCGGGAATAATTTGGTAGGAAATGCCAGCGGCAACCACCGCGTCGATGTCCGCGTCCAAGCGGCCAGAGGCGGACGGATCGCCCGCCTTGAGCCGCACGACATGTGCGCCGTCCTTAGCGTATTTGACGATTAATGCGGTGGATGTGCCGAACCCATGCTCGCCTGCATCGATGATGGTCGCTTCACGGCGCGCAAGTTCCAAGATGTCGGCGGTCACAAGGCGGTCGTGGATGATGACGTCGGCCTTATCGATGGCTTTGCGGGCTTTCAGGGTCAGCAGATCCGGATCACCGGGGCCTGCGCCGACAAGGTCAACATGGCCTTCAGGTTGTTCGGTCATCACATGTTTATCCAACAGGGTTTCGAGGGACGGGAGAATACCTTTTTCACCCTGTTGGTTCATCGCAGAAGGACCCGCGTTGAAATAGAAGTCCGACCAGAACGTCCGACGTTTTGCGCCAAATGGCAGCACGTCAACGGCATGGCGGAAGGTTTTACCGATACGCGCGAGCGTGCCCAAGGAGGCGGGCAGTTTTTCTTCGAGATCAGCTTTGATCGCGCGGGCCAGCACGGGGGCGGCCCCTTCGGTGCCAATTGCGATGGTAACCGGATCGCGGTCGACGATCGCGGGGGTGATGAATTGGCTGTCGGCGAGATTGTCGACGATGTTCACAAGCGCGCCCTCGGACGTCGCGATAGCGGCGGTGCGGGCGTCCTCGATTGCGTCCTCGTTTGCGCCGTAGAAAAGCACGGCACCAATTGCATCGCCGTGGTCCATCGCGCGGTTTGTTAGGGTCAGTTTGCCCTGTGCTGCCCAGCGGTGGATCTCTGGGGCGGCGATTTGCGCCAAAACGTTGATGTGTGCTTCGGTTTTCATCAAAAGCCGCAGTTTCGCTAGGGCTGCATCACCGCCGCCAGATACGATGATCCGGCGTCCTGAGACAGATAGGAAGATTGGAAAATGCTTCATGGCGTGGCCTTTCGGTGAATTCTTATCCCCAATATAGAATAATGTTCTGGGAATTACCGCCCCTGTGCGCCATGTAAGGACACATGTTCCGCCTCAGCACGAGGTCGGATGGGTTGTCCCCCAAATACGGAGAATTGAGAATGTCTGTGCGGATCGATGAAATGGATCGGAAAATTTTACGCAGCTTGCAGGCCGATGCAGCCCAATCTTTGGACGATATCGCCAAATCTGTTGGGTCATCAAAGACGCCGGTCTGGAACCGGATTCGTAAAATGCGCGAAGCAGGGGTCATTGGGCAACAGACGGTTATATTGGACGCGGAGGCGCTTGGGTTTGAGGCGTGTTTCTTTGTTCTGATCCGCACGTCGGAACATGATGCCGACTGGCAACAGCGGTTTTTAAAGGCGTTGCTGTCGCGCGATGAGGTCCAAGAGGCCCACCGTTTGGCAGGTGATATTGATTATATTTTAAAGGTTCGCGTGCAAAATGCCCGTGCTTATGATGTGTTTTATCAAGCGCTTATTGCAGAGGTGCGGGTGTTCAATGTGACTGCGCTTTTGTCGATGGAAGAGATCAAATCGACGGTTGCCTTGCCGCTTTAGCCGGTAAAGGTGAGCGCGTGTTTTGCCGCGCCGCCTTGTTGGCGCGATGCACTGCTGTATGTTGGCGGTATGTCTGCTGTTCGTCGCAAAAGCCCGTGGGGTATCTTGGCCTATCTTGTCACCGTGGCGTTATTCGTCAGCGGCGTGTGGTGGTACGGCTATGTTGCCGCATTGGGCCAGCTTGAACGCCGCGCGCAATCTGATTTGACGCTTGCCGCCGATAGTTTGACGGCTGAGCTGCGCCGATACCGCGAGCTGGCTGTGTTAACTGCCGATCGTCCGCAATTGGGTGCCGTTCTGGCTGGATCGGGAACGTTGGAAGCCGTTCGCCCGATTTTGCAGCAAGTTAGCGACAAGACTGGCGCATTGGATATTGTGCTGTTGGATACAACGGGTGCGCCATTAATTGGGACCCAAGATGCGCCTGCTTTTAGTCATGCGGACCAATCCTATTTTGAGCGTGCAATGGACGGGGCGTTGGGTGTTGATCATCCGGTGCGCGACGGGGTGCGTACGTTTGTTTTTGCAGCCCCTGTGTTTTCGAATGCTGGCCCAGTGATCGGTGCGCTATTGGTCTATGCGGGTGTGGAGGGCGTTGAGGGAGCGTGGCGCGGTGCCCGTCCGGTTTTGTTTTTCACCGATGCTGACGGTGTTGTTTTCGTGTCGAACAGGTCCGAGTTGGTGTTGCGATCGCGCGCGCAGGGTGATTTCTTGAACTACACAGCGCGCGATGTGCGCGGCATGGACGTTTGGCAAGTGTCGGGAAGCCGGTACGTGCCGCGGCGTGCGTTACACCGGACTATGGATTTGCCGGTGATCGATATGCGCGGCGAAGTATTGCTGGATGCGGCACCCGCCCGTCAGATCGCGTTTTTGCAATCTGCTGTGGCTGGCGCGCTTTGCTTGGCGTTTGGTGCGCTGTTGTTTTTGGCGACACAGCGCCGTCGTACCTTGGCCGAGGCAAATGCAAAGCTGGAACATCGTGTCCAAGATCGCACGGCGCAACTGTCATCTGCCAACCTGAGCCTGCGCCAAGAGGTTGAAGACCGGCGTGCCGCTGAGGTCCGATTGACTAAGGCGCAAGCCGATTTGGTGCAGGCTGGCAAGCTGTCAGCGCTGGGATTAATGTCCGCCGGAATCAGCCATGAATTGAACCAGCCGTTGATGGCCATCCAGTCGTTTGCGGAAAACGGCCAAAGTTTCATGGTGCGTGATCGCCCTGATATGGCGGCCAAGAACTTGGGTAAAATATCTGAACTGGCGCACCGGATGGGTCGGATCATTCGCAATTTGCGGGCGTTTGCGCGTCAAGAAAGCGAACCCTTGGGGGATGTGGATGTGGGCCGCGTGGTGGATACTGTTTTGGAACTGTTGGGTTCAAAAATCGCCGAGGCGCAGGTCGATGTGCGTTGGGAGGGAGCCTGCGGGGTAATTGTGCGCGGTGGTGACGTCCGGTTGCAGCAGGTCGTGCTGAACCTTGCATCCAACGGCATTGACGCGATGGAACTGTCGGACCCGCGTATCTTGACGATTGCAGTTGTCGCTGATGCTGAGCGCGTGACCTTGTCGGTGCGTGACACGGGGCCAGGCATTACCGAGCCGGAAAAGATTTTTGATCCGTTCTATTCGACCAAAGCCATTGGTGCCGCCGAAGGCATGGGGCTGGGGCTGAGCATTTCATATGGCTTGGTCCAAAGCTTTGGCGGGGTGATCCGTGGTCGTAACCATGATGCGGGGGGCGCGATTTTTACGGTTGAACTTATCCCCGCCGCTGCCGACAAAGCGGTATGACAATGCGCGTACTTTTAGTTGATGACGATCCTGCGATCCGCGAGGCCTTGGGGCAGACGCTGGAGCTTGCGGGGATTGAGCCCGTTTTGGCGGGATCATTCTTGGCAGCCAAGGATCATTTGACCCCCAGTTTTGACGGTGTCGTGGTGACCGATATGCGTATGCCGGGGCGGGACGGGTTTCATTTGTTGGAGTTTGCCCGCACGACTGACCCCGATTTGCCGGTGATATTATTGACGGGTGAAGGCGACATTCCGATGGCGGTAAAGGCGATGGGTATGGGGGCATATGATTTTTTAGAAAAGCCCTGCGGTCCTGCGCCGTTTATGGTGGTAGTGACCCGTGCGCTAAAGGCGCGTGCGCTTGTTTTGGAAAATCGCCTTCTGATTGCTGCTGTGGAACAGGGTGATGCTGCGGCGCGATTGTTGCACGGCACGTCCGAAAAGGCCGTTGAATTGCGGGCTCAGGTCAGGCGTATTGCTGGTATGGGCACTGATGCTTTGATCACGGGTGAACGCGGGTCTGGCACGGCGAAAGTTGCGGAGGTGATCCATCTTTTGTCCGCCAATGCGACGCGTCCATTTGTGAAACAAAGCGCAGGTTTGCTGACTGTTGCGGGGCTGCGCGCGGCTTTGGACACGGGGGCTGGCGGCACGGTGTATCTAGATGAGGTCAGCCGTTTGTCTGCCGATGTGCAGTTCGCCTTGATTGATGTGCTTGAGGCAGGCGCGGGGCTGCGCCTGTTGGCTGGCACAACTGTGTCGTTGGACGCCGAAGTTGCTGCGGGCCGGTTTCAGGAAGATTTGTTCTATCATTTTGATATTTTGCGGGTCCGTATCCCAAGCTTGCGCGAACGCAGTGCGGATATTCCGGTGCTGTTTCAGCATTATATTGCGCAGGCTTGCGAGCAGGCGAATTTGCCGCTTCCAGACATCAGCGCGGAGGTGATTGCAGGGCTGATGGCGCAAGACTGGCCAGGCAATGCACGCGCGCTGATGAATGCCGCGATGCGGTTTGCGATGGGGTTGGATGACGCGGTTGAAGACCAAGGCCACGGGCTGGCCGCACAGATGGCACAGGTCGAACGATCATTGCTGATTGCCGCGTTGCAGCGTCACGACGGGCGGGCCGGTGAAGCGGCTGTAGATCTACAACTGCCGCGCAAAACGTTCTATGACAAGTTGGCCCGCCATAGTTTGCGTGCTGAGGATTATCGGGGGTAAGCGAGTGTGCGGTTTTCCGCACAGTTAGGGCTAACCCATGTGTGAAATCTCGCATCCCAGTTGTTGGTTCGACATGTCGTTCTTTGGGAAATCTATGTATTACAATTGGTTGAAGGGTTTAGTTGGCGCGTTAACAACCTGCTTGTCGTGACCCATCAATCATCGTTTGATCATTTCAGATGGTCCACTTGGGCCGCAATTGACGTTCTGGGAGGAACCACAATGACATTTTTAAAGAACGCTGCGATGGTCGCGGCCATGTCCGTTGCTGCAAACGCAGCATTTGCTGATAGCCATGCCGCTGGCTGTGATGATGGTGAAATCGTCGTTAAGTTTAGCCACGTGACCAACACTGACCGCCACCCGAAAGGCATCGCTGCGACGCTGTTGCAGGAACGTGTAAACGTTGAGATGGACGGCGTAATGTGCATGGAAGTGTTCCCGTCTTCGCAACTTTATAACGATGACCAAGTGCTTGAGGCGATGCTGCAAGGCGACGTTCAGATGGCCGCGCCGTCCTTGTCAAAGTTCGAGGCATTCACCAAGCAGTTCCGTATTTTCGATCTGCCATTCATGTTCACAAACATCGATGCAGTTGACGCGTTTCAGACATCTGAGACGGGCCAAGCGATGAAAGACAGCATGCAGCGCCGTGGTCTTCAGGGCTTGGAATTCTGGCACAATGGCATGAAGCAGTTCTCGGCGAACGTGCCGCTGAACTTGCCAACTGATGCAGCTGGTCTGAAATTCCGCGTGCAAAACTCTGACGTGTTGGTTGCTCAGATGTCCGCGATTGGCGCATCCCCACAGCCAATGGCGTTTTCCGAAGTTTACGGTGCCTTGCAGACAGGTGTTGTCGACGGTCAGGAAAACACATGGTCGAACATTTACGGCAAGAAGTTCTTTGAGGTCCAAGACGGCACCACAGAAACCAACCACGGCATCATCGACTATCTTGTTGTGACGTCTGTTGATTTTATGGACAGCCTTGATGCGCCAGTGCGTGATCAGCTGACCACGATCCTGCGCGAAGTGACTGAGATGCGTAACAGCGAAGCGTTCAAGGTGAACGAGGAAGCCAAAGAGGCGATCATCGCCGCTGGTGGTGAAGTTCGTGTTCTGACAACCGAGCAGCGTGCTGCATGGGTTGGCGCGATGAAGCCAGTTTGGGAACAGTTCGTAGGCGATGTTGGTCAAGAAAACATCGACGCGGCTCAGGCGATCAACGACGCGCTGTAAGCCGAATTAATCTAGTCATGGGGCGGCAATCGTCGCCCCATGACGACCACACTTAAAATTTGGGGGAGGGACCGCAATGTCGGGCACCCAAGATGCGCCAAGCAGTAAGCTGGGCCAAATTATTTCACATATCGAAGAAACAATTATCGCAACATTGTTGGGGTTGATGGTTTTGGTCACGTTCGCAAATGTCGTGTTGCGCTACGGGTTTGGATTATCCTTGTTATGGGGGCTTGAGGTCACGTTGATCTTGTTCGCATGGCTGGTGTTGTTCGGTATTTCTTATGGGTTTAAGATCACTGCCCATCTGGGTGTTGATGCGATTTTGAACATGGCTGGCACGCGGTTGCGCAAGGCGATGGTCATTTTTTCGGCGTTGATGTGTGTCGCATATGGCGGTTTGATGATGAAAGGCGCGTGGGATTATTGGGCGCCGTTTGGTGGATTTCAGCAGACCACTGGCCGCATCATTCCAACTGGTTTTGACGAAAACACGCGCGATCAGGGGTGGTACGAGACCGAACAGGTCCCTATCCCATTTGCCCAAACTTACCTCGAAAACACATTTAACATGGGTGAGGAATACGAGAAGCTGCCTCGGTTTGTCCCCTATTTCATGCTGCCGTTTGGCGTGGCCTTGATGCTGTTGCGCATCATTCAAGCCACTGTGGCTGTCGCCCGTGGTCTGCGCCCAAGCATGATTGTGAGCCACGAAGCAGAAGAGGCGGTCCAAGAAGTCGCCCACTTGAACAAGGACGCGTAAGATCATGGATGTAGTACTTTTATTTGGCATGATCGTTGGTCTGCTGTTGATCGGTGTGCCGATTGCCGTGTCGCTTGGGCTGTCGTCGATCATCTTTTTGCTGGCGTTCTCTGACACGTCTTTGGCGTCGGTCGCCCAGTCGTTATATCAAGCGATGGCGGGGCATTACACGCTGCTGGCGATCCCGTTCTTTGTGTTGGCATCGACGTTTATGTCCACAGGCGGCGTGGCCAGACGGATCATTCGGTTTTCTATCGCCTGTGTTGGCCATTTTCAGGGCGGCTTGGCGATTGCGGGTGTGTTGGCATGTATGATGTTTGCGGCTTTGTCCGGCTCGTCGCCAGCCACAGTGGTTGCGATTGGGTCCATCGTGATCGCGGCCATGCGTCAGGTCGGATACACCAAGGAATTCGCGGCTGGCGTGATCTGTAATGCAGGCACGTTGGGGATTTTGATCCCGCCGTCGATTGTCATGGTGGTCTATGCATCTGCGACGGATGTATCCGTGGGCCGGATGTTCTTGGCTGGTGTCATTCCAGGTATTTTGGCGGGGACGATGTTGATGATCACCATCTATATCATGGCCCGTATCAAGAATATGCCCAAGGGCGAATGGCAGGGCTGGGGCGAGATATTCGCTAGCTTCCGCGATGCTGCTTGGGGGCTGTTGTTAATCGTGATCATCATGGGTGGCATTTATGGTCATCCTTGGCTGACGTTTGATGGTCTGGTCTGGAAACCGGGTGCGTTTACCCCAACAGAGGCCGCTGCTGTTGCCGCTGTTTATGCGTTCATCGTGGCCACGTTTATCTATCGTGACATGGGTCCATTGGCGGGTGTTGATGGTGCGCCGCCCAAGTCGTTGCTGCAAAACCCGCAGGTTTTGATCACAAGTTGGTTCCACGCTGATACCCGTAAGGCCTTGTTTGAAGGTGGTAAATTAACGGTGACGTTGATGTTTATCATCGCCAACGCGCTGATCCTAAAGCATGTTCTAACTGACGAGCAGATCCCGCAGCATATTGCCCAGGCGATGTTATCGGCGGGTATGGGCCCGATCATGTTCTTGATCGTGGTCAACGTGATTTTGCTGATCGGTGGTCAGTTCATGGAGCCGTCGGGTTTGATTGTGATCGTTGCCCCGCTGGTGTTTCCAATTGCGATATCTCTGGGCATTGATCCGATCCATCTGGGCATCATCATGGTGGTCAACATGGAGATCGGGATGATCACGCCGCCAGTTGGATTGAACTTGTTTGTTACCTCTGGCGTGGCTGGCATGCCGATGATGGCTGTTGTCCGCGCGGCCCTGCCATTCTTGGCTGTGCTGTTCGTGTTCTTGATTTTGATCACGTATATCCCGTGGCTGTCGACATATCTGCCGACGAAGTTCATGGGGCCAGAGAT
>OJHH01000561.1_pt1 | contig 12557 bp, 10 predicted proteins | sample 1594911 | NCBI WGS metagenome assembly OJHH01 (sample SAMN05416787, study PRJEB24817) | seawater metagenome | isolation source: Sea water | place: Canada:Atlantic | collected 2013-11
TCGGCAGCGTCAGATGTGTATAAGAGACAGGAAGGAAGGTCTCGTCAAATGGGCAGAGAAGCTGGATTTGAAATGGGAGAAGGGTTTACTGTTTCTCACCCGCTTGGTGGAGAAAGTCTATTTGATGTAAAGTAGATTTTTACTTTAAATTAGTATCTATTCCGTTTACGTACAATTCAACTGCACCGAGTGGCTCAGCACTTTCGTGTCCATTAAAGTTTGTTATTTCTTTATAACTGATTTGCTCATTGTAAGACTTTAGTAATTGCGTAGCAATAGGCATATAACTCCAATGCCATTTTTCTTCCTCATATCCAGTTCTTCCGTTTTCCTTGGAAGTGTACGTCTGATAAAAGCCAAAGGAATTGGCATGAGTCGTTAACCATTCATATACCTTTTTTCCTTCAGAAGTTGAAGTGAAGTAAGAATCATTTAACTCATTTATATCTATGTCGGTTCCCCAGTGATGCCTGCTGGTTCCAGGCATTGAACTATACCTCATAATGGCCTTAGCTCTGTCTGCTCCGAAATGTTTAATGTACTTTCCATCTTTCCATTTTCTTTCCCAAATTCCTTTTTGATAGTCAAAGTTTCTGGCTGCACTTATTATAGTTAAATCCACACCACATTCCTTAGCTGAATAGAACATTTTTTTAAAAGCATCTAAAGTCTCAGTTCTAAGATAAACTTTACTTTTAGAGGTGTATTCAGCAGGAATTACAGTAAATGATGAGTTTACTGCATAGTTGATTTGACCTAGAAGTTCTTCGTTGGTGAACTCTATAGTTTCGCTTTGGTTCATTTGTATAGAACTTATCAGGATTAGAAATGAAGTAAAAATGAGTTTAACCATGAATACAAAAGAATTGATTTATCCAACTAAATTTTAGTCCAAATTAGAATTTAGTTAACCGAAGGAACCTAAAAAGTATGCTATGTCAGTAATGTTTATCACTCCATCACCATTTAGATCATAAACACATGGAGCTGGTAAGTCATCACAATCTTGACCAAAAGCTCCTAATATTACACCTAAATCTTCAACATCAACGGTGCCGTTTTGATCAAAATCGGCAGGGACTAGGCAGACTACGGGTGTACAACAAAACTCTTCCAAATAGTTTGTGGCCGTTTGATCATCACAAAATTCTAAATAGCAACAAGTACCGTCTGAGTTGAATTCTGAGGTATTGTAATTGCAGGCGGTCTGGTCTAAACAAATACCATATGTGTTTTTATGCCAGGAAATATTATGAGAACCTTTGTCTATATAAACTAAATCTTTAAACCCATCATTATCAATATCTACAGCACTCATTTGTTTAATCTGGGTCAAATTATTTTCTATAGTTGACGCAAGAGAAAATTGATAATCCCCCTCGTTTTCTAAATATTGAACGCTGTTGATAATATCATTAGCTATTACAAGATCTAAATCACCATCTAAATCAAAGTCTTCAGCCAATACAGTTCTAGCACTTGTAAAGAATATTGATTGTGAGTTAGCTGTTGAAAAACTTCCCGTTCCATCTCCATATCTAATAGTGGCCGTAGTACTTCCTTCATTAAAAGTTAAAAGATCCATAAACTGATCATTATCAAAAAAATCAGCTTTTACATAATCAAATTGTCCAGTTACACTTTGAACGCTGTTATTAAAATTTCCGTTATCTGTATTCTTAAAGAACATGGCCCTATTTTCATCAGTGTTATATATGAAAACATCAGGTAATCCATCATTGTCAAGGTCAGATACATTTAATGCTGATGATTCTCCCACTATTGGGAATTCCTCTAAATCATCATCTTCCAATATGAAATTTCCTCCTCCTTGATTTTCAAAATAGAATGTATGATTTGAAGAAGATATCGTCACTATATCTGAATCCCCATCTAAATCCATATCTGCAATTTCAAATTTCCCTATTCCATTTATTACTTCTATATCATTCGGGTAAATTTCACTAAACGGGCTGAAATTCCCGTTTCCATCATTCTCACACCAAGCTAGTCTCCAAGGATTAAATTCTATGAAAACCACATCCAAATCTCCATCTTCGTCCATGTCTCCTAATTGAGATTCTACCAGTTGATTTATCTCTGCTACTACTTCTTGTTGTTTACCAAAATCTGTAGAATTTAGTTTAGGATACCAGACTATATTGTCTCCAAAATTACATGCCACTACTAAATCATCTAATCCATCACCATTTATATCTCCAGTATCAAAGCTTGTAGGTCCATTCGCTCTTTCCGAAATTAGAAATTCAGAAAAGTTTCCATTTCCATCATTTTTAAACCAAGCTACTTTATCGTTTTCAAATGAAGTGGCCAGAATGTCTGAATATCCATCAGAATTTATATCGTCAATATGAATATGCCTAAACGAAGCATCTATCTCACTAATAACGTTTTGGTAAGAAAGGGTTCCGTTTTCATTTTTGTACCATGAAAGTCTGGCATCATCAGTACTGGATACTATAAGATCTTCTAGTTCATCATCATCAAAATCTGAAGTGGCTATAGATTTAATTCCATCATTAAAACTGGAGACATTTGTCACATCCGAGAAACTTAAGCTTCCTAAATTTTCCGACCACCGTATCTGAGTGTTTTGCGAAGCGAATACAATATCAGAATCACCATCGTTATCGATATCTAATGTTTTACAGGTAGAGGAAATCACTCCGTTAATGTCTATAGGTACATAATCTCCAAAGTTAGTTCCTCCTAGATTTTCAAAATATGCGGTAGAAACTTGCCCAGTACCTCTAGTAATGAAAATATCTTTATCATTATCTCCATCTAAATCTTCACAGATTATACCAGTTATAGAACTCACAACATTTGAAATAACCTCTGGAGAGAAGTTGGCATCGCCATCATTTATATAAAGGGTAAGATCATTACTAAAATAAATAGTTAAGATGATATCCAAGTCTCCATCACTTTCAATGTCAGTTAATAGAATACTCGAAGGCGATTGAGCGAATTGATCTATGATTATCTTCTCTTGGAATTCTCCACTCCCCAAACCTAAAAGAATGGATAATTCATCGTCATAAATACCTAAAACTGTCAAATCAATAATTCCATCATTATTTAAGTCATTTGCTTCTACAACTATAATATCTCTAATATTTTCGGATATTATTATCTGTCTCGAAAAACTTTCATTTCCATAGTTTTCATACCAAACCAACTTGTGATCATATCTTGAGGCTGTAACGATATCGATATCGCCATCATTATCTAAATCCACTGAAATTGACTGAGATGCATTCCATACCGAATTGGAGATTTCATTTTGCGAACCAAATTGTTGACTTTTTAAATTAAATGTGAGGAAAATAAAACTAATTGTTAAAATGAAGAAGGAAAAGTGAATTTTCATATTTGAATCTAAGTTAAATAACTCAGTTTGGAAGTTAGTGAAATATTTTACTAATAGAAAAAGCCCTTACTTAAAAAAGTAAAGGCTTCTAAATGTTTTGAATAGAACTTTTTAATGAATTCCTTTAGCAGCTAAATATCTTTCAGCATCTAATGCAGCCATACATCCTGTTCCAGCAGCAGTTACCGCTTGTCTGTATACATGATCAGCAGCATCTCCTCCTACGAAAACTCCCTCTACTGTAGTCTTAGAAGTTCCAGGAATTACATTGATATATCCCTGAGGGTTGAGATCTAAATAATCAGCGAATATTTTAGTGTTTGGTGTGTGACCTATAGCTACGAAAAATCCTGTACAAGTAATAGTAGACTCTTCTCCTGTTTTATTGTTTTTCACTTTAGCTCCTTCTACTCCAGTGTCTCCTAAAACTTCTACTGTTTCTGTGTTGTAGTGAATTTCTATATTTTCCATTCCTTCTACTCTATGGACCATAGCTTTAGAAGCTCTGAATTCATCTTTTCTAACGAGCATGTGCACTTTAGTACAAAGTTTAGCCAGGTAACTAGCTTCTTCACATGCTGAATCTCCAGCACCTACGATGCATACTTCCTGATCTCTATAAAAGAATCCATCACAAACAGCACATGCAGAAACACCGCCTCCCATATCTCTAAGTCTAATTTCAGATTCTAGACCTAACCATTTAGCAGAAGCTCCTGTAGAAATAATGATTGTATCAGCAGTCATGTTTTTCTTCCCGCTATCCAATTCTACTTTATGAACTGAACCGCTGAAATCTACTTTAGTCACCCATCCACTTCTTACATCAGTATCAAACCTTTCAGCTTGTTTTTGCAAGTCAACCATCATTTGAGGCCCATCTATTCCTTCAGGATACCCTGGGAAATTATCTACCTCAGTAGTTTCTGTAAGTTGTCCTCCTGGCTGCAGTCCTTGATATAATACAGGCTTCATGTCAGCTCTAGCAGCATATATAGCAGCAGTGTAGCCAGCAGGTCCTGAACCTATGATTAGGCATTTTACGTGTTCTATTTCTTCACTCATGTTTACGTCTTTTTAGCGTTGCAAAATTACTTATTTATACCAAGGAAATCTCGGCACGATTTACCCGTTAAATGCTATTCTTATTCGTTTTTAGAGATTCTTAAAAATTCATCCCAGATAGGCTCAATTGGAGGTGGAGCCGTAATGGAGATAAGCTCCTTTTTTACAGGGTGCATAAACTCAATGGTTCTGGCATGAAGACAAACAGAGGCGTCTTTATTTGTTCTTTTGGCCATGTATTTAACATCACCTTTTATGGAGCATCCTAAATCCGCCAAAGTGGCCCTTATCTGATGGTGACGTCCTGTTTTAGGCTCTACTTCTAAGTAGTGATATCTATCACCTGAACCTATATGCTTGTATGAAAGTTGACTTTCTTTTGAGCCTTTAGTCTCATGGTGAGAGACGTAGCTCTTATTTCTGTCAGAATTTTTCTTTAAATAGTTCACAACAGTTCCAGATGTTTCACCAGGAGCGTTTTCTACTATAGCCCAATATGTTTTTTGAATTTCTCTGTTCTTAAACATTTGAGAAAGTCTGGTGGTAGCCTTACTTGTTCTTCCAAAAATTACTACACCACTCACCGGCCTGTCTATTCTATGTAATATCGATATGAATGCTTCTCCGGGTTTATTATATTTCTTAGCTATGTATTGCGCAGCAAAAGAGGAAAGTACAGGATCTTTCGTCTTATCTGCCTGAAGAATATCCCCAGGTCTCTTATTTATAGCTATAATATGGTTGTCTTCATAAAGAACTCTTAAGTTCTCCAGATTAGTCTTAACGATGTGTTTGGACTTGTCAACCCAAGTCTTTTTTTGACTGTCCTTAGAATTATTACTAGTAGGATTCTTCTTCATTCGGGAAATCTCCTGATTTAACGTCTGTTATGTATCCTTTTACTGCATCATTCATAATAGTAGAAACGTCAGCATATCTTCTTAAGAACCGAGGACTAAACTCTTGAGTAATTCCGAACATGTCATGCGCTACCAACACCTGACCATCTACATTTCCTCCTGCACCAATCCCTATTATGGGAATGCTAACAGATTTAGCTACTTCTTCTGCCAGATGAGCTGGAATTTTCTCTAAAACGATACTGAAACAACCTAGTTTTTCTAAAAGAATGGCATCTTTTTTTAATTGTTCCGCCTCTTCGCCTTCTTTAGCTCTTACTACATACGTTCCGAATTTATAAATACTTTGAGGTGTAAGCCCTAAGTGTCCCATAACAGGTATACCAGCAGAAAGAACTCTGGTGATAGATTCTGAAATTTCTTCACCTCCTTCCATTTTTACAGCATGCCCGCCAGACTCTTTCATAATTCTAATAGCCGAATCTAAAGCCTGTCTTGAGTTTCCCTGGTATGATCCGAAAGGGAGATCTACCACTACCAATGATCTTTCAGCAGCTCTAATTACAGATGCTGCATGATAAATCATTTGATCTAATGTTATAGGAAGAGTAGTCTCGTGACCAGCCATTACATTAGAAGCTGAATCACCTACTAGAATAATATCTATTCCGGCTTGATCTACTATCTTGGCCATACTGTAGTCATAGCTAGTTAGCATACTTATTTTTTCACCTCTAGATTTCATATCTAGAAGAACTTGAGTAGTTACTCTTTTGGCTTTTTTATGTACTGACATGGTTTTCTCTTTACAAGAGAACAAATTAACGTAAAAGAACTCTTAAACCCTCATTTTTTAGCAAGGTCTGATAATTCATTGAATTATTTGTGAGTTGTACTATTTGATAAGAAATAAACTTTAATCTTTTCTCAAAATATGTCATTGTCTTTTAAAGAAATGAATAGGGATCTCAATAAAAATTTATGGTTTATGATAACGTAAGAAAAGAAAGATTTTTTTTAAGTGAGCTTAGCCTTTTTGCAACGCTTCTATTTTCTTCATGATATTGTCAGCTTCTGAATACTTTCTGTCTCCTTCTGTACGATTGACTCTCGAGAGCTCAAATGCCTCTTTCATGAGTTTTTCATATTTGATTTGTAACACCTCTATCTCTGACTTCTTTTTAAATAATCCGAACATGAGACAAAGATAGAGTCATAATCCAGCAATTAGTATAACAGAAACTTAACTACATGGTTTTTTGAAAAAGTTGTGCTAATAAAAAGATAAATCTTTTAGTCTGAATAGCTATTAATTCCTTCTTTGTAGGTGGTTAATGCTCTTGCTCTAGCCCCTTTATGATCTACCATAGGTTGAGGATAAGAGAATTCATTTAGATTCTTCACCCATTTTCTAGTATAGATTAAATCTTTATCGAATTTCTTAAGTTGTTCTATTGGATTGAAAATTCTAAAGTATGGGGCTGAGTCACATCCAGTTCCAGCTGCCCATTGCCAGTTCCCATTGTTGGCAGATAAATCATAATCGAGTAATTTTTTAGCGAAGTATGCTTCTCCCCATCTCCAATCAATTAGTAAGTGCTTGCAAAGAAAACTAGCTACTACCATTCTCACTCTATTATGAATGTAGCCAGTTTCATTTAGTTGTCTCATACCAGCATCTACCATAGGGTATCCAGTTTCTCCTTCACACCATCGTTCGAAATCTTGGGTGTTATTTCTCCATCTTATATTATCATATTTAGGCTTAAAACTTTCAGTTACTACTTTGGGAAAATGAAATAAGATTTGCATAAAAAATTCTCTCCAGACTAATTCACTGAGAAATACAGCATCAGTAGACTTTAGTTTCTGAATGATCTGTCTGACACTTATAGTTCCGAATCTGAGGTGTGGACTTAGGTAGCTGGTTCCGTCTTTGGCGGGAAAGTTCCTCATAATCTCATATTCATCCACCTCTTTTAATGTAAAAGGTTTAACTTTTTTAGTGGACTTGGTAAATCCTAGTTTTCCTAAAGTTAGAAGGGGAATGTTTGCTATATGTAAATTTTGAAACTTAGAGTTTTTTATTGGAAGGTGTTTAGTCTTATCAAACTGAGAGAGCCATTTGTTTTTAAAAGGGGTGTATATGGTATAAGGCTTCCCATCATTCTTTAGGACATCATTCTCTTCAAAAATTACTTGATCTTTAAAAGCGTGAAAATCAATTCCTTTTTTAGCTAGAAATGACGCTACTTCTTTATCTCTTTTTAATGCGTATGGCTCATAATCTTTATTGACATAAACTGCAGTTACTTCATATTCTTTAAGGACATTCTCCCAGATCTCAAGAGGAGTGCCATGCATTGTTAAAAACGAGCTTTCTTTTTTTAAAAGCTCTTCATTCATAGTATAGATTTCATTGTGAATGAAAGACAATCGAGCATCATCCTCAGGAAGCTCTTTTAAGATGTCAGAATCAAATATGAATAAAGGTAAAACGGCACTCTCATTAGCTAGTGCCATGTGGAGTGCCGTATTATCTTCTAATCTTAAATCTCTTCTAAACCAACATATTGAAACTTTCATTGTTCGCTGCTTTTTCGCGTAGCAATGGTAGTTAAATTTAATTCCTTATATGTTTCGAATTGATCAATTAATCTTTCACCAATTTAATAGATTGGCTGAATTCGTTTGAGTTCACCAATAAAGTGTATGTACCAGAGCTAAGGTCAGCTAAGTCTAAAGCTTTATTCGATAATTTAACTTCTCTAATTTTTTTACCCAGCACATCTATAACTGTAATAGTTGTTTCTGTTTGATCGAAATTTCCACTTAGTTCTATTTTCAAAATGTCAGTAAAAGGGTTTGGAAAAACAGAGACATTAAAGTCATCTGAATTTTCATTTACAGAAAAAGGAGATGTATACAAATCAAGATCAAAAACGATTACACCATTAGTAACAGCAGCTCCAGGGAATTGATTTAAAAACCTTTCTTGCCCCTGAACCAAGTATACTTTTCCGTCAATCACAAAAGAACCAGGTGCCCAACGGCTCAATCCTGGATGACTTGGTAGCTCTGACCAAGAGTCATTGGCAGGATCATACTGCCAAAACTCTCCTGTTTCAAAATAATCATGATCATCACCATCACCACTTAGAACATATCCAAAACCATCATGAGAAAATTGTGTTCCAGCTACTCTTGCTTCACCTGGGAAGTCATCCATTTGTTCCCATTCTTCAGTAGCTGGGTCGTACTTATAAAAGTCATTAAATATTCCAGCTCCATGTCCAAATCCTACATATGCATAACCGTCTAAATCAAAATAATATGGGTGATGTCTGGGAACTCCAGGGAAATCGGGCTTTTGACTCCATGAGTCTCCAGCTACATCATACTCCCACCAGTCGTCTCTGTTTCCCGAAGAAGATCCGCCAACTCCTACGAATATTTTACCATCTAAATGAATAAAGGCTGGGTGCGTTCTAGCTTGACATGGGCATGAAGCTAATTCTTCCCAAGTCTCATTAGTGGGGTCAAATTTCCATAAATCGTTTAAATAATCTCCTACTTGTGTGTTATAACCAAATCCCATATATCCAAATTCACCATCTGTAACTCCATAAGAGAATCCTCTAGCAATGCCAGGAAAACTTTCAATAGTTGACCAGTCGTCTGCTATTGGATCATATTTGTGAGAAGTAGCAGTAGAAACATCGAAAGAGTTTGAGCCAGCTACAGAGTATCCTATTCCGTCAATAGCGAATGTGACTGGGTGGTGCTTAGCTGCACTGCTAGGCAAGGATGCCACATCAAGCCATTCCTGTGCGTTTAACAAGGCGCAAGAGGATATAGCTAAAATTGTAAATAATTGTTTCATTTTTAGTGATTTTGTGTCCTACGAAGTTAAAAGAAAAAGACAATGTTCTTTTTTGAGTTAATCTCTCTGAAGGTCTTTTCTTAGTTAGCATTGCAATGCTAAGCGATAGTCAGTCTTGTACTATACTGATATGTAGAAGGCTAAGATTCTATTTGTTAGTTGAAAAACTGCACAGAGGCTACAGAAGCCAGGATAATGATAAGAAGAACCAAGCTTCCTTTGAAATATGGTGCTTCAATTTGTTTATGAGATTCCTCTTTTTTCCACCACTTATTATGAAGTAAAGCCAGCCCTGTTCCAGTAAGGTAAGCAATGTTACAAAGAAGAATACTGACAATGAAAGCTTCTATTGAGAAATATAGAAGTCTAAATTCAGAGTTTTCAAGCAATGAATGAACTATGCCTAGAATATTCCAAGAGATAAATATTATTAGATTTAGAATGACAAATCTGACGACTAGAAAAAGTATGTTTTTCATGTTAGATTTTCAGTACTAACTTGAGGTTTATTCTTCTGCCGGTAAGGAAGTTTGGTATAGCATACTGACGACCATTTACAGCCTCTATCCATGTGTGATTGATAGTGTTGTTGATCCCTAATAAATTAAAGAATTCCAAAGAGACAAAACCACTTTTAAAGAAGCGTGTTTTATCATCATCTGCTTCTGATTCAATCTTGCCTTCAGCTATATCCTTTAATCTTTCGTTTCTGGCATAAAACAATTCTCTAGAAAGACCAAGATCAACTCTTCTATATGAGGGTGTTTTTAAAATATCATCTCTTCTTTCATTTCCAGGAGGTCCGTACGGTAGGTTTGTTCCATAAAATCCGGTGATTTGAACTTTCCAAGCAGGATATCTGGGCATTTCATCTTGGAAGAACATGCTAAAGCTGAAAAGCTGATCAGTAGGTCTTCGGATGAATCCAGGGTCTACTTCTACCGTTTCCACCACTTCGTCATTGGCCGTAATACCTTCTATGATTAATTCTCCATCAGAATTATAAAACTCTAAGAAATTATCATTAGCAATATCTTCTCTAGATCGAAGTAGAGATAATCTAATCCATGATTGAACACCTTTAATGAATTCACCATTAACCATGAAATCTGTACCTGTAGTATACCCTTTGGCAGTGTCATCAGCGTAATATCTTATTCTGACATTGTCAATTTCATAAGGAATAATACGAACTAGATTTTTATAATAAGCTTCTCCAATAAATTTAAATGGCCTATCCCAAGCTGTAAAATTATAATCCATACTAGCTAAAAAATGCATTGATTTTTGAGCCTGAATATTTTCGTTTAATGTACCATCAAACCTTCTTATTTCTCTATAGAATGGAGGTTGATAATAATAACCTGCAGCGAACTTGTATAGAACGTCTTTATTGAATTTTATGGCTTTTCCGGAAGAATCTAGTCTCGTTTTTTCTTTGAATGGCTTATAACTGAAGACAGCTCTCGGACTAATAACATTTTCCTTTGTAAAACTCCAGTAGTTAGCTCTTATTCCCAGGTTGGCCGTCCATTCTGAACCTGAATCAAGAGATCTTTTTCGTTCATACTGAGCATGACCCATGGCTCTCATAGTATTGAGGTTATTCTCACCAATAACTACATCATTTAACTGAATCTCATTGGAAGGTGAAATTGGAGTGGAGAATCCTACAGAATCAATGTAGACCCACTCTCTTAATTGATCATTAATTATTTCGTTTTGGAATCGAACTCCCCACCTAAGTTTCTCTTCTCCATTATCACTTTCCATAAGTCCTTTATGGTTAAACGTGAGGACTGTAGCGTCTAAATAGTTTCTGCCGTGTTCTAAAAATGAACCTACACCTAGGTTTCTTAAGACATCTCCGAATTCATCTGCTCCCAAATCTCTTTCTAATTCATCAAGTGTGTATTGACCTAGGATATCGAAAGTTTCAGATTCTTGGGTTTTAAATGCTGACAATTGAAATTTCAGTAATCTCTTAGGGAAAGGCACATAATTGGCCGAAATAGCTCCGAATCCTGTTTCGAATTGAGAGCGTTCTTGTCCATCAAAAAATATAGTGAGTCTAAGAGCTTCATTTATATTTCCAATGTTAGTCTCTCTTGTCTGCGGAACAAAATTATACCTGTTTCTACTGTAATTCCCTAAAATGTCAAAATTCCAAACACCTTTATCGTTTGGTCTCCAAGTCATGTAAGTTTGAAGATCTATGTAGTTTGGGTTATAATCTCCTTCGGTATCTAAACTTCCTAAAACATATGTATTACTTCTATATCTAAAGCCAGTATTGTAAGTGAAATTTCCTTTTTCACTTTTGTCTTGAAAGTGAAGGGAGGCTCCTAACAAGCTAGCCATTACAGAGCCTGAAAAAGAAGAAGGTCTAGCATAATTGATGTCTAAAACACTTGATAATTTATCACCATACCGAGCCTCGAATCCACCTGCTGAAAATGACATTGTACTGATCATGTCAGGATTAGGGAAGCTTAATCCTTCTTGCTGTCCAGCTCTAACTAAGAATGGCCTGTAAACTTCAATGTCATTGACATACACTAAGTTTTCATCAAAATTTCCACCTCTTACATTATAACCTGAACTTAGCTCAGAAGTGACAGAAACTCCTAAGCCTTGGGTAAGAATTATGCTGGAGATATCATTTTTAATGCTAGGAATATTTACTAGGACTTTGGGGTCCATTTTGGTCATTGTAGTATTTCTGCGGTAATCTGTTACCTCAGCTGCTGTACCTATAGAAGTAGAAGAATCAAACATTCGAATTCTCCATTGGGTAACTTGTTCTTGTTTTAAGTTGACAGACTTGAAAATTGGTTTTTTTCCAGCAAAACGGAACTCTACTGAAAAATTTTTGTTGGCAGGAACTTCTATATTAAAATAGCCATCAGAATCGCTAGAGCTCGACAGGGTTTTATCAACTCCATTAATATATATGGAAACACCAGGTAGCACTCCATTGGATTGATCGATAGTGGTTCCTGTAATAAAACCAGTTTGTGCTGATAAACAGAAACAAGAAAAGATTCCTAAGATAAAGGTTAAAAATCGTATTTGCATGGTGGTCAAAAGTAGTGTTTTACATACTACTCAGGCATAACGAATAAGAACAAAAAATGGTATATCTAAGATGAATTTTTTACAGCTTGGTATATATTGCAGTTATATTTTACTCTATGAGATTACATCTGTCAATATTCCTAATTACTTGTATGGTCACTTTATCCTGTGCTGATCAGACTGATTCCATTAAGACAGTTGTTTCGAATGATGAAATAATAGGTTTAGCTCTGTCTCTTATACACATCTCCGAGCCCACGAGACCTCTCTACATCTC
>OJHH01000566.1_pt1 | contig 12480 bp, 14 predicted proteins | sample 1594911 | NCBI WGS metagenome assembly OJHH01 (sample SAMN05416787, study PRJEB24817) | seawater metagenome | isolation source: Sea water | place: Canada:Atlantic | collected 2013-11
TGTCAGAGATCCGCTTGGCGGTGCGCTCGTCGTTGGTGGCGAAGGTCACCCGCACATGGCAGTTGTCGAGAATGGCGTGGTTGACGCCGTAGGCCTTGTCGATCTGGTTGAGGCTCTGGGCGATCAGGAAACTGCGAATGCCGTAGCCCGCCATAAAGGCGAGCGCCGACTCGAAAAAGTCGAGCCGTCCCAGTGCGGGAAACTCGTCCAGCATCAGTAACAGTTTGTGTCGGCGCTCAATGCCGTCGCTGCCATCCAGGGATTCGGTCAGCCGCCGACCAATCTGGTTGAGGATCAAGCGAATCAGTGGTTTCGTGCGGTTGATGTCCGAGGGCGGCACCACCAGGTACAGGGACACCGGGTGCTCGGCGGCGATCAAATCGGCAATGCGCCAGTCGCAGCGGGAGGTCACGGCGGCCACCGTGGGATCACGGTACAGCCCCAGGAAACTCATGGCGGTGGACAGCACACCAGAGCGCTCGTTGTCCGCCTTGTTCAGCACTTCCCGTGCCGCCGAGGCCACTACCGGATGCGGCCCGTCATCCAAATGCTTGGTAGTCATCATCCGGTGCAGTGTCACCTCGAAGGGGCAGGCCGGATCGGAGAGGAAGTTGGCGACACCGCGCAGGGATTTATCTTCTCCCGCGTAAAGCACATGCAGGATGGCGCCCACCAGCAAGGCATGGGAGGTCTTCTCCCAGTGGTTGCGGCGCTCCAGTGCGCCTTCGGGGTCCACCAGGATGTCTGCGATGTTCTGCACATCGCGCACCTCGTGGGCGCCCCGCCGCACTTCCAGCAACGGGTTATAAGCTGCCGAGCGGCCATCGGTAGGGTTGAACAGCAGGCAGTGGGAAAACCGCGCCCGCCAGCCAGCAGTCAGTTGCCAGTTTTCACCCTTGATGTCATGGATCACCGCCGAGGCGGGCCAGGACAACAGGGTCGGCACCACGAGACCCACGCCCTTGCCCGAGCGGGTCGGTGCAAAAGTCAGGACATGCTCCGGCCCTTCATGGCGCAGGTACTTGTGGTCGTGCTGGCCAAGAAAAACGCCGGCATCGCCGGTCAGGCCGGCACGCTGAACTTCCGCAGGATCGGCCCAACGCGCCGAGCCGTAGGTGGTCACCAGCCGCGATTGCCGGGAACGCCAGATCGACATCCCGATGGCCACCACCACCGCCACCAGGCCACTGGCCCCGGCGATGGCACCGCCGGTAACAAACACGCCGGGCGCATAGGCGTCGAAGAAGAACCACCAATCGAACAAGCGCCATGGGTGGTAAACCGGTTTATCGAGCAGTTCGAACCAGGGGGCACCCAAACGAGACTGGTAGCCCAGGGCGTTGGCCACCCACTGGGTGGCACCCCACACGCCGGCTATGACGATGCCGAACACCGTCAGCACCTGCCCGTAGAGTACCCCTGTCGCCCGCATATCCGCCTCCGAATTTGCCCTGGTTTCGCACGCACATGAGCGCGCCAACAAGTGTCAGATTCGGTGCTGGATCAGTGCCGGTCAAAGACTGTTATCGGCACAATGCTGAAGGGAAATGCAAGATTGCCAGGCAGGGGAAACACTGTAAAAACACCGCAAATAACAGCGTATTCCAACAAAGCGGGTTATCCAGCGATAACTTATCAACCAGTCGGCATTAAAACGCCGGTTTTTCCTTCGGCGGTGTGTACGGCACTTTGCCATCACCGAGGAAGGCCTTGTTGGTGGCCTCGGCTACTATGTTGCACAGTTTGTCGCCCAACTCCGCACGATTGAGCCGACACTGCTCACGCAGCTCCTTGCGCCGCTCGGGATCGGCCAGCAGCGATTCCACCGTATCGGTGAGAGGCACATCAGCGGATGGCTTTTCAATTGATGTGGGCTTCTCGCCGCAGGCACTCAACAAAGCAACAACCAGCAGTATGCTTAAACGTTTCATGATCAATTTTCTCCCTTGGTATCGGATGTGAACGAGTCCCCCTGGGGCGAGGGATCGCCGCTTATCGGAGTGACTCGCCCGATAAATCTTCGAAGGGTTTCGGAAGGCTCGGCATCACGCCGCAACAACCACGTTGTCAGCACCTGTGATCGTCCCGCCAGAGGCCGAGCCACCACTTCCTCTCGACGGGACGCGGCCAAGTGAGAAGCGCCCACCAGTGCCAGCGCATAACCCGCCGCCACCAGCGTCAACATCAGGTCGTGTGAGGAAACCTGCTCCACCACCAAAGGTTCTCGATCGGCGCCACGCAAGATACGACGGATCTGGTGGCAGTGGCCTTCGCATGACTGGGGATCGCAAGCGACCAGCGGATGACGCAGCACCTCGTCCAGCGGAATGCGCTGGTAGGCCAACAGCGGGTGCCTTGCCGGCACCGCCACGACAAGGGGGTCACTCCAGGCCGGCATCGCCACAATGCCATCCCCAACCTCGGGGGACTGGGCGAAGCCCAGATCATAAAGATCTTCGTGCAGGCCCCTGAGCTGTTGCCCCAACGGCACCTCGAACAGGCGGATATCAACTTGCGGCTCCTCCTCGCGACACTGGGCCAATAGCGCCGTGAGACGCGGACGCGTGATGCCGTCGGACAGTGCCAAGCGCAGTTGATCATGGAAGCCTGCGGCGGCAGCTTGCACACTGCCCCGCGCCTGATCCAGTGCAGTAAAGACACGCGGCACATGTTTCAAAAACAGTTGACCGGCCCGCGTCAACCTCGTACTGCGGGTGGTTCGGTTAAACAGTCGGGCCCCCAGTTCCTCCTCAAGCTCCTTTATTGCCCGGGACAAAGGCGACTGCTCGATATGCAGGCGTTCCGCCGCACGAGCGAAATGCAATTCTTCAGCGACAGCGAGAAAGCAGCGCAAATGACGTAGCTCCATGCGAATAATTCCATTTTTCAGCTTTTCCGTTTGTCAGTCTATTCCTGTAAAAAGATGCCCGGCATGGCGGCGCCAACCCGAAAATTTGTTAGAGCCTGTATCTCCTACACAAAGTACCTGGTTGAGAAGACTTAAGGTTCCGACAGATTGGCAGGGGCTGTGTTTCCAGTTTCTAGACCGACTCCATGTCCTTCACTTAATTACCGCGAACAGATACGACAAAGCGCATACGATAATGATTCTCATTATATTAAAAGTATTTAAATAGAGGCAACTCTCTCTGTATCATGGCATTGATTAACCAAGACTAAGACCGCGCCCCCGTCCAAGTTCCCAGCTGACGAAATTTCCCCGCACCACAGCCGACAGCGACCGCCCCAGTCGCTGTTCGATCACCGGTTTCCAGGGCACCAGGCTGAACCCCATGCCATCGTCCAACATGGCAAAACGGCCACTGGTGAGCATCAGGCTGCGGCGGTAGATGCCGCTTACTTGTTTGCCATCGGCGGGCTGTCGAAACTCTAGGTCGGTTTCCGCCGCGATACCTTCCGCTACTTTCGCCAGTTCCTTATTGCGCAGTGTTGACAGCAGATTGCGGGCAAGGAGGACGCGACGACCTCGTTTTTCCGCCAAACCTTCTTCCACCAGGAAATCAGCTCGCTGTTGCAGGGCCTTGCCAACCTCGTTACCGAAGCCCTGGCCACCACCGCCATTCCTCCCGTCTATCAGTTGCTGATCCAACCAGGTGGCACCTATCGCCCGGGTCTGCTGCTCGATGGGGAGGTGGGATTTCAGGGTCACAGCAATACCACCACTGCGCTGTCGATCGTATTGCCGACCCTGCTCCGGTAGATCGGCCGGAACGCGCCAGACGTCATCGCCCAAGCGCTCCACGATGCCGGCACGGCGCAAGGCCTCCAGCCGGCGGCGATGGGAGGTCAGTACGCCTTCAGGATCACGTCCAGGAGTATTTAAAGTCCGTTGAATCTGATGTGGATCCATGCGATACAGGCCCTCCTCAGTCAGGGCGGCAATATCTCGATCCACGGCGCGGACTTTGCCGCCACCTGTTGCTTCAACCACGGCACCCATGGGGAACTCTCCCAGTTCCACCTTGGCAGGCAACGCCACGTAATGGGCCTTGCCGTCGATGCCATCGAGCACAAGATAGCCACGGTCACTCAATTCGTCGGCGAGGCCCTTGGCCGCGACACGACCGATAATGGATCTTTCATCCTCACCGGGTTCGAACACGTCCAGTTCACGCTGCCTTCCGCTCATGGCGCGCTGCATGGTGCGGATGATATCGCCCCGCTCTCCCATCGTCCGCAGTGTCCGCTCCGCTTCTGGATGGAGCCTCCAGCCGCCGGGCTGCCGTTCGCTCGCCAGGCCCATACGCTGCAGACGTTGCAGCCGACCAATCAATAAAAGGCGCTGGCGTTTCAGGTGTGGCTCAGCAAGCTTTTGCATATCGAGCAGGCCGTCCTCTGCCTCGCGCTTCAGAGTACGATCCAGACCGGTCCAGCGTTCCTGTTCAACCTCCCGCTGCAAACTGCGCTGGATCTCCAGCTCGGTGCGCGGTCCCAGCCATTCGGTGGCCAGTTCGCAAGCCCGTCGCCGCATACCATTGGCGATGTAATCGCGGGAGATGATTAAATCCCTACCCTGATCATCCCACCCCCTTAAAACGATATGTGTATGGGGGTTGTCGGTGTTCCAGTGATCCACCGCCACCCAGTCCAGTTGTGTGCCCAGATCCTGCTCCATGCGTTGCATCAGGTCGCGGGTATAGCGGTGCAGGTCTTGCAGCTCCGCCGCATCCTCGGGCGAGACGATGAAACGGAACTGGTGGCGATCCTCGCGGCCGCGCTGCTCGAAGTCGGCCAGGTCGGCATCGTCACTCAGGGCACTGTAGGCCCTGCCCTGTTGCCCATCACGGCCCACGCCTTCACGCTCGATATAGCGCAGATGAGTGATGGTGGAACGCTTCCCCGCTTTGGAGAGATTCACCAGCCGGGTCTTGATGGCGACGCGCCGGGCATTGGGCGCCAGGGATTGCCCGGCAAAGCGCGCGGCAACATGGCCACGGCCCAGTCGCGCCCCTGGACGGCCACCTCCCTTGCGGGCTCGGGACCCCGCCTTGTTGGCTTGCCTGATGACCGAGTTGATAAAGGTTTGGCCGCGATTTTTCGGTGCGTTGGGCCTGACCTTGAACTGCTCGCCCTCGTCATTGCGGCGTCGGCTCATGGGGAACCTCCAGCGAAGTCCAGCAATAAGGGGCGCAAGTGACACGCGGCTATATCAGTGCGGACGCGGCATTGGCGCTTTTCATGGCACGCTACACACTCCAGGCGCGTGCCGCGCCCACCCCATGTGCAGACTGCCTTTTCGCGCACCGAAGTGCCGCGACCTTTTATCTTGCCCTGCACCTTTCCCCGGCCTATAGGCTCGTGGATGGGATACCCCGGCGACGCTGCAATACGTAACAGCCGGTCTCCGACGAGCCTCGGCCCCGCCAACGGTGGAAGGCGCTCGGGGCAAGATATCTGCACAGGGGACTGCCGCATTTCGGTTGGCGCGACTGCGCCCTTGCGACAGCGGCAGTAACACGAAAAGAGCATGACAATTGTTCCACCTTTCGCTTTCACGCTGGTCACTCCAGTTCGAGTCGGTGGGCCACACCGATCACGTTTGCCCTATCGATCGGACCAAAATAACGGCTGTCGAAGGAGGCTGGATTGGTGGTGCTGAGCAGGAACAGTTCGCCCTCAGCAAGCTGACGGCAGCGCGTCCAGGAAGGCAGTGGACGTGCCTGTGCATCAAGGAGCAACACGTGGGTCACAGGTACGCCATCAATACGCACGCGGCCACTCTGAATGCAGACATGCTGTGGTGCTACCGCACCGACCCGTTTCAGCAGCGGGACATCCAAAGGCAGGTAGCCACGTTGATCCGCCAGTACCGCAACAGCATCAGGCAAATTAACCAACACAATACTGTCCACCGGTATCGCATTTGCGTCCGTATCAAGCGGTGTTATGCGATACCAGCCGATCGGCACACTGTCAGAGGCGTTGTAGACCACCCGCGCTTTTGACGGTGTGAATGCCGCCCAGACCAGTGCGGCCAAACCGGCTGCCATTAGTACCAGAACAGTGACACACGCCAACCGACGTGAACGGGAGTTCACAGCAGTGTTCAGTGTCATTGCAGCGCCCTCCCGGCCAACCAGGCTGCATGACGGTCGGCGTCGTAATCGGGTAGCGGCTCTCGTGCGGCGAGGCGATTACTCAACAAGCGCCAATACGTCGGAGAGACATCAGCAGGCTCAATGCACTGCGCCTCAATGGCATCGATCTGTAACAAGACGGCGCGCACATTTCGCTCACCCTCGGCATTCAACAGGATGTGTGCGCCGGGTCGCACACCGCGCACCCGCTGCCTACCCTCTTCCGGTCGACCGCTTTGCAGGACCATCAGTTGCCAGCGTGTGGTGCCGTAGTCGTTCGACTCCCAACGGATACGGCAAAACAACTGCGCCGGGGGAAATACCGCACAGCGTCGCCAGCGGTCGATCTGGTGAACGCGCAATGGGCAACCGAAGCGCAGGTACAGGTTGATACGTTGCTCGATGTAGAGCAGCGAGACGCGGGTCAAGGGTGCGTCGTCATTCGGCGCAGTGAATGCCCGAGGCGGCATCAACGGCAAGCTCTTCATGGGTGATTCGTCCAGCATCATGCGCCCTCCTCCGGAAACTCGCGCTCCAGCAGTGCGCGCAACAATTCCGCCACCGTGGTGTTCCGGGTGAAGGCCGACACCTTGATACGGGCGCGCATCGCCGGCGTCACGTCCAGTGTCAGCCGGGCGGTGTAGAGTTCTCCCTTTTGCACAGCATTGGCATCGCCCTGGCGTATCCAGGCTTCGGCATTGGGATCGGCCGGCGGGCGTGCGCCGATGGCAACGCGTTTGCCGCCTTTTCCACTCATGGCAGCCTCCGCAACAGTTCATCGGTCAGGGCGCCAATCTCGCGCGCCGCCATACTGTCGGGTGCGGTCTCCCGGGCAAGGCGACCTGCCGCAACGCTGTCGGCAAAGACGATACGCTGGCACACCTCGGAGGCCAGTGCCGGGAAAGGCTGTTCATCCAAAGTGCCACGGGCTTCGCGGCCGATCACCGTGCGCACCACGCGCCGGTTGATCACAAAGGCCGCGGACAAGTGTGGCCGGAACACCTGCGCCTCGCGGATCAGCGCCACCATCTCGCCACTGGCCCACAGATCGTAGGGACTGGGTTGCACGGGGATCAGCACCTGCTCTGCTGCCATCAGCGCGGAACGGGCAATGGCGGCAATGCGGGGCGGGCCATCGATAACGATGTGATCGCAACGCCGGGCAAGCTCCGGCGCCTCCTGGTGCAGGGTTTCCCGGGCGAGACCCACCGCGCTGAACAAACGGGGCAGCCCTAGCTGGCTGCGCCGCTGCGTCCAGTCCAGGGCCGAGCCCTGGGGATCGGCATCCAGCAGGATGACCTGTTGACCGCGCAGTGCGAGCTCCCCGGCGATATGGGTGGCCAGTGTGGTCTTGCCCACACCGCCCTTCTGGTTGAGCAGGGCGATGATCATGGTGCGACCGTCCGCGATGCATCGCACCGTTTGGGGAAGCCCGTTCGACTTATCCACCGGCCCAAGGGGTAAGTAAATGTTAAATAAAGATATTGATTGTTAGGTAATACGTTAGAGAGAAACGCACACCCCGTGGTCATTGAGCTGGCGGCGAATGCGTACGCCTGATGGCACGAGTCGCCTGCGCCTGATAGCACGTCGACCAGTGCGCCCGATAGCACGAGCCCGTTCACAGCTTGTCCCGCAGTTATCAACGTGTCATGCGCGGCACGGGCCGAAACACCAGGACTTCCGGCGAACCGGGTCGGCGTTCGATGGACAGCACGTACCCCGGCAGCGACTGCCGCATAACCAACGCGCGCAAATCGCAGGCGAAGTCGCTGGGCCGGGCCAGGCTGCCCGACTTGCGGTGTAGGTACGGGAAATCGAATCGCCACCCCTCGGACTGGCGACCGCCGTGCTTGCGCACCAGACGGTACAGCCAGCGCTCGATGCCGCCGGTCAGCCGGAAATACGCCGGGTCGATGGTCAGCACCAGGGCCTCGTCCAATACGCCAGCGAAGAACCAGTCCGCCAGGATCAGTTCGATGCCAAGCGGTCGTCCATGGACATCCGCGCATTCCTTCCACTCGTTGATCCACGAGAAACGATGCAGGCGCCGCCCGGTGGTCTCGCGGATGGAGGTAGCCACCGTGGTGGATTGCAGGCGATCCAGCGCGGCCCTCAGGCGTTGGTAGTCGCGCCGCGATGTACCCCGCCCGATAAAGCGCAGGATCTCGTAGGGCGTAGCGCTCATTCGTCGTGATGGCCGGATACCTGCATCGCAGGCCTCGACAATCTGGCTGGCCGCCCAGATCAGGATATCGGCATCCCAGATGGTGGCGATACCGTGCGCTCCTGTGCCCTCCACCCGCACGGTGACCGGCCCGGAGTGGAAATCGATGGGCACTGTGCGCCGCGACTTGGCCAGCGAAAAAAACGGATAGGCCATCAGGTCCTGGGCGTCGCGGATCGCCATCTCCCCCGGCAGGGCGCGGAACAAATCGAGCTGTTCCCGACCATTGCCGGGGTTCGCGGAGTAGGCCATGGGTGGACATGCGTTCAGCGTTCATGACGGCTGTCGCCGGCGTGGCGTTCGACATACTCGGGATCACAGGTCGCCTCGTAGCTGCGTGCATCGGCCCAGGCATCCAGGTCACTGACCGCGTACATCACCCGACGGCCGAATTTGCGAAATCGCGGGCCACCACCAATTACACGTTGTTTTTCCAGCGTCCGTGGTGACAGGCGAAGATAGTCCGCCGCCTCATCGTTGGTGAGATAGCGGGAAGGAGGAACGGCTTGCTGCGTGGCAGCGGGGGCGGCAGAAGGCCGCAGTGGCGTGGGTCTCATGACAGGGTTCTCCATCGGTCTTGGTCGGTGGCCACGTTGTTGTGGCCGGATGGAGACAGTCTGGAGAAAGCGGGACTCCCTGCTCAGGGACGATCTGTGGGTGAACCGGAACGTCCCCCTTCAAGGGGAGGCGATACCAGCTTGCGGTAGCCGCCCCGCATCAGGCCACGGCCGCGACGCACCAGCCGGCGCACCCGGGCACGGAGGGCACTGTCAGCATGCCATTCACGGGCAACGGTGGCCGTGCCGAAAAGAACAGCGGCCACGGCGCGCAGGGACGCGCCTGCCAGAACACCGTCCAAGGCCTGCAGGGTGTGAAGCTCCAGCAGTTCGGTCGCCGAGGGACGGGCACAAGCCATAGCGTTGGTCACCGCGCCCGCCACCAATTTTTCGGCTTCGTTGGCCAGGTTGCGGCTTGCCGAGGCGCGCGCCGCGCAGACGTAGGCCATGCCCTCCCGCAGGCCGGGTGCAATAGCCAGGCGCAGACAATTGCCGGACCAGCGTGTGGCCACCAACAACCGGCGCCCGTCATGGACTAGGCGCTTGCGCCCGGGAAGCCGCCACAGGCCGAAGTCCTCGGCGCCGGCCGGGGGATCAAGATCGGGATGGAGTTGGATCATACCGGCGTGATCAGGACACCACACAGGCTGCGCGTCCCGCGCATCCAGGGCAGGATCTTCCAACAGGCGCAGCCCCCAGTGTGCCGCCGCATCGGCATGACGACGACGGCCCGACCAGTCGCGCCGGTAGTCGGGGTGACGGCGCAGGTACTCCCAGGCGAGTGCCGGCCCATCAAGATGCAGGACGTAGAGATAGGCGGCACCGGGGTGCCAATGCTCGCCGGACTTGGCCACGACGCGGCTCCTCCCTGTCATTCAGCGGGATACGTCGCGCGAAGTCGGCGGTTCTGGCGGAGGGAGCTACTGCGTTATCGGCGTATCATCCTGCCTGCTTCGTCAAGGGCGTGCGTCAAGTCCGATTGGCTCCTGGGCATTGTGCGGATCGTCCGAATGCGACGGCTGCGCGAAACCCTTTTCCGCGCAGCACCGGATACCCTGCCCCATCTCGCCACAAACATCCTGACTCTTTTCGTCTTGGCTGCACTCTGCTGGAGCAACAATGCGAAGTGTTGCACCTGGGGTCTGGCGTCAGACCGAAAAAGTCACAAAAATCCCATCAAGGCAGTGCTGTTGCCAGCCCGCGATGGCGAGCTGACAGGGCTGATCAATCCAGAATCGACCCGTTGTCGCGGGCCAGCGCCGCGTACTCGGAGAGCGTGCGCCTGGATATGAAGTGCAGGTCACGCTCCACAGGCAGGCCGAGCGGCCCGCGGATGGTGGACAATTCGGAGAGAAGTACACTGCCCAGTTCCGGCATGCCCAGCCCCAGGTCGCACAGGCCGAAGGCGGTATCGCCATCCTCGGGATCAAGTTCCGTCAGTAGCCAGGTGGCCTGTGCATCCGGCGTGAACAGCTTGACCACCGGTGGCGGATCGATGTCCTGCCCTTCGGCATGGGCTTGGCCGTTGGCCAGAAGTTGGGTGCGTTGTTGTTCGGTGATGAGTGTTTTCATGGTCGCTTCCTCTGATGGGTTCGCTCCACGGCGGAGCGAGGCGACACCAGGCGCGGACAGGCCGCGTGGCCGTCACACCCCAACACGGTCCGGTGCGGGCCGGGGTTGACGGCGGCAAGCGGCGAGCGCCAGACTCGCGCACTGTTCGCTGTGGAATGAACCAAGAAGACGATCCTGAAATGCACGAAACCGGACTTGCGCCTTTACCACAAGGCACGAATGCGCAAACGGGGTTTTGCCCAAAGATACAAAGCCGGATCTACGGAAATCAGCAAAACCTCGAATCCGGCAAATCGTAATTTAGCGTCCCCACCAAAGCGGTTTTCCACATTTGTGTCTCCACGCATATAAAAAGGCCCTCTCACAAAACCCCTTCCATCATAGGTCGAAAACAGCAAATGAGTTATCTTTAACGTGGTTTTTATTATGCCGCGAGACGACGCTCACATGTATGAAGAAGCGTCCAATCCAACGCGGCCGCCCAGTCGGCGCCACCACCTATGAAGCGGAGCCCGCACGGGCTTTTGGCGAAGCCGTGCGCGCCCTGCGCACGGAACGGGGCGTGGCTCAGGAAACCCTCGCCAATCTGGCGGACGTGGAACGCTCTCACCTGGGAAAAGTCGAGCGCGGCGAGCACATGCCGACGCTGGCCCTGATTCTCAAGATCGCACGGGCGCTCGAATGCAGCTCCGCCGAACTGATGGCGGACACCGAGCGACGCTTGGCGAATCCCGAATCCTGACGCACAGAAAGCCCCGCCACGATGGGCGGGGCGTATGCCGTGACGATCACTCGCCCTTGTTCCGTGACCACAGCAGGTTGTGCTTGCCGTCATCGCCCTCGATAAGACGGGCGTAGACAGTCGCGGGGAAAGACGGATCGTCGAGGGTCACCGACAAGTAGGGCCGCTCCGCCTGGCTGACTTTCTGCCAGGCCGCGCCGACTTCCAGGCCGTTGGCTGCCTGGAGGCGGTAGTCCGGGGCGTTCTCGCTGCCCTTGTCGTTGGGGACAAACTTGAGCTTGACGTTGAGCGCCAGGGTTCGCAGGGTGCCGGTAAAGCCATCTTTCTCTGCGGTGAAGGTGCCGATGTTAGCCATGATGTGTACTCCTTTCGGGTTGCCAAGGTCGCGCCCATCGCGTCCTTGTTGTGATCCGGTCGGCGTGGGTCGGGCGGGCCGCACCGCGCAGCGGCCGCAACAGCGTGGAGGACCTGAAGGCGCAAAGAATTTGTTGCGCGAGGAAGGCGCACAGCGCCGGGGAATATTCTTTGCGCCGAAGGGTTGCGGCCATTAAGCCCGAGGCGCAGCCGCACCTTCGCCAGGATTCACAACGAACCAAGGACGCATTGGGCCGACCTGATCAGAAAGGGGTAATGGCCTACCCGGTATTCCGCGGCACAGCGATCCCGGCATCCGTTGTCACCCGCCCACGTAATTACATGGCTCCAGGACATGCGAAGAACGCCCTCCATCCTTCGCAACCGATGTTGCAGCTCGGACCGGACAGTCACGCCAGGCAAGCCTCCCCCGCATTGGTGATACACACCCGCTCACGCTTTATGCCCCATCACCAGCATCCGGGGCTACCGGGCAACACACAACCCGTCACGGCAAGGTTCAGCATATTTTGGCATGTACCGTTGCCCTTCCTGTGCATTTGACGGCGGATCGCTCCGATGACACCGGATTCCCAGATTCGGAGCCCACTTGCCTTGTCACCCCATAAACCAACCCAGATATCTGCTCAAATGTCTGGCGGCTGTGTTGCCACCGTCTTTCCCGAGTTCATCGCCCGCGACGGCGGAGAGCGCGCGGACGGGTGCTGTCCAGGAAACCAGCGCCGGGTAACTTCAGCCGACAGGCACAGGCGAGGACACGCCCGGCGCGCCTTGACGGCACACGACCGTGGGCTACAGTCGCGGACAAGGTGATGAAATAAGCGAGGGAGGACGGATGGACAGATTATGGCCTTCACTATATACCTGTCTCTTATACACATCTCCGAGCCCACGAGACCTCTCTACATC
>OJHH01000583.1_pt1 | contig 12316 bp, 9 predicted proteins | sample 1594911 | NCBI WGS metagenome assembly OJHH01 (sample SAMN05416787, study PRJEB24817) | seawater metagenome | isolation source: Sea water | place: Canada:Atlantic | collected 2013-11
CGTCGGCAGCGTCAGATGTGTATAAGAGACAGATTCAATATTTACCCTCTACGCAGGATCCCGGGGCGTGATTCTGTCCGACACCCTTATGTTTTTACTGTTTACCGGGGCAACGCTTTTTTTTACAGGGTACCTTCTTGATGAATTTGGGGGCATTGAACAGGCTGTTGAAGACCTAACCCGGCTAGACGAAAAGCCGGGGCTCACCAGTTGGCATGGCATTATTGGTGAGGGAACCAGCTGGCCCACGCCCATCGATTTTTTGATTTGGTTCGTGGTCATCGATTTGTCTTGGAGCCTGGTGTATGCCGTAAGCCCTTGGCAGTCTAGTCGACACCTCATGGCGAAAAGCGAGCACGTGGTGTTACGCGCCTCGATTTACACCTGCATTATGGTGATTTTTCTGCAAATCCTCATTTATGGTATTGGCGGATTTATCAATCTGGCCAACCCCAATATAGACCCCGTGGAGACCGTCTTGATTTGGGCAGCGACCCACCTGGTACCCACTTTTTTGGGCGCATTACTGGTCGCCGGTATTGTTGCCGCGGCACTCTCCTCAGCGTCTACATTTCTGTCACTCGTGGGCTTTAGCGTCAGTCGCGACCTTATGCCCGATCGACAGCTAACGAGTTTAGGTGTCACCCGCATGGCGATGGGCGCGGTCAGTGTGGTCGTTTTGGTGTTCAGTATGTTGATACCACCTAACGTATTCTGGATAACGATTTTCATTGGTACGGTATTCGCCTCAAGCTGGGGCCCGGTTGGCCTACTCAGCATCTGGAATAAATCGATTACCGCCCGGGGTGCGCGCTGGGGTATGTTGTCGGGCCTTGCGGGAAATATTATTCCCGCAGGCCTTAATTACTTAGGCTTAATCCGTCTGCCCAGCTACTTTGAACCAGCATTGCTGGGCATTGTTGCCGCATTGGTGGGGGTCTGGGCGGGCTCTCGGGGGCAGTCTCCGTCAGCGACAGAAGTGGCCTACCGTACCGAGCTACACAAAACCCCCGCCGCTGATCTGAGTGCCCAAGAAACTCGAATCACCCTAATCGCACCGATACTACTGGTCAGTTATGGATTGGCCATGCCCTGGCTTTTATTGCATTACTACGTCAGGCCCTATCAAACGGCAGCGGGGTTTTTACACACCGGCGGCGCCTTAAATTGGGAGCGCTTAGAGCCTTGGTTTGCCTTGGGTCCCGCCGTCTTACATATTCCGCTGGGGATACTGGCGTGGCAGGTCATTCGCCATCGCTACACCCCAAAAAGCGTCGCTAGGTAATGACGTCACATGCGGGGTTGGACAGCCTAGTCTTTCAGGACTTTTTGAACGGCTCTTTTCGAAACGGCTCTTTTAAACTGCCCTTGTGAACGGCTCTTATACCAAAGGTAATGCTGACAGCCGCGCTTTATTTAAGGTCACGAAGAATGCGCTGCGCGGCATTGTGGCCTGGCGCGCCGGTGACACCGCCACCCGGGTGTGCTCCAGAGCCACACAGGTAAAGGCCGGGAACCGGTGTTGCGTACTGCGCCGCATCGGGGTGTGGGCGCATATTAAACAGTTGATCGGGTTCCAATCGACCGTGACAAATATCTCCACCCGTCATTCCCAGCACCCGCTCCAAATCCAGCGGCGTCATGCACTGGTAACCCACCAAAATGCGTCTTATGTCCGGTATAAACCTCTCAAGATAGTCCAGAATTTGCGCAACCACCGCCGGCTTACGGTCATCCCAAGACTGCCCTTCGCTCAGGGTATACGGCATATATTTGCACAACAAACTCATCACATGGTGCCCTGGGTTATCGGTGAGGTCAGCATCGAGGCTACTGGGAATGATCGCCTCAATAATTGGCGGATTAGCCGGTATGCCGCTGCGGGCACTGTGAAATGCCTCATTGAGATGTTGAGCGCTTTCAATCAGGGTAATGCTCGATCGATGGTGGGCACCCGGCTCACCGCCACCGGGCAATGCAGAAAAATTGGGGAGCTCAGACAACGCCAAGTTCATTCTTAAGGACGCAGACTCCTGACGGAAGGCACCGATATCTCTAGCGAAAGAAGCCGGCAAATGCTCAGCACCCAATAACGTTAGAAACGTTCGCTTTGGGTCGGTATTGGCTGCCACCGCCCGGGCGCCTATCACCTCGCCATTTTCCAATGTCACCCCGCAGACCCGCCCGTCCTCAACGTTAATACGCGCCACTGAGGCGTCTGTTCTTATTTCCAGACCATGGGCCTGGCCCGACTGCGCCATGGCTTGCGTGATGCTCCCCATGCCTCCTTTCACAATACCCCAGGCACCCTTGCGCCCCCCAATTTCACCCACAGCATGATGCAACATGGCTAAACTCGCGCCGGGCTGACTCAGCGGTGCGTAGTTGGCGGGCATAATATGCGCAGCAATCATCGCCTTAACCTTGGGGCTTTCAAACCATCGATCAATAATGGTCTCGGGAGCCCCAATAAAAAATTGCATTAAGCGCCAGCGCGATTCAGCATCGAGACGGAATACGTCGACCCCCAGTTTGAGCATACTAATTAGGTCACCCACGCCCTGATCACCCAATCGCGGCGGCTCTTTTAGCCACTGCTTGGCCAGTAACCCGCCAACCTGATCAACCACGTGTTCGAAGGCTAAATAGGCTTCGTAATCGGTAGAAGAAAACTTGGCAAACTGCGCGCGGTCATGGGCCTCATCTCCCGTTAACAGCAGATATTCGCCTTTAGAATCAAGATACAGTGCGTTCTCAAGCAGTATGGGCTGGTAGCCATAGCGCTCAAGCTCGAGATCGCTGACAACTTCAGGCCGAAGCAAACTCACCACATAAGAAAATACAGAATTTCGATAGCCGGGGTGAAACTCCTCGGTGACCGCAGCACCGCCGACAATGGAACGCCGCTCCAAAACACAGACGCGCTGACCCGCTCGTGCGAGATAGGCTGCGGTCGTTAACCCGTTATGCCCACCACCAATAACAACGGTGTCGTACGCCGCCATTGGCGCTAACTCCTAAGCCATTTTGGCAAAAGCTCTGACTCAACCGTCACCTGATCACCCGCACGGATAGAGCCGGGTACTTCTACAACCCCCACCAGCCCACGACAAAACTTTGCCGCCTCAGAAAACGATTGCGGCGTGGGGGGTTCCCCCGATGTGGTCACATTGTTTTCGGCAACGTGCAGGGCCATATCACCGCAGGGGGGGTTGTATTCCTCCACTATGAGTACAACGCCAGACTCAAAGGTGAGGGTTGTTCCTCGAGGCAACCGTGAAAAATCGGGAATACCTTGAATGCAAATATTTACCGCGATAGCGCCCGCGGTGAGGGGTTGCACCAGTGACATTGCCTGTGAAATTTGCTCAACGTCTTCGTGGGCAATCGCCGACCACTGACGCTCATTGCGCCGCACGGTGCCGCCAACCTGTTTATCACCCGTCGCCCAGGCTTTGCGGGTTGCCCCGCGATGGCGATCACCCACAATACCGTCTATCGCCATCTCTAATGACTGATCGGCATCTTTATCTAAAGTTCCTGTCGCACCCACATGCACACTGACTACACGACCCTGCGTCATAGTTAAGCTCCCACTTTTAATCGACTTTGCCAATTCTCTATGGCTTTCACTACCGCCCTAGTTTGCCACCCTCGCTGCTAAGGATCTGGAGTACCGGGGTCCTTCTCCAAGGATAATTCGTGGTCTTCAATCACTTGATAAAGGGGAAAATCAACCCAAGTATCGTTGAGATAATTCAGCTCGGGAACCTCTTCTTTAGGGTCAACAATCAGATTGTAGACCGACGGGTAAGCCATCTCCTTAATGCCATAGCCATCTTCATCCATTTCTCGCAGCAGAATTTTCCAGTTACGCCACTTGGCACCAAAGAGGGTGTTGCCAATATAAATCACCAAAGACTCCCGCGCAGACTGCTCTGTTTCTCCCCTAAAAAACTGAGACTGGTCGACACCGTCAATGACCCGATCTGAGGGCACGTTGACCCCAGCAAAGCCTGCCACGGTTGAGAACACGTCCATTTGATGCACGATTTCATTACTCACTCTTCCGGCTGGAATCTGATCTGGCCAACGCACAAGAAACGGCACTCGCAGTGACCCTTCATAAGGCGAAAACATGCCGCTACGCCAGGGCCCGGTGAAACCAAAGGAACGAGGCACACCCTCTCGACCGTTATCCGATGTAAAGATAAATATCGTGTCATCTCGTATACCGAGGCCATCGACTGTGTCGAGCAATTCACCCACGTAGACATCGGTTTGTGCCAATACATCGGCAAAGCTTCCATTGCCCGTGCTGCCATAAAAGTCAGGGTGGGGATCTACCGGTTCGTGGGTTTGTGTGTAAGGCAGATAGGCGAAGAAGGGTTTCCCTGCACCCGACATACGCGTCATAAAATCGATCGCTTGGTCGGTAATCTCGCGATCGATAGTGGCTCTTTTGGCTCTATTGTAAACAGCACCCTCGACGGGCTTTTCGCCTTTTTTGGCCGACATCACATGCGTAAATTTGGCACTCGGGTGGCTGTTGGGTTGAAAGCTATTACTGTCGGGCCAAAATGCCCGGTCTGATGAGCGCGGAAGGCCTATCCATTCATCAAACCCTTGATCGGTGGGAAAACGTCCTTCGGTATCACCAAGATGCCATTTACCAAAAATGCCCGTGGCATAACCTGCATCTGACAGAAGCTCGGCGAGGGTTATTTCCCATTTAGTAATGCCATACCAAACCCCTCTTGGGGGTTGATCAGTGCGCTGACGGGTTCTTATGCCGTACCGCCCGGTCATAAGCGCCGAGCGGGAGGGCGTACACTCAGCCTCGACATTGAAATTGGTGAGCTGCAGGCCTTCTCTGGCTATGCTGTCGATTCGCGGCGTGGGGGCGCCTCGCATAGCACCACCGCCGTACACGCCAATTTCTCCGTAGCCAAAATTATCCATCAGTACGAGAACAACATTCGGTTGTTTTTCTGCCCAGGCACCCATAGCAAAGAAGATGCACAAACCTAAGAAACCCCCCTTGCAAAGCCGGTTACACATAGCATTTACTCCTTGTTATTCCTGAACATGTTCTCGCACTTTAAGCGATTAGCTCTCGCTCCGCTTTCACTCAAAGGCCTGCACTGTCAGTCGAGTATACCGTTATAAAGACCATTTTCGCTGAGGCCCCAACCGGGTTATAGCGAGGAGCAACCGGGTCAATCCCCCGCGCCGGAAAATCATGACAACAACGCCCTGTGGCGTGCATTCGAGCATTGGCGCATGGGGTGACGAGTTACGAAAAGCGCATGTTCATCATGGAAGCTTTAAAGGCGCTGCCTAATCGCGGCGGATTATTGCCCTAAGGAAATTGTCCCGAAACCTGTCATTCGCCCCTTCGCGACTGCACCCAACGTGATAACGGCGTCTGAGGTTGGCAACCGATAAAATAGGGTCGCCTTTTATGCGGTTTATCCAGCAGGCCTACCTCACTAGGTGCAGTTGCTTTTGTCGGCCCGATAAATACTGCACCTGTTCACCATCGTAAATGGCGCTTTGCTCCAGCTTCATCTGCACGGGCTCATTGTTCCATTCTGGAATATTCACCGTAACACGACCCTCAATGGCATAGCCGGTCATAGGATAGAGCAGCCAGTCTCCTCGACCCGGGGTTGGCCCTTGGTTGTCCCACATACCAATGGTGGGCCCGGGTGCATGGCCGAACACACCTAATGGGTGGGTATAAATGGCATGGGTAATGCCTTTATCCTGAAGCTGCTTTTGCGCCGCCGCCAAAATTTCATTGCCACTGCGCCCGGTTTTAAACTGTGAGGTTAAAACGTCTTGCCACTCATTACCTGCGGTCATTGCCTGCACGAGCCCTGCGGGGGGAGCTGTTTCTCCCAGCTTTAACACGTAGCCCATCTCCTGCGTATCGGTACACAGGCCGAGGTAACATAGTCCGACATCGGTGTGCAGCAGATCGCCACGTTTAATAATGGTTTGCGCATAGCCCGCGCCTAAGAATTCGGCGCTGCCGTAGTCTGCCCCCTGCCACTGCCGATTGACGTCGGGATGAAACCACGGCGCGAGGCCAGCCACTTCAAAACGCTCCCGAATAAACCAAGCCACTTCGCCAAGGGTGGTCACGCCGGGCGTAATAACCCGCTCGCTAAAAGCCTCTGCAATCGTACTGCGCGCAATAGCGACAGCCCGCTGCCAAACCTCGACCTCAGCAGAGGTTCGAGTCTCCAGCCAGCGCACAACGAGGTTTTCAGAAGAAACCAGTCGCTCTGATAATTCCTCTCCCAAAGCTTTCTCGAGCTTGAGGTAAAGCCCGTGACTTAACCCATCGGCAACGGGCCAGGTGTCACTGACATTGACGGCAATCTTGTTAGGGTTTCGTGCTTTAACTAATTCGGCAAGGCGCCGCCACTGGGCATCGAGATCGCCACCTTGCCAGGCCGGCTCATACAATTCTCCCAACGGATAACGACTAATCGTGAGTCGCTCAACACCCTGCTCTTTCCCTCGATCGTGAAATAGCAGCATGGTCGTTCTTCGCGCCGTGAATCGCGGTTTCGGAACCAGAGACAAAAACGCGGGATCATCGTTGTACTCTCTAGCGACCACAATCCAAAGATCAATATTTTGCTCTCGCATCAGCTTCGGGAGTAGTTCGTCGAGTCGTTCAGCCAGCAAACTGTTTTCAATGGCGGGGCGTTGAGCAAAGGGAGCTGCAGCTGGCTGCCCATAAACATGCGGCAAGTAGGCAACCGTGATGAGAACAGCCATTAATACTCGAAACACGCCCAACACCCCCATTCCATAATATCCCGATTCAATGTCACTCATGCGGCGGTACAGGCTACGGCCACACCACACCCTAAATTAACCCTCGACGCGGTGTAATCAAAGCGCTTTTATGACGAGCGCGAGCATTCACGCATGCGGCGATTCACCCAACGCAGTTTTTTACCCTGACTACTGGCAATCCGATGTGGGTCTGATAGCTTACATCACGACGAATTACGCCAAACCCAACTTCTATAACAATAAACAGGGTCAACGCTACGGCCATGCACCCGACGGCAACATACCTGTCAGTGCAAGACCCATATTCAACAGGAGATTTACAGTGACGTCTGAGCCCGTGACCCGAGTCGAAACCTCTGGATTTTATCGCGGTTACAACCGTGGCATAGCCGTCTCTGTGAAATTGATCATCGTACTTTTGGTCCTATGGACAGTGACCACACCCAATGCGGCCGATATGCTACTTGTTGTTCAGGCTGCCACCATTGAATATTTTGGGCGCTGGTATATTGGAGCGACTGCCCTGTTTATGATCCTGTGCCTTGTTCTAGCGCTATTGCCCACAACGGGGTCGCAGCGTTTGGGCATGCCAGATACCCAGCCGGAATTTAGCCGGTTCGCCTGGTTCTCTATGATGTTTGGTGCCGGTATTGGCGTGGGCATGCTTACCTATTCAACAGCAGAGCCGCTGTACCACTTTGGCAACAATCCCGACGTCATCATGGGTCACGCCGAGGCGTTAACGGCTGGCAATGTCGGCCCCGCCTATAAATGGACACTGTTGCATTATGGTTTAACACCCTGGGCCTGTTACGCCGTTGTGGGCCTATCCCTCGCGTATTTTTCGTACCGCCGAGGCATGCCGTTAACAATTCGCTCACCCTTCAGTGCAATGCTAGGAGGTCGCAGCAGCACAATTATTGGCGCCCTAGTGGATACCGCGGCAATTCTCGCGACCTTAATCGGCATTGCCGTCACCATTGGCTACGGTGTGACTCAGCTGGCCTTCGGCGCGCATCATATTACCCACTGGTCTTGGATCATTCAGGAAAATCAGCCAACGGCACTGGCTCTGGCGGTTGCCGTTGGCATTATTGTATTGGCTGCCATGGTGTCAGCACTGTCGGGGTTAGGCCGGGGTATTAAATGGCTGTCTAATCTCAATATGGTGCTCTCTTGGCTGCTTCTACTGATATTTTTAGTGTTCGGTGCAACTTGGTTTGCCGGTGAGGTTTTCGTGCAGGGGATTTTAGACTACCTCGCAGCATTGCCCGCTATGTCATCCACGGTCTGGTCTGATACGTCGACCCAAGAAGGTCTGGCACTGGCCCAATGGCAGTCCAGCTGGACCATTTTTTATTGGGCGTGGTGGATCGCTTTCACCCCCTTTGTCGGGCTGTTTTTGGCCCGAGTTTCAAAAGGCCGAACGCTGCGCGAGTATGCCGTGGGGGCTATTATCCTACCGTCAATGATGTGCTTTGCCTGGCTTTGTATCATTGGCGGCACAGCACTGGACCTGGAGCTTTCAGGAATTGCTCAAGGCACTATCTTAGATGCCGATCTTTCGGCGCAGCTGTTTGCAACGGTCGATGTCCTGTTCCAGCCACCCTGGGTATTCCCCGTAGCCTGCCTGTGCGTGCTGTTGTTGCTGACCTACCTCATCACATCTGCAGATTCCGCTGTGTTGGTCGTTAATACCATCGTCTCCGGCGGCGTTGAGCAAGAACATGCCTCGCAACATATAGTACTTTGGAGCCTACTGTTGGGGCTTATCATCATTACTTTGTTGATGGCCGGCGGCCTCGAAGCGCTAAGATCTGTCATGATTATTGGTGCACTCCCGTTTTCCGGTGTCATGTTTTTTATGATGTTGTCGCTGCTGGCCGCCATGTGGCGAGACCGCCATGGCCTACCGTCTGACGTCACTGAATAGCACGCTTATTGCCTCAACGAACACACCTATGACGAACGCACTCATGGCCCAAAACCCTTCGCGCTGGCAAGGAACGCAACCCTAAAGTGATGTCGTCAAGATTCTAAATATGCCCAGGGTTTTTCTTGCTCCTCTGGCGAGATTTTGGCGTGTTAATCGCTACCCCTTTTTTGAAGCGGCGCTAATTGTGCTAGCCACTGTACATGTGAGGTATAGTTTTTCCTTGTAACGACAACGAGAGATGTCAGCGGCATCTGTCACTTGGTTTTATTGATTTTTGGACACCCCATTTTGAGTCATTACAACACTACGATTGATCATCTTGTCATTGCCGTTTCAGACCTCGCCAAAGCCAGCAAAGATTACGCACTGTTACTGGGACGCGATCCAAGTTGGCAGGGGCGCCATCCTGACTATGGCACTGCCAATACACTGTTTAAACTGGACAATACCTACATCGAATTATTAGCGGCACAAGGGGAGGGGATCGGTGCAGAAGCGGTTACAGCAATGCTCCACTCAAAACCCCATGCCCTTGGCGGCTTGGTGTTTGGTACCGAAAACAGCGACGAGTTTTTAACGCGTGCGAGGAGCGCTGGGCTGGCCGCAATGGACCCTGCTCCCAGCCACGGCGTCGATGACTTAAGCGGTAATACGCGTCATTGGAGCAATCTATTTTGGGACCCTGCCGCTGCGCGCGGTATTTTTTCTTTCTGTATATGCCACGATGCAGAGTCCCACCTTCCTCTAGCACCCGTGAATGCTCAGGCCCCGATCAGCGCCGTAGATCATGTCGTCGTGCAAACTCGTGATGCCGACGCAGCCAAGCGATTTTATGGCGACCAGCTAGGTATTCGATTGGCGCTGGAACAGGAGGTACCGCAATGGGGAGGGACCCAGCTTTTCTTTCGCGCCAGCTCAATGAGTATCGAGGTCATTGCTTCAGAAAAAGCCGGGGCTAACGACAGTCTCTGGGGACTGGCGTTAAAGACGGCTGATATCGACGCCACACAACAACGGCTGCTAGAGGCTGGAATTCACGTCTCTGAAGTTCGAGATGGACGTAAAAAACAGACCCGTGTCTGTACTGTAAAGTCTCATGCTCTAGACGTGCCCACCTTGCTCATAGAGCATCCGCCCAAATAAAGGCGATACAACCCGAATCAAAGTTGCTCCATAAAACCCAATGTAGACAAAGAATCCGGGGTCGCATCAGCTGCAACGCAGCTATTCAACGCGGCAAGACACATCGGAGATAAAGAAGCGACCGGCCGGTAAGTCTTCCATGCCGTGAACAATATAGTGCCGGGCAATGCCTGCCTCAAGCTCGTACCTTTCTTTATCGTCGTTACAGCTTCGTTCTGTAATGCTGACTCGAGCAGACTTAATCGTACCGTGATCTACCGTGTGCGCGGGCATATGAACCATCCGCAGGGTATAGCGAAGCCCATAGGGCACAACACTGACGCCCGTGATCTCACTATATTTGTCAATTTTTGAGGGAAGCGTTGCCGTGAGCTCGGCAGCGAGCCCTTCTAAATAAGCACGATCTGTGGGCTTAAGTTCGACGGTAGGCTCACTGTCAGAACCGTCACAGCCCAGCACACCCACAAAGACAAACGCACATAACAACCAGGGCCCACGACAACGCCTTGGCACTAAACGAGAGCACCTCGAAGGCCAACCACATGTCATTGCCAAAATTGAGGCTGCCAACACCACAGCACCTTTACACCCATCAAACTTTTCAGGAATCACGCATAACAACCGGCTACTGTGGTGAAGTCTACCGGGACCTGTACAGACAGTGAAACGGGTCACTTTTTATTGGAACTATTTGAGGGTTTTACGTCTGCGGTGCTCTCAGCATTCCAAGTTGACGGTGGATTGCCATCTATTTTTCAACATTCGTGTTCAAAAACGTCACCGGGCGGCGCTTTTGACAGTAGCGCACCCCGCACTGCGGCGCTAAGCTCACTCGTGTTTAGGGCCAAGGATAGCGGCCATGTCGATTAGCGTTTTTGATTTATTTAAAATTGGTATCGGACCCTCCAGCTCTCACACGGTTGGCCCCATGAATGCCGCACGGCTTTTTGTCACAGCACTGGAAAATACCGGGCAGATTGTCCAATGTGGCCGTGTTACCGCCGAGCTTTTTGGTTCATTGGGTGCTACGGGTGCGGGTCACGGGTCGCCCAAAGCTATTATCTTGGGGCTGTCCGGTGAATCTCCCGAGACAGTGAATATCGACAGTATTCCCGCCCTCGTAGAGCAGGCTCGAGCAGAGGGAAAACTCCTTTTACAGGGTCATCACGAGGTGGCTTTTAACTACCGTGATGACCTGATCATGCATCGCACCGAAACCCTGCCTTTTCACCCTAACGGTATGCGCTTCTCGGCCTTCAGCAAGACTGGTGAAATCTTGGAGAGCCGCGTTTATTTTTCCGTCGGTGGCGGCTTTATAGTGGATGAAACCGCAGACCGAACCGACATTATTGTCGATGATCCGACGCCCACGCCCTACCCCTTCACTACCGCAGATCAATTGCTCGCGCTGTGCAGCGAACACGGTCTCTCCATTCCAGCCCTAATGATGCGCAATGAGTGTGCTTGGCGTACCGAAACTGAAATTCGCAAGGAGCTGCTACATCTTTGGAAAGTCATGGATGCCTGTATCGCTCAGGGTTGCAACACGGAAGGCGTGATGCCAGGGGGCCTCAAAGTAAAACGCCGAGCAGCCCAACTGCACCGACAACTCAAACGACAAGGTGATTCCCTGGGCGATGAATCCCTCAACACTATGGACTGGGTGACTCTGTATGCACTGGCCGTCAATGAAGAAAATGCGGGGGGTGGTCGCATTGTTACGGCACCCACCAACGGTGCGGCAGGCATACTTCCCGCGGTACTAAAATATTACCTGACCCATTGTCAGGGTGCCCGTGAAGAAGACATTTGTCGTTTCCTACTGACCGCAGGGGCTATTGGAACTTTGTATAAAATTAATGCGTCGATATCAGGTGCCGAGGTCGGTTGTCAGGGTGAGGTCGGCTCGGCCTGCTCGATGGCCGCAGGGGCGCTTGCTGATGCCTTGGGCGGAACGCCGCAACAAGTCGAAAATGCTGCAGAGATTGCTATGGAGCACAATCTTGGCCTCACTTGCGACCCCATTGGCGGACTGGTTCAAGTGCCGTGTATTGAGCGCAATGCCATGGGTGCGATAAAGGCGATCAGTGCCGCTAGAATGGCATTACGAGGCGACGGACAGCACTTTGTGTCTCTCGACCAAGTCATCCGAACCATGCGCGATACCGGCCGTGACATGCAAGACAAGTACAAAGAGACAGCAAGGGGCGGCCTGGCAATAAACGTGCTCGAAGTGCCCGTTAGCTTGATCGAATGTTGAAGCTCATCGCGGCGCTTAGACTAAACACGACGGCCCACAGATAGCGCTCTTGATAAAATAAACCGCGCCACAGCGTGCTTACAGGTGCGGGCGCGGGCGCCTAACCTAACACCACCTACCACCAACACCGTAGTTTCCTTACTGAGCCCCCGGTGCAAATG
>OJHH01000585.1_pt1 | contig 12301 bp, 8 predicted proteins | sample 1594911 | NCBI WGS metagenome assembly OJHH01 (sample SAMN05416787, study PRJEB24817) | seawater metagenome | isolation source: Sea water | place: Canada:Atlantic | collected 2013-11
TACGAGATGTAGAGAGGTCTCGTGGGCTCGGAGATGTGTATAAGAGACAGCAGGCGTCCAGCTCTTCGTCGTACTTGCGCTGGTGTAGTGCTTCGGTGGCGCGATTGCGTATGGCCTGGGCGGTCATGTCCTGTTCGCGGCGCTCCATCACTTCCAGGATGTGCCAGCCGAATTGGCTTTTCACTGGCTCGGAGATCTCTCCCACGGCGGTATCGGCCATGGCAGCCTCGAATTCGGGCACCATCTGCCCCGGGGTGGTCCAGCCCAGGTCGCCGCCCTCGGCGGCGGAGCCGATGTCCTTGGAGTACTCGCGGGCCAACTCGCCGAAGTCCTCGCCCTGCAGGACACGGTTTCTCAGTTCCTCTGCGCGGGCCCTGGCCTGCTCATCCGTCATGATCTCCGACGGCTGCACCAGTATGTGGCGCACGCGGGTCTGGTTGACCATCTGCTCGCCGCCGCGCATATCGGCGAGGTTGATCAGGTGCAAGCCGGAGGGGCTGCGGATCGGGTCTGATGTGGTGCCCACCTCAAGGCCGGGGGCGACGTCGCTGAACAGGCTGGGCAGGTCTTCCAGCTTGCGCCAGCCCAGGTCGCCGCCGGAAAACTGGTAGCGGCCATCGTTGGAGGAAATTACCTGGTCGAAGGCTTCGCCGCGGCGGATGCGTTGCAGCAGGCCATTGAGGTAGCTGCGCGCGGCATCCACCTCGTCGTTCGGCGAATCCTCCGGTAGGGGCAGCAGTGCGTGGAGAATACGGTATTCCGGCTGGGTCAGTTTCTGGCCTTCGGGCGATGCAAGAAAGTTGCGGACCTCCTGCTCGGATATCTGGATACGCTGGTTCACGTTGCCGGACTGTACGCGCTGGATGATCATCTCCCGGCGCACCTGCTCACGCATCGCGGCGTAGGACTGGCCCTGCTGCTCCAGTGCTGCGCTGAAATCCGCGAGGCTCATGCGGTTCTGCGCGGCGACGCGCTCCATGGCCTGGTTCAGCTGGGCGTCCGAGATACGCGCGCCCACCCGGTTGCCAAGCTGCAGCTGGATACTCTCCAGGATCAGCCGGTCCAGGGTTTCGCGGATCAAGACGTCTTCCGGAGGCATTTCGACGCCTCGCGCCTCCAGGCTCTGGGTAATCGCGGCGACGCGCTCGCGCAGTTCGCTGGCCATGATCACGTCGTCGTCGACGATGGCCACAACCTGATCGAGAATCTGGGTTTGAGCTTGCGTCTGGCCGACAAGGAGCAGTGTCGCGGCAAGCCCCGCGGCCAACAGTGCGGATTTAATAGTCACGTTCGTCAAAACCTCGAATCATGTCTTCAAGCAGGTCGGTGACCCGGCTGCCAAAGCCGCCCATGCCCTTCAGCAGGACCTGGACCTGTGTGGAGTAGCGCCGCTCCAGGTTGGGATCGGTGAAATCCGGATCCTGGCTCGACGCCGTATCGATGTAGCGCAGATGCAGCAGGCGCACGCGCCAGCAGCAGCTATCGTATTCGATTCCGACCATATCTTCCACGCTCGTGCTGCCCTCGACACTGAAGTTGACGGCACCGAACACGCTCCAGCGGTTGTTCACAGGGTAGTAGGCGGACAGGTGTGCCTGCTCCGTGACGATACCGCTGTCGACCAGGTTGACGGGGCGACGGTAGGAGTAGCCCACGTTGAACAGGGCCTTGTCGGAACGCTGGTAGCTGGCGTATGCACTGCCGGCGTTCATGTTGCCGCTATCGGGGTCCCACACCAGGCTGTTGCGCAGGCTCAGGCGCTTGTTCGGGGTGAAGGTCACCTCGCCGGCCATTTCGGAGGTGGACTGGTCGAGCGCCGTGTCATCCGGGTTCAGGCGCACACGTCGATCACGCAGGTAGAAAATCTGCCCGACGCTGGCGCTCAGGTATTCGCGGCCGTCTTCAGCGCTGATATAGCGCGTGGTGAGGCCGAGGGAAAGGCGATTGGCGTCGTCCAGCCGGTCGCGCCCGGAAAAGCGGGTCTCCCGGAACAGCTGGTTGTAGGTGAAGGTGAGCTCGGCGCTGTCAAAGTCCGGTTGTGTCGATTGATCGTCGTATTCGCTGATCAGGTAATAGGCGCGCGGCTCCAGTGTTTGCAGCAGCGGCTTGCCGGCCAGGCTGGTGGACCGCTCAAAGAACAGACCGCCATCGAGGGAGGCCAGCGCCGAGCCCGCGGAGGGGCTGTCGTCGCCGAGTTGCCCGCTGTCGTTCAGTTCGTACTCCAGGTAGCGGTATTTGGCGGTGGAGTTGATAAAGCCGTACTGCCACAGCATGGGGTAGACGGCGCCGCCTTCCATGTACATCCGCTGGCCGGTCACCACGTCCTCGTTGGAGTCGAAGTAGGAGTACTGGGAGAGGAAGATGGGGGCGATATTGAAAGGGGTATTTTCGTTGCGGTAGCGTGCCGTGATCTGCGGCAGCTTCTGATAGTCATTTTCCAGGTCGTCGGCGAGGGACTGGAACTCCTGTAACTCCAGGCCGATCAGCCACTGGTCACCGAGATAGTCCAGTGACCCAAGCTGCAGCAGGCTGGTCTGGCGCTTGGTGTCCAGGTTGGAGGTGTTGAGGTCCTTGAAGTAATCGACATCACTCACCCGCGAGTAGTCGATTCGCGAGCGCCAGCGCTGCTCGAACAGGCCGTTCTGGCGCAGGTTGGCCAGCCAGCGCGAATCGTCGCTTGCATCCGGGCGCTCGCGGGCATAGCGGTCGTCGCTACCCATCCAGGTGCCCCCCACCGACCACATGCCGGTGTTGCGGCTCAGGTAGCGGGTTGCAATCTCGTGGTTCAGCCCGCGTTCCTGAATATAGCGCGGGGTGTACAACGCGTCGTAGTTGGGGGCCAGGTTGAGGTAAACCGGCACGGCGAGGTCCAGCCCGCCGTTGGAGTCGGAGCTGATGTCCGGCCACAACAGGCCGGTGCGCCGGCGGTCGTCCAGCGGGAAGCGCACCCAGGGCAGGTAGAGTACGGGTACACCCGCCACGTCCAGCTTGGCGCCGGTTGCCGTGCCCAGCCCTTCCACCAGGTCGAGTTTGATGCTGTCGGCACGCATCGCCCACTCTTCGTCATCCGGCGCGCAATAGGAGACTCGTCCATCATGGATGTACAGCGTGCCGTCCGCCGCGCGCCGCAACTGTGCGGCGCTGCCGTTCAGGTGCTGCGCATGCAGTACGAACTCGCTGTCGCGGATACTCGCTTCACCACTGTTGGCGGAGTAGCTCGCCTCTTCGCCGCGCAACAACACACCCGGCTCGCGCAGGGTGATGCCGCCACTGACCGTGCCTTCGCGTTCGGCGCGGTCGAAATACCCGTCCTCGCCCCGCAACTGCCGATAACCCTGGTCGACACTGACGCCGCCGCGCAGGAAGACATCGTCACCCTGCAGTTCGGACTCGGTCGCACGGGCCCGGATGTCGGAGATCTCAGGCCGGTCGTCCGGGTCCGACTCCGCCAGCGGGTCCACATAGCGGCCGCCGCAACGCAGGCATTGCGCGTCCCGCTCTGCCTCCGGCGTCTCCCCTGTGGACACCCAATCCAGCTCCTTTGCATCATCGGCTACCGCGCCCATGGCGAGCAGGCCAAGGACAATAGCAAAGTGGCGCAACCGGGAGCGTTGGGGAGTCTGCGAGGGCGGAATCATCAGGGTTAGGTGCAATTTCTGGCGTAAAACGGGATGATAATGCATCACCCCCGGCTTGTCCGGGTCTTTTTCATTGCGGGAGCGTCCGATGTCTCTACCGCCAAGCGGGCTGTTGCCCTGGGCCCTGAATGTGTTGCCGGCGGGAGCTGCCGGGGAGGCGGTTTTACAGCCGCTGGCAGGGTATGCCAGTCAGCGTCGCTACTTCCGGCTGCAAACACCCGGGCATAGCTACATGGCTGTCGATTCGCCGCCGGCAACGCAGAAGAACCGCGAGTTTCTCGCCATCCGTCAACAGCTGGAAACGGGGGGCGTGCGCGTTCCGCGGCTACTGGCGGCGGATACCGTGCAGGGCTATATGCTGCTGGAGGACCTGGGCGATCGCCTGTTGCAGGATGTCCTCACGGTCGATTCTGTTGACGACTATTATCGCCGCGCTCTGGTAGTACAGCGGCGCATGGCGCACCTGGCCGACGCTGCGCTGGCACTGCCCGCCTATGACAACGTGCTGCTGGCTGAGGAACTGGCACGTTTTCCGCAGTGGTTCGTGACCGCGTTGCTGGGGTTGTCGATCTCGGAGGAAGAGCAAGCCGTGCTGGCGCAGCTGGACGGCCTGCTCATCGGTAGCGCCCTGGCCCAGCCCAGGGTGCTGGTGCACCGTGACTTTCACAGCCGCAACCTCATGTGCACAGCGGAAGGGCAGCTCGCCGTGATCGATTTCCAGGATGCGGTGCTCGGGCCCGCCACCTACGATGCCGTTTCCCTGCTCAAGGATTGTTACCTGCGCTGGCCCCGGGAGCGCGTAGTGGGCTGGGCAATGGCCTACCGCGACGCCCTGTGTGACGCTGCGCTGTTGCCGGCGGTAGACGACGCTACGTTCCTGCGCTGGTTTGACTGGATGGGCCTGCAGCGGCACCTGAAAGTGCTGGGGACCTTTGCCCGGCTGGCGCTGCGCGATGGCAAGACGCAGTATTTGCAGGATCTGCCCCTGGTGGTCGATTACGTGCAGGAAGCCTTCGCCCTCTATGCAGGGGAGGACCCGGCGCTGGATGCGGCGGGCGCCTGGTTTGAACACCGCCTGCTGCCCGTTATCCTGCGTCAGCCCTGGAGTCGGGGATGAAGGTGATGATTCTGGCCGCGGGCTTTGGCGAGCGCATGCGGCCCCTGACCGAGCATACCCCCAAACCCTTGTTGCAGGCGGGTGGCCGGCCCTTGATCGCCTACCATATCGAGGCGCTCGCCGCTCTCGGTCTGGATGATCTGGTGATCAATGTCGCGCACCTGGGGCAGCAGATTATCGATTGGTGCGGCGACGGCCGGCGCTGGGGTGTGCGTATTCGCTACTCGCGCGAGCCGGAACCACTGGAGACGGCGGGGGGCATACAGCGCGCGCTCCCGCTGCTGGGGGAGGCCCCTTTTCTGGTGGTGAACGGCGATGTGTGGACCGAATACCCTCTACAGCGCTTGCTGGCCCACGCGCACTTGCCCGCTGGCGCTGCGCATCTCGTGTTGGTCGACAACCCACCGCAGCACCCGCTGGGTGATTTTCAGCTCACGACAACGGGCCGCGTCGTGGCCCGGCCGCGCGAGGCCGCGGGCCTGACCTATGCGGGTATCGGCGTTTTCAGCCCCGGCTTCTTTGTCGCCATGGCGCCGGGCAAACGGCCCCTGCGGCCCCTGCTGGATGCCGCGATTGCTGTTGGGCGTGTTTCAGGCGAACATTTTGTCGGCGCCTGGGCTGATGTCGGTACGCCCGAGCGTTTGCAGGCACTGGATGCGAGCCTCAGCGCGGCCAGTCGCGGCACGGGATGATCTGTCTGCACTTAGCAGCTAGAATAGCGGCCTGTCCAGATACCGGAGCCAGTACATGGCCGATTACCTGATTGCACCGTCGATTCTCTCGGCGAATTTCGCCCGTCTCGGGGAAGAAGTGGATGCAGTGCTCGCCGCGGGCGCCGATGTGGTGCACTTCGACGTCATGGACAACCACTATGTGCCCAATCTCACCATCGGCCCGATGGTGTGCAAGGCCCTGCGCAAGCACGGCGTCACCGCGCCTATCGACGTGCACCTGATGGTGAGCCCGGTGGACCGGCTGATCGGCGATTTTGCCGAGGCGGGCGCCAGCTACATTACCTTCCACCCGGACGCCTCGACCCACGTTGATCGCTCGTTGCAAATGATTCGCGATGCCGGCTGCAAGAGTGGTCTTGTGTTCAACCCGCATGCCGGCCTGGAAGCCTTGCGCTATGTGATGGACAAGGTGGATATGATTCTGCTGATGTCCGTCAACCCGGGCTTTGGCGGTCAATCCTTCATCCCCGGTACCCTGGACAAATTGCGCGAGGCGCGGGCGCTGATCGATGCCTCGGGCTTCGACATTCGGCTGGAAATTGATGGCGGGGTGACAACAGGCAATATCGCCGACATCGCCGCTGCAGGTGCCGACACCTTCGTCGCCGGCTCGGCCATTTTCAACGCGCCCGACTACCGCGCCGTGATTGCGGACATGCGGGCGGCGCTGGCTGAGGTGCAACAGCCCGAATGAACGAAGCGGACTTCAATACCCTGGCGGCACAGGGCTACAACCGGATTCCGGTCAGCATGGAGGTGCTTGCAGACCTGGAAACACCGGTCAGTACTTACCGCAAGCTGGGTGAAGGGGCCTATTCCTACTTCTTCGAGTCGGTGCAGGGCGGGGAGAAATGGGGGCGCTACTCAATTATCGGCTTGCCCTGTCGCACCCTGTTGCGGGTGTTCGGCAACCGGGTGGAAGTGCTGGTGGATGGCGCAGTGGTGGAGCAGGCTGAAGTGGCCGACCCGCTGGACTATGTCGAGGCATTCCAGCAGCGCTACCGCAGCGCGCCGGATGCCGGGTTGCCGGTGTTCCACGGCGGCCTGGTGGGCTATTTCGGCTACGACACCGTGCGCTATGTGGAGCCGCGCCTGCGCGACAGCGCGCCTCCCGACGAGCTGGGCAATCCCGATATCCTGCTCATGGTGTCCGAGGAAGTGCTGGTCTTCGACAACCTGTCGGGCACCATTCGCCTGATCGTCAATGCGGACCCGGAACAGCCTTCCGCCTTGGCCTCGGCGCAGGCGCGTTTGCGCGGGTTGGCTCTGCGCTTGCGCGAGCCCATGCCGTCGTTGCCTGACGTGGCGCTGGCCGGTGCCAACAGCGATGCACTGGAAGCGTCCGCCCGCTCGCATTTCGATGAGGCGGGTTTTGCGCAGGTGGTAGAGCGCATCAAGGACTACGTACTGGCGGGCGATGTCATGCAGGTGGTGCCTTCGCAGCGCCTGCAGGTGCCGTTCAGTGCGCCGCCGCTGAATCTGTACCGCGCCCTGCGCAACCTGAACCCCTCGCCCTACATGTATTACCTGGATCTGGGTGATTTCCACATAGTGGGGTCGTCCCCCGAGATTCTGGCGCGGCTGCAGGATAACGAGGTGACCGTGCGTCCACTGGCGGGCACCCGCCGCCGCGGACACAGTGAAGCCGAGGACAAGGCACTGGAAGCGGAGCTACTGGCGGACCCCAAGGAGATCGCCGAGCATCTGATGCTGATTGACCTGGGCCGCAACGACATCGGCCGCATCGCGCGTATCGGCACTGTCGCGCTGAGCGATAAAATGGCTGTGGAGCGCTATTCCCACGTCATGCACATCGTGTCCAATGTCAGTGGTCAACTGGCGCCCGGCAAGTCGGCCATCGACGTGCTGCGGGCAACGTTGCCCGCCGGCACCCTGAGTGGTGCGCCAAAAATCCGCGCCATGGAGATCATCGACGAACTGGAGCCGGTGAAGCGTGGTGTGTATGGCGGCGCGGTCGGCTATCTGTCCTGGGCAGGCGAGATGGATACGGCGATAGCCATTCGTACCGCGGTCATCAAGAACGACACCCTGTATGTGCAGGTGGGCGCGGGGGTGGTCGCGGATTCGGTGCCGCGGCTGGAGTGGAAGGAAACGCACAACAAGGCGCGTGCCATGTTCCGCGCAGCGTCCATGGTGTTGGCGGGGCTTGAGTCACCGTGAACGACCGGGGGCAGCTGCAAACCCTGCTGGCAGGCTGCGACAATCCCTACGCGCTGCTCGATGCGGCCTACCTGCCGGAGGATCAGGCGCGTGTGCTGCGCACCCGCAACCTGCGCCTTATCCCCGGGGAAAAGCGCCGCCGTGGTGGCAAATATGCCTATGCTGAATGGGCGCATGTCATCGGCATTTTTCAGACGCTGATTGGTCAGCACACGGGTTGGCGGCAGGACCTGCGTCTGCTTGATGCCGGCTGCGGTTCCGGCCTGCTGGCGATTGCCTGCGAGCCATTCCTGGGCAACGGCGGCCTCTATACGGGCCTGGATGTAGCCGCCGAGCAGCTTGAATTCTGCCGCCAGCATTACACCGGGGACCACTACCGGTTTCTGCATCTCGATACGGCAAATCCCTTTTATGCACCGGGTCAGCCAGCTGTGGGCGTACCGTGGCCTGTGCCCAGCGCAAGCCAGCAGCTGGTGACCGCGCTATCGGTGTGGACGCATTTCAATGAGCGGGATGCACGCTTCTATATGGCAGAGCTGGCACGTGTGCTGGAGCCCGGCGGCAAGGCACTGGTGACCGTGTTCCGGTTGGACGAGGATTATTCTGCGAGCCTGCCGCGCGCGACAGGAGCCCCTGCGCGCTTTCACGCCACGCCACTCGAGCGCTGGGTGTTCGATCAGCCTGCCTACGGGTCGTCTGACTGGCTTTGTCCTAGCTGGGTGGAGGTGCCAGAGGAAGCCATAGGGATTACCCCTGCGGGACTGGCGAGCCTGCTTGAGAGCAACGAATTGAGGGTGGCAGCGCACTACCCGGGCAACTGGAAAGAGGTGCCGGGTGCGTTTTTTCAGGACGTGTTGGTGCTGGAAAAGCCCCGGTAGACCCTTGCCCCGTCTCGCGGGCGGGGCAAGGGTCTACCGGGGCTGAGTCGACTTGACGCTTAGAAATTGTACCGCGCGGTCACGCCGAATGTGCGCTGGGGCACCAGGTTGATTTGCGTGTAGGATCCGCCGCTGAGTGCCAGATCGTATTGGTCCGGGCCCTGTTGGTAGTTGACCGTTTCATCATCCAGCAGGTTCTTCGCAAATACCGAGACATCCCAGCTGGCATCCGCACTGCGCCAGCCGGCGTACAGGTTGAAGATGCTGTAGGAGTCAAAACTCTCACGTACGGCGCCGATACCGGCTGAGGCTTCGGTATTCAGGCGCTCATCGGTGAACTTGTACAAACCGCGTAGGTAGACCTCCGTGGACTCCAGCGGCCAGGTGTACTCTGAGTTGAGCGACAGGGACAGCTCGGGCTCTCCGCCGATTGGGTCGCCTTTGATATCACAGGATCCGAGCACTTCGTCGGGCTCGCGCTGGTTGCAGGGTTTGGTCGCGCCGTCGTCCCATTCACCCTTGGCGTAACTGAAGCTGGCGCCGGTAACCCACTGTTCGGTAATCAGCAGCCGGCCGTCAAACTCCACGCCGTAGGTCGTGGCATCACCGTTGAAGATGAACCCGCCGACGATATCAGCGGGGGCGCCGCTGTCGTCCAGAACCTGAATGCCTCGCGTGAACCCGATGTAACCATCGAACTGCTGGTAATACACAGCGCCGTTCAATGTCGCGCGGCCGTCGAGCAGGCGGCTCTTGAAGCCCACTTCGATCGCGTCACTGGTTTCTTCATCGTGTAACAGGTCATCCTCGCCGTTGGGCAGGAATACCACGTTCGGGCTGGGTGTGATGGAGATGCCGCTGGGGCGGTAGCCGCGGTTGTAGGCACCGTAGACCGAGACATCGTCATTCAACGCGTAGCGCAGTTTGACTGAGCCAGTCACGGCTGTTTCGTCGGCACTCTGGTTGCGCTCGGACACGCCTTCAATCGGGAAGGCCGCTGCGATACCTTGTTCGACAAGACCGGCGACAGGGGCCAGGGCAGGCGGCAGATAGTTCAGCGAATCATAATCAATGGTGCTCGCGCGGAAACGGTCGTAATCGGTCCAGCGTAAACCTACTTCCAACTGCAGGGCGTCGGTCAGGTAGAATGTGTTAAACGTGAACGCGGCCAGTTCCTTGCCGTTGACCGGCAGTACGCCTGAGCTTAGGAACGAAATTTCCAGCCCATCGGTAAGCGTCGTATTGCTGCTGAACTGTGTCGTGGTGTTCTGTTCGTTGTAATAAACGCCGACGATGTAATCCCAGAAATCATTGCCCGATGAGCTGAGGCGGAACTCCTGGGAATAGCTCTCCACCGCGGTCAGCGTGTTCTGGTGTATCAGGGCTTCCGGGTTGGTGACATAGTGCGCGCGGTCGTTTTCTGTACCGGCCGGCTTATCCGAGTTCTGGTAGGCGGTCACCGAAGCCAGCTCGAGATCGCCCACGGTCCAGTTCACCAGCAGGTTGGCGAGGTCGTACTTGATTTCACCAAAGTTGTTGTACTTACCCAGCGCAATCCGGTCGTCGTCATTCAGCGTCGGGCGTTCACCGAGGGAATCCACGCCGGATACTGCTTTGCTGTCCTCAATGTAGCGGTCAAGGTACTGCCATACCAGCGTTACGTCGAGATCGTCGCTGGGCAGCCAGTTGGCGGTCAGGCGACCGGATTTGGCTTCGGCTTCCGGGTCGTCGAGTCCGCTGGTGATGTTGTTCACATCACTGGAATTGTTGGTGTCGTAAACCCCGGCAACACGCACGCCGAGTTTTCCTTCGATCAGTGGGCCCGTCCAGGCGGCCTGCGTGTTCAGGCCGTCGTTGTCGCCGACGGTCATTTGCACATAGCCATTGGTTTCAAACAGGTCTGGGCGGCGGGTGATGATGTTGATGGCACCGGCCGGTGACGTCGCACCCTGCAGCGTGCCCTGGGGGCCGCGCAAAATTTCCACCCGTTCGAGGTCGTACAGCTGGGTGAACGCATTGTCTGCCCGCACAATGCCGGAGTTCCAATACACGTCAACGGCGCTGGCAGCGCCGGCTTCCGGGTCAATACTGATGCCGCGCATCGAGATATTGGAGTTGCGCGCGTTGGGCGCCGACAGTGTTACACCGGCGGTTTGTTGCTCGAGGTCAATGAAACTGAGGGCGGAAAAGCGCTCAATGGCATCACCGGTCACCACGTTGACGGTTGCGGAGATGTCTTGCACCAATTCGGTGCGCTTTTGTGCGGTTACGATGATTTCTTCAAGCTGCATTTGCGCGAGAACGGGCGTCGTCACCGTGGTCACGGCAACTGCCAGAAGTGTTTTGCGCGCTGGTGTATAGGCCTTTTTCTGTCTCATATTATGGTCAACTCTATTCCGCAGTAAATTTTAGGCTGATTCGACCCCGGCTGCGGTAGGGCAACCCGGGTCGGCGGTATAGTAGGCGGGGTTTAAAAAAAGTACACGTCAGTGAAGATATATACACATGTTACCTTATTATGTTAGGCCGTTGCAGTTTGCGGCGCAGGGTCTGGTCGGACAGTACCTGGGACGCCTGTTGCCGGTTGGCTGACCCGCAAGGACATTGCTCGCCCACCTTTGAGGCATGGTAAACTGCGGCCCCACGCCGCAAGGGACGACCATGCCAGACATTTTAATGATCGATAACTACGATTCCTTTACCTGGAACATCGTCCAGTACCTTGGCGAGCTCGGTGCAGAGGTCCAGGTGGTGCGCAACGATGAAATCACCGTTGCCGATGTGGCGGCCATAGCTCCCACCCGGGTCGTGATTTCGCCCGGCCCCTGTACGCCCAATGAGGCGGGTATTTCCATGGAGGTTATCCGCGAATATGCCGGCAAGCTGCCCATTCTCGGTGTGTGCCTGGGCATGCAGAGCCTGGGGCAGGTCTACGGTGGCCGCGTGGTGCGGGCCCGCCAGGTGATGCACGGCAAGACGTCCCTGATCCATCATCGCGGGCAGGGCGTGTTTCACGGCTTGAGCCAGCCCTTTGAAGCCACGCGGTATCACAGCCTGGTGGTGGCTCGCGACGGATTGCCGGCGTGCCTGGAAGTCACCGCTTGGACGGAAACTGCCGACGGGGAAGTGGATGAAATCATGGGCCTCAGGCATCGCGAGTATGCGCTGGAGGGCGTGCAATTCCACCCCGAATCGATTCTCACAGCGCACGGGCACGACCTGCTGCGCAATTTCCTGCAACTGGAGGCCCGTTGATGACATTACAGGAAGCACTCGCCCGTCTCGTTGAGCGCCAGTCGCTCACGCGCGACGAGATGGCGGACGTGATGCGTGTGGTCATGTCCGGGGGCGCCACGGATGCCCAGATCGGCGCCCTGCTGGTCGCGCTGCGCATGAAAGGTGAAACCACCGACGAGATCGCCGGTGCCGCGCAGGTCATGCGTGAGTTGGCCACGCCGGTGCAGGTGACGGGAGAGCACCTCGTCGACCTGGTGGGCACCGGTGGCGACGGTGCAAACCTGTTCAACGTCTCGACAGCGGCGTCCTTCGTGGTAGCCGCAGCCGGGGCGCAGGTGGCGAAACACGGTAATCGCTCTGTCTCGAGCACCTCAGGCAGCTCCGACTTGCTGGAAACCCTGGGTGTTCCGCTGGATCTCACCCCGGCGCAGGTCGCCCGGGCGATCGAGAGCGTGGGTCTGGGCTTCATGCTGTCTCTTATACACATCTCCGAGCCCACGAGACCTCTCTACATCT
>OJHH01000588.1_pt1 | contig 12271 bp, 13 predicted proteins | sample 1594911 | NCBI WGS metagenome assembly OJHH01 (sample SAMN05416787, study PRJEB24817) | seawater metagenome | isolation source: Sea water | place: Canada:Atlantic | collected 2013-11
ACACCTCTCTATTCGTCGGCAGCGTCAGATGTGTATAAGAGACAGTTTCAGAACCTGGCGCGCAAGCTCCCGCGTGGGCACCAGCACCAGTAGCAAAGTGCCGCCGTCAGTCGGAAGCGGTGCCTGTAGCAGGCGCTGCAATCCGGGCAGCAGGTAGGCGAGTGTCTTGCCACTGCCGGTGGGGGCGCTTACACGCAGGTCACTGCCGCTCAGGGCCAGTGGAATAACGTCCTGCTGCACGGCCGTCGGCTTGCCGAAGCCGAGGTCTTCCAGTGCCAGTTGCAGGCTGCGGTCAAGGGCAAGATCTTCTAACACATGGGTAGTCTCAGGCTGCGGCGCCGGTCTGTTGCCGGCGCAGGTGAAGACGTGCAGTGTAGCATGCCACGGACCAATACCCGACCGCGTGACCGCAGGCAAACTTCCGTTTCCCTCAGTGGGCTTGTTTGGCACACTAGTGTTCCACACAGGGACAGTAGACGGTTGTATGAGTACACAGTCAGTAAAGGCGGTGCGCATTGAGCACACAGGTGGGCCCGAGGTCATGCAGCTGGCTGATGTTGAGCTGCCGCCACCGGGGCCTGGCATGGTGACTGTCGCTCAGCGGGCCATTGGGCTCAACTTCATTGATACCTACCACCGCAGTGGTGCCTACCCCATTCCCTTGCCCAGCGGGTTGGGTATGGAGGCTGCCGGCGTGGTGACTGCGGTGGGGGAGGGCGCGGAGTTCGCCGTGGGTGACCGCGTGGCCTATTGCTCTGCCCTGTTTGGTGCCTATGCCGAGGCGGTGAATCTGCCCTCTGCGCGACTGGTCACGATCCCTGAGGGCATCGATTTTGCAACGGCCGCGGCAGCTCTGCTCAAGGGCCAGACAACAGAGTTCCTGTTGCAGCGGGTGTATCCGCTGCAATCTGGCCAGACCTGCCTGTTTCATGCGGCGGCGGGTGGCGTGGGTCTGTTGTTCGGACAGTGGGCGAAGAGCTTGGGTGCCAACGCGATTGGCACTGTCAGCTCAGAGGCGAAAGCGGAGCTCGCCCGGGCACAGGGTTACACCCATGTGATCAATTACGCACAGGAGGACGTGGTCCAGCGCGTGCGGGAGCTGACTGACGGGCAGGGCGTGCCGGTCGTCTATGACGGCGTCGGCCGCGATACCTTTGACGCATCGCTGGCCTGTTTGCAGCCGCGAGGTATGCTGGTGAGTTTCGGTAACGCCTCCGGCAAGCCGGCAGCGCTGGATTTGCAGACCCTCGCCACCCTGGGGTCGCTGTATGTGACGCGCCCGACGCTGCTGACCTACACCGCTACCACCGAGGAGTTGCGGCAGTCGTCCGCCGCGGTGTTCGATCGATTACTGGCGGGCGTATTGACTGTGACGATTGGCCAGCGCTACCCGTTGGCTGACATTGCGCGCGCCCACCGCGACCTCGAGGGACGGGTGACCACCGGTTCGACGATCGTACTGCCATGAGCATGCCGCCGGGCCCCGATGCCGGTAACACGGTACTGCGTGGGGAGTTGGTCAGGCTGGAGCCGCTTACCCAGCAGCATGCCCAGGGGTTGTTCTTGCGCGGCTGTCACGCACCGGACTGGGCATTCATGCCGCGCGGCTGCTTTATCGATCTGGCGGATACCCGTCACTGGATCGACGAGGCCACCAGTGCACCCGGTGAGCAAGCCTGGGCCATTGTCGAGAACGCGAAAGGCAAGGTGGTGGGCAGTACACGCTATCTGAACATGCTGCCGGAGCATCGCAGCCTGGAAATCGGCTGGACCTGGCTGGGCCAGGAGTGGCAGCGCACCGGGGTCAACACCGAGGCCAAACTGTTGCTGCTGCGTCACGCCTTTGAGCGCCTGCGGTGTTTGCGGGTTGAGTTCAAAGCGGACGCGCGCAACCTGCGATCACAGCGTGCGCTGGAGCGCATCGGCGCCATGCGCGAAGGGGTGCTGCGCAAGCACCGTATTGTGCAGAACGATTTTTCTCGGGATTCGGTCTACTTCAGCGTGCTGGATACCGAGTGGCCGGCAGTCAAGCGCCGCCTGGCACAGCTGCGTGAGGGGCGCTGAGCCGCGCCCGTTTCACTGCACCATTTCGTTATCACTGAAACGCCCTTCGAACAGGGCTGCACTCAGGTAGCGCTCGCCTGAATCCGGCAGGATCACCACCACCATCTTGCCGGCATTGGCAGGCTCCCTCGACACGCGATCAGCCACGGCCATCGCCGCGCCACAGGACACCCCGGCAAGAATGCCTTCCTGTTGCATGAGCTTGTGTGCCCAGGCCATGGCGTCGTCGTTGCTGACCTGCTCTACGCGGTCGACCATGGACAGGTCCAGGTTGCCGGGCAGGAAGCCGGCACCGATGCCCTGGATCTTGTGCGGTGCATGGGTAGGTTCGGCGCCGGCTTTGGCCGCGGTAATCACCGTTGTGCTCGCAGGCTCAACGGCGACTGTTTGTATGGCCTTGCCAGCACTGCCCTTGATGTAGCGGGAGATCCCGGTCAGCGTGCCGCCCGTGCCCACGCCGGCCACCAGGATATCGATCGCGCCCTCGGTGTCCTGCCAGATTTCCGGCCCGGTCGTGCTCTCGTGAATGGCCGGGTTGGCGGGGTTCTCGAACTGCCGTGCACCCCAATAACGGCCGGGCTCGGAGGCAATGATTTCCTCGGCCCGCGCGATCGCGGCGGGCATGCCCTTGCTGCCGTCGGTGAGGATGATCTCGGCGCCGAGAGCCTTCATCAGTTTGCGCCGTTCCAGGCTCATGGTGTTGGGCATCGTCAGGGTGCAACCGTAGCCGCGGGCAGACGCCACAAACGCCAGGGCGATGCCGGTGTTGCCGCTGGTGGGCTCGACAATGGTCATGCCGGGTTTGAGGCTGCCGTCACGCTCCGCCGCCAGCACCATGCTTGTGCCGATGCGACACTTCACCGACATCGCCGGATTCCTGTTCTCCAGCTTGGCATAGACGTTGCCGGTGCTTATATGGTTGATGCGAACCAGTGGTGTGCCGCCAATGGTTTCCGAGTTGTCGTTGAAAATACGTCCCATCGGTCGTGCTCCTGAAAGGGGGTCAGCTGCGAGCAAGGGTAGTCAACTGGCCTGTCGCTGTCCATTGATCGCCTTGCGGCGGTGTCGGCTGTCATACCTCTGTCATCTGCCTGTCACGCAACCGTCACGGTTTTATCTTTTAATGGCGCACCCTATAATCGGGCCGTCAACTCCATGAGGCCGCCGCCGGCGGACCGTGGCACACCGGGAGAGAGCATTGGCCGCAGGTTCACTGAATCAGGGCAGCGTTGCAGGAAAGTGGGTGGCCGGTGCGCAGCGGCTGCTGTCGATGCTGGCAGAGCCGCGCTGTGTACGCTGGTTGCGACGAGGTGTGCTGGCACTCGCGGTATGCTGGCTGATGGCGGCACTGGCGCAGTTGTTCTGGGCGCTGTTCCCCGCGGCGCCCGCAACAGCGTTGTCGGGTGGTGTCATCAATCCCCCGGCGGAGGCAATCTCAGCGTCCGGCGAGCGAACGCCTGTAGACATTGAGGCACTGCGTGGCTGGGCGCTGTTCGGTGAGCCCGGCGCTGGATCCGTGGTGGAAGAGGTGGCCCCACTCCCCAGCGAGGCGCGTGCCGCCCGCGAGGGTATCGAGCGAGGTGCCCGGGAAAGCCGGCTTGAGCTTACCCTCCGTGGCATCATTGCCTTCAATGTGGCCGGTGAGGGCAGCGCGGTGATTGAATATCGCGGCCGACAGGCAATCTATTCCGTGGACGACGAATTGCCTGTCGGCGGCAATGTGGTGCTGGCCAAGGTAATGCCAGAGCAGGTGGTTCTGGACAACGGCGGTACCTACGAGCTTCTGCGCCTGTACCCTCCAACCGAACTTGATGCGCAACTCACGGGGCGCCGCGCAATGGCTCCCGGTGACACGCGCACGGCGCCGGTTGCGGCCGCGGTCATCGACCGGCGCAGCGATGCGGAATCCGCGGCGCTGGCGGCGGGCTATCGCGACCAGCTGTATGAAGACCCCCAGTCACTGGCTGATCTGGTACGCATCAGCGCGGTGCGCGAGGAGGGCGCCCTGCAGGGCTATCGGGTGACACCGGGACGGGATCGGGCGCAGTTCGAGCAGCTGGGATTTCGCCCGGGTGACCTGGTGCTGGCGGTGAATGGCCTGTCCCTGTCAGACCCGGCAAACACCATGCGGCTCTACCAGGCCATGCGCTCTGCAAACGAGGTCTCGTTCGAGCTACTGCGCGCCGGTGAAGCGGTGGCACTCAGTGTGAGCCTTGATGCTGCGTCGACGGATCGGTGATAGAGTCACGGCTATTCGGTTAAGGACATAGAATCAGTGAGAACCATGTTGCGGGCACTGCGAGTACCGCTGTTTTATCTGCTGGCTGCCCTGTGGGCGGCTGTCGCGAGCGCCCAGGATTTCACGGTCAACCTGAAAGAGACCGATATTCAGGAGCTGATCAAGTTCGTGGCGGAGGCGACCGACACCACGATCGTGGTGGACCCGGCAGTCAAGGGCAAGGTCAAGGTGGTGTCCTCCAAGCCGGTGTCGCGCACCGAGCTCTATGATCTCTTCCTGTCCATATTGGAAGTGCATGGTTACACCGCAGTCCGCTCCGGCGGGGTAGTGCGGGTGATACAGAGCAAAGACGCCCGCTCGGCACCGGTGACGGTGCGCGACGACGAGGGGCAGCGCGGCAATGACGAATATGTCACCCAGGTCATGCGCCTGAAGAACATTTCCGCCGCCAAGCTGATACCCGTGCTGCGGCCCCTGGTGCCGCAACAGGCACATATGGCCGCGTATGCGCCGAGCAATGCCATTATCATTTCGGATGTGGCCTCCAACATTGATCGCATCGCGGCGATCATCGAGCGCATGGACCGCACGGCAACGCAGGAGACCGAGGTCATCAAGCTGCGTTATGGCGTTGCTGAAGACGTGGTGCGTATGCTCGATCAGCTCAACACCTCAGAGGCACAGCAGGGCAATGAGGTAGAGGTCATGCTGGTGGCGGATGCGCGCACCAACAGTGTGTTGATCAGCGCCGATGAGTTGGAGCGAGCGCGCATGACGCAGCTGATCCGCTACCTCGACACGCCTCTCGAGCAGAGCGGCAACGTGAAGGTGATCTATCTGGAGTACGCCAAGGCGGAAGATGTTGCCGAAGTGCTGACCAAGGTCATGCAGAACATTGGCCGGGTGGATGCAGGTGAAGCGGGGCGCGCCCAGCGAGCGGGTGAAACCAGCGCGACCATCGAGGCCGACGCCAATACCAATGCCCTGATTATTACCGCGCCGACCGACAAAATGGCGGCGCTGGAGGCGGTTGTGGCGCGACTTGATATCCGCCGTGCGCAGGTGCTGGTGGAGGCCATCATCGTCGAGATGGAGGTGCGCGACGGCCAGGATCTGGGCCTGCAGTGGCTGTTTGCCAACGACAACGGCTTTTTTGGCAGCAGTATCAGTGCCGATGATGCGCGCGCGCGGAACATTGCCGGGGCAATTTTGCCCGAAGACGGTGGTGACGGTACCAATAGCGGGGCGACCACGGGCGACTTCAACGTGGGTGCGCTGGCGGGTGCTCTGGCCCAGTCACCGGGTGTTTCCCTGGGGTGGGGCGTGATCGACGACAATCTGTCGATGACGGTTATCCTCAACGCCCTGAAGGAGAAATCCAACGCCAACATCCTGTCAACACCCAGCCTGTTGACCTTGGACAACCAGGAAGCCTACATCACCGTAGGCCAGAACGTACCCTTCGTCACCGGCTCATTTACCAGCACCGGGACCGGCGATGGCGCACAAAACCCGTTTCAGACCATTGAGCGGGAGAATGTGGGCATTACGCTCAAGGTGACGCCTCACATCAACGAGGGAGACTCTGTGGTGCTGGATATCTCCCAGGAAGTCTCCAGTCTCAGCAACACGTCCGTGGTGTTGCAGGCGTCTGACCTGATCACCAACGAGCGCGTACTGCAGACCAAGGTGTTGGCGGCGGATGGACGCGTTGTGGTGCTCGGTGGCCTGATCAAGGACGATGTGCAGGACGCCAGCCAGAAGGTGCCCTTGCTCGGTGATATACCGCTGCTCGGGCGCCTGTTCCGCAATGATGCGGTACAGGTCATAAAAACCAACCTGCTCATTTTCATCCGTCCCACGATCATCCGCGACGACGAGCAACTCGCTGGTGCCACCGCGGACAAGTATCGCTACATCCGCGACCAGCAGGTGCTGCGCCGCGAGCGCGGCCTCATGTTCCTCGATGATAGCAGTGTACCGGTGCTGCCCGAGTGGGAAGAGCAGATCCGGCAGTTGCAGGAAATCCGCGACGAGTCGGGTAACACGCCGGCGGCTGTGGAGGCCGACTGATGTCCTCCGCGGAGGTCGCGGTGCCCGAGCCGTCGAGGGCAAACCTGCCCTTCGGGTTTGCCAAGCAGTTTGGCGTGCTGGTCGATAACCGGGTGCAGGGTGCAGTGCTCGTGCATCGTAGCCCTCTCGAGGCCCCGTTGTTGCTGGAGATTCGTCGATGGCTGGGCGCCCCGTTCGAATGCGAGACGGTGTCGGATGCCGAGTTCCAGCGGCGCCTCTCCCGCGCCTACCAACGCGACAACAACGCGGCGGTGCAGATGGCGGAAGACATCAGTGCCGATGTCGACCTCAGCCGTCTCGCCGATGAAATACCGGACGCGGGAGATTTGATGGACGCCGAGGACGATGCGCCCATCATTCGCCTGATCAACGCCATCCTGTCCCAGGCCGTGCGTGAGCAGGCCTCGGACATCCATATTGAAACCTTCGAGGACCGGCTCAGCGTGCGCTATCGGGTGGATGGCGTGCTGGCGGAGGTGCTATCCCCGAAGCGGATGCTGGCGCCGCTGCTGGTGTCGCGGCTGAAAGTGATGGCGAAGCTGGACATCGCTGAAAAGCGGGTGCCCCAGGATGGGCGCATTTCCGTGCGCATAGCCGGGCACGCCATTGATATCCGTATGTCGACCATGCCCTCTGCCCACGGCGAACGCGTGGTGCTGCGCCTGCTGGACAAGCAGGCCGGGCAGTTGGAACTGCGGCAATTGAATATGAATGAGCAGGTGCTGCACAGTTACGAAAAGGCCCTGCGCAGTCCACACGGCATCATCCTGGTCACCGGCCCCACGGGGTCGGGTAAAACCACAACGCTGTATGCTGGCCTGTCGCATATCAACCAGGCCACGCGCAATATCCTCACCATAGAAGACCCGGTGGAGTACATGCTGCCAGGCGTGGGGCAGACGCAGGTCAACCCCAAGGTCGACATGACCTTTGCGCGCGGCCTGCGGGCTATTCTGCGGCAGGACCCTGACGTGGTGATGGTGGGCGAGATTCGCGACCTGGAAACGGCGGAAATCGCGGTGCAGGCGTCCCTCACCGGCCACCTGGTGCTGTCCACGCTGCACACCAATACCGCCATCGGCGCGGTGACGCGCCTGCAGGACATGGGTATTGAGCCTTTCCTGCTGTCCTCAAGCCTGATTGGCGTGATGGCCCAGCGTCTGGTGCGGCTGCTCTGCCGCGACTGCAAGGAGCCGCATCAACTGGCAGATTCCGAGCGCACGCTGTTGGGAGTCTCTGCGGACAGAAAGGAAACGGTCAGTGTCTATCGGGCCAAGGGCTGCGAACAGTGCAATTTCGGCGGCTACCGCGGGCGTACCGGCATTTATGAGTTGATCGAGGTGACGGACGCGCTGCGTCTGATGATTCACGAGGGCGCGAGCGAGCAGCAGATGCTGCTCGAAGCGCGCAAGCACTATCCGGGGATTCAGGAGGACGGTCGCCGGCGCATCCTGAGCGGTGAAACCAGCATCGAAGAAGTGCTGCGCGTCACCGCTGTCACCTGAGCCGCTAGGCGCTTATGACCGCGTATCGTTACCGGGCACTGGATGCCAGCGGCAAGCTGGTTAAGGGTGTACTGGAAGGTGATTCCGAGCGCCAGGTGCGCGGCCAGCTGCGCACGCAGAAGCTGCGTCCGGTTGACGTTGCGGTGGCAAACCGCCAGGCGGAGAGCAAGCCGCGTTCAGGCTGGTCGTTTCTGCAGCCGCGTATCAGTGTCGCCGAACTGGCGCTGGTCACCCGGCAGCTCGCCACACTGGTGCAGTCCAATCTGCCGCTGGACGAATGTTTGCAGGCAGCCGCCGAGCAGAGCCGCAAGGGCCGGACGCAGGGGCTGCTGTTGCAGGTGCGCTCCAGGGTCGCCGAGGGGCATACGCTGGCCTATGCCATGGGTGAGTTCCCGCTGGTGTTCAACGAAATGTACCGGGCCATGGTCAACGCCGGGGAGCACGCCGGTTTTCTCGGTCCGGTGCTGGCGCAGTTGGCCGATTACAACGAGCAGCGCCAGTACACCGCGCAAAAGCTGAAAATGGCCATGATCTACCCGTTTATCCTGATCGCCGTGGCACTGGCGGTGGTTGTGGCACTGATGATTTTTGTCGTACCGGAGCTGATCGGCATTTTTGCGCACACCAACCGCGAACTGCCGTTGCTGACCCGCGGTTTGATAGTCGCCAGCGATTTTTCGCGCGATTACGCGCTCTGGGTGCTGGTGGCCATAGTGCTGTTGGTGTTCGGGCTGCGGCGCTGGCTGCGCCAGCCTCAGCGTCGCCGGCGGTGGCATGCCCTGTTGCTGCGCGTGCCGGGTTTTTCCCGGCTGGTGATAGCGATGGACACGGCGCGTTTTGCCTCGACCCTGAGCATTCTCATGGCCAGCGGGGTGCCCCTGCTGGAGTCGCTGCGCATTGCCGGGCAGGTGTTGACCAACCTGGTGCTGCGAGAAGACAGTGCCCGCGTGGCCGAGCGGGTACAGGAGGGAAGCAGCCTGCACCGAGCGCTGCGAGAGAATGGCCGGTTCCCGCCGATGATGGTGCACATGGTGGCCAGCGGCGAAGCCAGTGGCGAACTGGAAACCATGCTGGCGCGTTCGGCCAGCAATCAGGAGCGCGAACTGGAAATGACACTGGGAACACTCATGAGCCTGCTCGAACCCTTGCTCGTGGTGTTTATGGGCGGCATGGTGTTGGTCATTGTCATGGCCATTCTGTTGCCGATTTTTGATCTCAATACGATGGTGCGATAGTGATATGAAATTGCCGACTACAGCAAGGCGGGCGCACAGCGGTTTCTCGCTGGTGGAAATTCTGGTGGTGCTGGTGATCATGGGGCTGCTTATCAGTGTCGTGGCACCCACGGTGCTCAACCGGGCGGATGAAGCGCGCATCCAGAAAGTTCACGCCGATTTCAAGGCGATCGAGACTGCGCTGAAAATCTATCGGCTCGACAACTACGTCTATCCCACCACCGAGCAGGGCCTCGACGCGCTGGTCGAGGCGAGCAATCTCGACCCGCAGCCACGTAATTTCAAGGACGGCGGTTACCTGCCGGAAGTGCCGCTGGATCCCTGGGGACGCCCCTACCTGTTCCTGAGCCCGGGCGAAAACGGTGAAGTGGATATTTACAGCCTCGGCGCCGATGGCCTGTCGGGAGGCGAAGGCCAGAACGCCGATATCGGCAACTGGAAGGAACAGGACTGATTCCATGCAGCGGCGGGTGGGCGCGGGGTTATCGCGGCCGTGTGCCGCACGGTGTCGCGCTTTCAGCCTGGTTGAACTGCTGGTTGTTCTGTTTGTGATTGTGCTGATGACGTCGCTTGCCACCCTCAACGTCGGTGATGGTGGACAGCAACAGGTGCTTGAGTCCCAGGTGCGTGAGTTGCGCAATGTCGCGGAGTTCGCCCTGGAAGAGGCGCAGATGGCGGGGCGGGACATGGGCCTGGTGCTGGCGGTGGATGCGCGCGGTGCGCAAACCCAATACCTCTACGACTGGCGCGAGCGGCGTGCCGAGGGCTGGCGGTCACCGGCGCTGGCGCGCGAGGTGCTGGCGCCGCGTACGCTGCCGGCAGAGGTCGAACTGGTGTTGCTGCTGGATGACATACCCACCGCTGATTTGCTGGCTGCGCCGCTGGCCGAGGACGCCGCGCCGCAGGTGGTGTTCTACGCCAGTGGCGAAGTGGCACCGGGCGCGCTGGAATGGCGCGCCCTGGACACGGCGGAGGTGCTCTGGCGGCTGGAGTGGGACTTGCTGGGGCGTATGACGATGTTGCCCCGCGGTGAGGTCGATGACGCGTATCCGTCGCGCTAGTCGCCGTGCCCGCAGCGTGCGTGGCTTCACCCTGGTGGAAGTGATGGTGGCACTGGCGATCGTGGCGCTGGCCCTGCCCGCGTTGTTGTTCGCCCTGCATCAGCAGGTGGACGGCACCGGCTATTTGCGTGACAAGTCGCTGGCGCAGCTGGTGGCCAACAACAAACTGGTGGAGTTGCGCCTGTTGAGCGCCGCACGGGGTGAGCTGTTGCGGGGCTCCGACAGCGGCAGTGAGGAGTTTGCCGGCCGCCCCTGGTACTGGCGGCTGGAAAGCACGCCGACCCAGGTGCAGGGTTTCTACCGGGTGGAAATTACCGTGCGTGCCGGGGAGGAGGATGGCGGGCCGCTGCTGTATTCCCTGGTGGCCTTCCTCGCCGCGCCGGGTGGCGAGCGGCAGGGTATCGTGGCGCGGCAGCGGGCAGGGGGTTTCCGTTTTGCGAGCTAGCGGTTTTACCCTGGTGGAAGTGCTGATCGCGTTGGCCATAACGGCTTTTGTGGCGGCGGTGGCCTACACCGGCCTGTCCACCGTTATCAACGGCGTCGAGAGTACCCGCGGGGTCGCTGAGCGCACCTGGGAGGTGAATCGTGCCCTGCAGATACTGCAGCGCGACCTGCGACAATTTGTCGACCGCCCGGTCCGGGATGAATTCGGCGAGCAGGAGCCGGCCCTGATGGGGGGGCCGGCAGCGCGCTTTCTGCTCAGCTTCACCCGCACCGGGTGGCACAACCCGGCGGATCAGCCGCGCAGCACGCTGCAGCGGGTCAACTATGTGTGGGAGGAGGACAGCCTGTGGCGCGAGAGCTATACCGTGCTGGACCGTGCGGGTTCGACCGAGCCGCAGCGGGTGCGCTTGCTGGAGGGGGTGACGGGGGTTCAGATCACGTTTCTGGCCTCGGTAGCGGCCTTGCAGCCGGGCGCCCGGGGCACTGAGGTTGATACGCGCAACTGGCCTGACAATTGGGTGGTGGATACCAGTCAACCGAACGCCACGCTGGCGCCCCCGGCGGCACTGGAGCTGACTCTGGAGTTGAATGATCTCGGCGACCTGCGGATGTTGTATGAATTGCCACTGCCGCCGTTGTAGCCCCGGGACGCCTCTGGCGGAGCGCGGCGTCGCGCTGGTGGTCGCCCTGCTGGTGTTCGGTCTGTGCGCCGCCCTCATGGTCGCCATGCAGCGTGAGTTCGCCCTGTTTGCGCAACGGGGTGCCAACCTGTTTTTACAGGATCAGGGTTACGCCTACCTGCGCGGGGCCGAAGAGCTTGCCGCGGTGGCCCTGGTGATGGATTACGATGCCGACCAGTCCCGCGAGCAGATGCGCGATGACAAAAACGAAATCTGGGCGCAGCAGGCGACCCCGTATCCACTGGACGAGGGCGGTTGGCTGGTCGGGTCGCTGCAGGACCTGCAGGGACGCTTCAACCTCAACACACTGGCGGCAGAGCCGACTGAACCGGGTGAGGCGGATGTGAGCGAGCGCTTCACCCCGGCGGAGGCGTTTTTCATCCGCCTGCTACAGGCACTGCCGGATGCTGCGCTGGGGCAGGCCGAGGCGGTGGCGGTCACGCGTGCTATCGGCGACTGGCTGGATGAGGACAGCATTCCCCGTGCGTTTGGCGCGGAGGATGATGTTTACAGTGGGCAGACGCCGGCCTACCGCGCGGCCAACCACCCCATGGCGAGCGTCAGCGAACTGCGTGCGGTCGCCAACATGACACCGCAACTGTATGTTGCACTGGCGCCGTGGGTCACGGTCTGGCCGCGCACGCCGGCGCCGCTGAATATTCACACGGCATCGCTGCCCTTACTGCGCGCGATCAATGCTGACGGTGAGCTTGCCCCCCTCAGCGAGGCCCAGGGCGAGGCACTCTGGCAGACGCAGCAGGAGGAAGGCGGGTTTGCCGACCGTGAGACTTTCCTCGCCAATTCCGTGTTCGGCGAGAAGACCATGACCGACGCGGGTAGCCTGTTGGGGGAAAGCTCCTCCTGGTTCCTGCTGTCTGCGGAGGTCGAAGTTGCCGAGCGCAAGATGCGCTTGTACAGTGTCCTGCAGCTGTCTCTTATACACATCTGACGCTGCCGACGAATAGAGAGG
>OJHH01000589.1_pt1 | contig 12259 bp, 9 predicted proteins | sample 1594911 | NCBI WGS metagenome assembly OJHH01 (sample SAMN05416787, study PRJEB24817) | seawater metagenome | isolation source: Sea water | place: Canada:Atlantic | collected 2013-11
CCTCTCTATTCGTCGGCAGCGTCAGATGTGTATAAGAGACAGGAACAGGGGCTTGGCCTTTTTCTTCACCGTTTTCGGTTTGATGCCCTGGGTGCGCAATTGGGCGCGGGCCACCCCGGAACTCTGGGCGGTAATTTCACCCTGCGTGGTGCGTCCGTTGCGATCGACGCCGTTCCACACAAATACGTTTTTTGCCGCGTTGGTTGCCATAGTCTCGTCCGTTCAGCACGTGGTTACGCAGTTTCTAATCGGTGGTCACCCGGTGTACTTCTTCCAGGCTGGTCATGCCCTTGAGCACCTTGACCAGTGCTGCCTGGTGCAGGTCGTGGAAGCCCTCGGCCCTGGCCTGCTTGTGGATTTCCATGGCATTGCCCTGGGACAGGATCAGCTGGGCGATGGTCGGGGTGACGCGCACTACTTCGTAAATGCCCACCCGACCCTTGTAACCGTCCGTGCACAGGTCGCAGCCCACGGCGCGGCGGATATCGGCTCCTTCCAGCTGCTCTTCGGTGAAGCCGGCGTTCAGCAGAACCTCAGTGGGCAGTTCGGCCGGCGCACTGCATTCCTTGCACAGGCGGCGGGCAAGACGCTGGGCGATGATCAGGTTGACGGAGGTGGCCAGGTTGAACGAGGGCACCCCCATGTTGAGCAGACGGGTCACGGTTTCCGCGGCGCTGTTGGTGTGCAGGGTGGATAGCACCAGGTGACCTGTCTGCGCTGCCTTGATGGCAATTTCAGCGGTTTCCAGATCGCGGATCTCACCCACCATGATCACGTCCGGGTCCTGGCGCAGGAAAGAGCGCAGGGCCTCGGCGAAGTTGAGCCCCACCTTCGGGTTCACGTGTACCTGATTGACGCCTTCCATATTGATTTCCACCGGGTCTTCCGCGGTGGAAATATTGCGTTCCGGCTGGTTCAGCAGGTTGATACCCGTGTACAGCGACACCGTTTTACCCGAGCCGGTGGGGCCGGTGACCAGAATCATGCCCTGCGGTTTGCTCAAGGCGTCCAGGTACATCTGCTTCTGGTCTTCTTCATAGCCCAGCGCGTCGATCCCCATCTGCGCGCTGCTCGGGTCCAGAATACGCAGCACCACCTTTTCGCCAAACAGGGTGGGCAGGGTGTTAACCCGGAAATCGATGGCCCGGTTGCGTGACAGCTTCATTTGGATGCGCCCGTCCTGCGGTACGCGGCGCTCGGAAATGTCCATCTGCGACATGATTTTCAGGCGCGCCGCCATGCGTGCGGACAGGTTCTTGGGTGGCTTCACCACCTCGCGCAGAATGCCGTCAGTGCGGAAGCGCACCCGGTAGTTTTTCTCGTAGGGCTCGAAGTGAATATCCGAAGCGCCCTGCTTGATGGCGTCGATCAGCACTTTGTTGATAAAGCGTACGATGGGGGTTTCATCCAGCGCCTCGGCCCCTGACTCCTCCTTGCTGCTGTCCTCGCCACCGGAGATATCGATGTTTTCGAAGTCTTCGGATTCCAGGTCGCCCAGGCCTTCGGAGAGATTGTCCTGCGATTCCGTCCACTCGGTAATGACCGTGTTAAGGCTGCGCTCCTCCACCAGAATGGCATCGGTGTTGACGCCGGTGTGGAACTTGATCTCGTCGAGCGCGGCCAGATTGGTGGGGTCGGAGACGGCAATGAACAGGCGGTTGCCGCGGCGGAACAGTGGCAGGGCGTGGTGCTTGGTGACGAGGTTGATGTCGACCAGGCCGCTGGGCAAGGAGGCCGTGTTGAAAGCGTGGATGTCGAACAGGGGTACGCCGAACTCATTGGAAGCGACTTCGGCAATTTTGTGGCTGTCCAGGTCGAGCTTGTCAACGAGGTACTTGACCAGAGGCACACGCTGAAAGGTCGACTCGCGTTGTGCCTCCTTGGCCGCTTCCGCGCTCAGCAGCCCTTCAACGACAAGGCGCCCTGCCAAGCCACTTAGCTGCCCAATTGCTCTCTCATTCATCCTGCCTGCATCCCTGGGGGTCGCATTATTTTCGTTCATTCTTTCGCAAGTATACCCACAGAAAGTTCATGCTAATACCCTGAATGTGCTGTAAAAGCATGATTTTATATGGATTTTTGCCTATTTCGGCTGTCGGTTCACGACGGCGAAGCCAAACCGCGGCTGTGGAGTCGTGACAAAAAACGTCACATCCGGCCGTTCTATGACCCAAAATGGTCAGGTGGAAGGTGGAGTCGTTGCTGTTATTCGCGGAGAGTCTTCGTTAATGTATTGTTTTTATTGGAAAATATTTGGACCAGTGTTGCGCTGGTTGCAGCTGGCACGCTTTATGCTTTCGTTTGGAGGCCACGTGCTCTCCGAGTAAGCGTGCGGACCAAACACCCCCAGGGGACAGGAGCAAGGAACATGAAAATGCAGAACGTACAAAAGGGTTTTACCCTGATCGAACTGATGATCGTGATCGCGATCGTGGGTATTCTGGCTGCTATCGCGCTGCCGGCGTACCAGGACTATACAGTGCGCGCGAAGATGTCTGAGCCGCTGGCGACGCTGGCTGAAGCGAAGACGACGATTGCGGAGTATTACGCAGCGAATGGTACGCTTCCCACGGCAGCTGCCGCTGGTATCAACGATAGCCCTGACAAGGAGATCGTTGCATCGATCATCTACACGAGTACTGCTAACGTCGGTCCCCTGCTTCGCGCGAAGGTGCAAGCTGGTGTCATTCCTGGTGGTGGCGGTGACTCCTTTGTGCTGTCCGGCACAACTCGCGCAGATCGCTCCATCGATTGGAAGTGCAAGCCCGGCTCAACGAGTGCGGTTGAAGTCAAGTACCTCCCGGCCAACTGCCGCGGCTAGTATCTCGCCGAGTACCAAAAGCCCGGCACCGCCGGGCTTTTTTTCGCCCACGGTTTCTGCCTGCCCCCGAAAGCGTTATACACTCCCGGTCCCCAGTGTTAAGAGAGCGCCCTGTGCAACCCAGCCCCCTGGCCGCTGTTGTGACCAATCCCCAGCCCCGCTGGTTGCTGGTGTTCCTGCTGGGCATCGCGGCAATCGTTTACGCCTGCAACGCGGGCAATGACTTCCTCTTCGACGATATACCGGCACTCAGCGGCAACGAATTGGTACAGATCTCCGGCGCGCGCTTCGACGAGTGGCGCACGGCGGCTTTCAGCTCTAACGCAGGCCCGCTCAGCCGTCCCTTGACCATGGTGTCCTTCGCCCTGCAGCATGTGCTTGATGATGGTTTCAGCGCACGCTCCCTGAAGCTGGGCAATATCGCGATTCACCTTACGATTGGCGTAGTGCTGTTTTTTCTCTTCCGTGCATTGCTCGCGGAATGGGTTTCGCAAGGCCGGCTGCAAAGCCCCGTTGGTTGGGTGGCGGCGGTGGCGGCGGGGCTGTGGCTGCTGCATCCGCTGCATGTGTCCACGGTGCTCTACGCGGTGCAACGCATGGCGCAATTGTCGACGCTGTTCGTCGTGCTGGGTCTGTTCCTTTTCGTGCGCTGGCGTTCGTGCTGGGCGGTGCAGGGCGCGGGTGTTGAAGAAGTGGCCGCCGCGGCGCTCTGGCTGTTCCTGGTGGTGATTTTCGCCGTGCTGAGCAAGGAAAATGGTGCGCTGCTGTTGTGGCTGGTGCCGGCGGTGGAGGTTGCGGTATACCGGGGCCGTTGGGCGGGGCGGCGCCTGCCGCTACTGGCCTTCGCGGGCTGGTTCCTGCTGTTGCTGCCGCTGGCGCTGATTGCGCTGATGTTCTGGCTCTCACCCGAGACGTTCCTGGGGGGCTATGCGCAGCGAAATTTCACGCTGGAGGAGCGTCTTCTAACGCAATCCCGGGTGTTGTGGCAGTACGTGGGATGGCTTGTCTGGCCCAATATTCTGAGCATGGGGTTTCAGCACGACGATATAGTGCTGTCGTCGGGCTGGCTCAATCCCCTGTCGACGCTGATTGCGGTGTTCGCCTGGTTGGCAGTGCTTGCGCTGGCCGTCTTGCAGCGCGCACGCTGGCCACTGCTGTTGCTGGCGGTATTGATCTATCTCGTTGGCCACAGCATGGAGTCCAGCTTTCTCGCCCTGGAGATGGCCTACGAGCATCGCAGCTATCTGCCGAGCATCGGCCTGTGCCTGCTGCTGGGTTTTGCGCTGGTTGAGCTGCTGCGCCGTTTATCGTTTGCCCGATGTGCAGCAGCGTCATTTGCATTGGTGGCGGTGTTTGCCCTGCTGTTGGGTGTGCGCAGCCACACCTGGTCCGACGACCTCACCTTGTCGCGTACGAACGTTGCGCGTCATCCCGCCTCCGTGCGCTCCAACTATTTCTATGGCAATGCCCTGTTGCGCCAATATCGCTTGCGTGAGTCGCTGGGGCTTGCCGAGAAGGATGCAGAAGCAAGCCTGGCCGTTGGGCGACACTATATGGAGCTGATGCACCAGCGGGACCCGGCGGATATCGGTGCCCTGGTGATGCTCTATTACCTGGACAGCCTGTTTTTCCCGGAACTGGGTGCGCAAACCGACTGGCTTTCAACGCTGCAGGCGGCCTTGCCTGGCCGCGTACTCAAGGCATCGGACAGGAATGCCTTGCAGGTGTTGGCCGAGTGCATGGGTGACGGCAGTTGCGCTACGGAGGACGTCGAGGTAGAAAAGCTGTTTGCGGCGCTGAGGCGCTATTCTCTTACGCCGTCTGATCTTGACAGCCTCCGTTACTCATACCTGCAAGCCAGTGGCGCACCGCCAGACGAGTTGCTTGCCGTCCTTGAGGGCGCGCTTGCACGTGCGCCGGGTCAGCTGAATTATTACCCGTATCTGCTCGCCCAGTACAACGAGCTCGGTGACGCCGAGGGACTCTTGCGATCCGCCGGGCAATGGATGCACTACGACACCAATCGTCGGCAGCTACCACTGCAACGTCAGCTCTTCGCCGGGGCGAACCCCTGATGTCAGTTCGTTGCGACAGGTTCTGGTTGCTTGCAACGTTCGGCTTGCTGCTGGCTGCCACGGCATGGCTGTATGCTCCGGGCATTCACGGTCCGGCATTGCTCGATGACCGGACCAGCGTCACCTTGCTGGAAACGGACGTGGATTCACGGCAGCTCGTAGAGCAGGTGCTGGGTGACGGCTCAGGGCCGCTGGGCCGGCCCGTGACAATGGCTACCTTTGTCGCGGAGCGGGCGCTGCTGGGTGCGGATTTGCGCTGGAGCAAGGCGATCAACATTGCCCTGCATGTGATCAATGGCGTGTTGCTTGCGTGGTTCATTCTTTTGCTGCTGCGTGGCTCCGGGTATTCGCGCAGTCTGGCGGTCGCACTGCTGGCTGCAGGTCTGTGGCTGGTGTCCCCGCTTTGGGTGAGCACGGTGCTCTATGCCGTGCAGCGCATGGCCATGCTGGCGTGCACCTTCATGCTGCTGACCTTGATCGCCTATCTGCACTGGCGAGCGGCTTACGTTCGCGGGCAGTCTGGCATCTGGCGGTTGTTGACTGTTGCCGTTTGCGCAGCGCTGGCGGTATTCGCCAAGGAAAACGGCATTGTGGTGCTGCCTGTGTTGCTGCTTCTCGAGCTGCTCTGGTTTGGTTGTAGGAGGGCAGGGGTCGTCGATCGCCGATTGCTTGCCATCGCGCTTGGTCTTCTGGCGCTGGGGACGTTGTTGGTTGTTTCTGTGTTCCTTGTGGTTCCGGAGCGCTTTCTGGCGCACTACAGCTTGCGTGAATTCACGCTTGAGGAGCGGTTGCTGACGCAAGGTAGAATTCTATGGGATTACCTCGGCCAGTTGATGTGGCCGCAGACAGCGCGCATGGGGCTTTATCACGACGATGTTCTGCTATCTCATTCATTGACGAACCCCGTCGCAACGCTCCATGCGCTGCTTGCCTGGGGTGGGGTTCTGGTTGCAGCCGCAGTGTCGTCCGGCTTCGTGCTGGGGCGGCGCGTGACCTTCTGCATGCTCTTTTATCTGGTGGGGCACAGCGTCGAATCGACCGTACTGCCGCTGGAGCTGTATTTTGAACACCGCAACTATTTCCCGGGGATCGCGGTTTTCCTGCTGGCGGCACTTTTGCTCGCCGAGCTTCAGCAGCGGTGGCGCAGGGTGGCAGCGCCGGTCATGGCGTATCTTGCGCTCGGTCTGGTTGTGTTGAGTTTCAATACCAGCTCCCAAGTGGAGATCTGGTCAAACAGTTACCTGCTGCGTTTCAATCAGATCAATGCACACCCCACTTCTTTTCGTGCCAATGCCGATATGGCGGTGATGTATGCAAGAGCGGGCAGCCTTGAGCGTGCACTTGAATACTCCGCTCGTGCGCACGAGCACACACGAGAACGGGCAGGCGACCACTACATGCGCAATCTTGCGCTCAGTTGTATTGCCGACCAACCGCTGGCGGCAACACAGGCGCCGAATCGGCAGGCACTCGTGGCCGAGCGACCACTGAGCTCCGTGCCCACGTTGCATACCCTGGTGAAGATGTTGCAAAACGACGAGTGTCGGCACCTGGATCGTTCTGCGCTGGCAGACACATTTGCAGCGGTATATTTGCGGCCCCAGGCAGAAGCGACCGCTTCGGGGAATATCTACGCCTTGCTCGCGGTGCTGGAAAACGCGCTGGGCCGCTATGCCAATGCCTATGAATACACGGCACGATTTCTCGCCGAGTCGCCCCAGGCAACGAGGGGGCTCTTAATGCAGCTGCATTTCAGTACCGCATTGGGTAAAGTGGAAGAGGCTGACGACCTCAAGCAGCGGTTGTTGACGCTGCAGGACGCTGGAGCATTGTCTGTTGTAGACCAAGAGACACTCGCGCTTTACCTGGAGACTGACTAGTTGCGAATTTCCATTGTAATACCCGCCAGGAATGAGCAACTCGGGCTCGCGCCTCTTCTGCCACGCCTCCGCACCCTCTACCCCGATGCCGAGCTGATTGTCGTCAACGATGGCTCCGAGGACGACACCGCAGCGGTGGCCCGCAGTGCCGGTGCAACGGTGGTTTCGCATCCCTACCCCAAGGGCAACGGGGCTGCGATCAAATCCGGCGCGCGCGCCGCAACAGGCGACGTGCTGGTGTTCATGGACGGCGATGGTCAGCACGACCCGGCGGACATCGCCAGCCTGCTCACGCCCGTGGCGCAGGGCTACGACATGGTCGTGGGTGCGCGCTCGGGGCGGTCGTCTCAAGCGAGCATGGCGCGCTGGAGTGCCAACACGCTGTATAATCGCCTGGCCAGCTGGATGGTAAATCGGCGCATTGACGACCTCACCTCGGGGTTCCGTGCGGTGAACCGGCGCAAGTTCCTGAGCTTCCTCTATCTGCTGCCCAACGGCTTCAGTTACCCCACCACGTCGACCATGGCCTTCTTCCGCGCGGGCTATTCGGTAGGCTTTGTTCCCATCTCGGTAGAGCAGCGGGTGGGCAAGAGCCACATCAGCCCACTGCGAGACGGGGTGCGTTTTTTCTTGATTATCTTCAAGATCGGCACGTTGTACTCCCCACTCAAGGTGTACTTTCCGCTGTCAGTGCTGCTGGCGGGCCTGGGGCTGGCGAACTATCTGCTGGGCGCGTTCGGTAGCGGGCTGTTGCGTTTCAGCAACATGAGCTCTCTGCTGCTGCTGGCGGGGCTGGTGGTGTTTTTCATCGGTTTGATCGCCGAGCAGCTGACTAACCTGCAGTACAAGGACATCGATCACGACCTGGATTGAGTGCGCTCCGCTCAGGGTATGTTCAACGCCAGGGTTTCCTTGACCTGTTCCATCACCACGTAGCTGGTTGATTCCTGCACGCCCGGCAGGGTGAGCAATGTTTCCCCCAGAAAGGCGCGGTAGGCATTCATGTCAGCGACGCGGGCTTTGATCAGGTAGTCGAAGTTACCTGACACCAGATAGCACTCCTGCACTTCCGGCAGCTCGAATGCGCCGCGTTTGAATTCCTCGAAGATATCCTGCGCGGTCCGGTTGAGGCGGATCTGCACAAACACGACCAGCCCCGCATCGAGCTGCTCCGGATCCAGTATGGCCTGGTAGCCGCGAATAATGCCCTCGCGCTCCAGCCGTTTGATGCGTTCCTTGCAGGGCGTTGTGCTCAGGCCCACCTGTCGGGCCAGTTCGGCATAGCTGGTCCGCGCGTCCTGCTGCAGCAGCCGCAACAGGCGGCGGTCGGTGCGGTTCAGGTTCTGTAGTGTGCCCTTCATGCCTGCGGCTCCCGGTTGCGGTTATATGGCGGCGACAATTAATGTGACTGCGGTTCTATGGTAGTCGATATGGCTGCAATTTGCGGTATTAGTATGGTGGAACAACTGCAATCAAGGCAAAAATACACGAGAAAAGTCCTGTGTTCCCTACTAGCATGCGAAGCTCATGAACCTGTTGTTGGAGGCTGTACCAGTGCTGATTGGCGTACCCAAGGAAATCAAGAATCACGAGTATCGCATTGGTCTCACGCCGGCCGGCGTGGGAGAGCTGGTGCACGATGGTCACCGCGTACTGGTGCAGCGCGATGGCGGCGAACCGATCGGCTTTGACGATGCCCAGTACCGGGATGCGGGTGCGGAGATCATTGCTGATGCCGAAGCGATATTCGCCGAGGCGGAGATGATCATCAAAGTTAAAGAGCCGCAGCCAGTTGAATGCGGCATGCTGCGCCCCGGCCAACTCTTGTTTACCTACCTGCACCTGGCACCCGATCCGGAACAGGCAGCGGCGCTGCTGGCATCCGGCGCTACCTGTATCGCCTACGAGACGGTCACCTCGGCGAACCGTGGTCTGCCCCTGCTGGCACCCATGAGCGAGGTAGCGGGTCGCATGGCCATTCAGGCCGGTGCGCACAACCTGGAAAAGGCCCAGGGCGGCAATGGCGTACTGCTGGGCGGCGTACCGGGCGTGGAGCCCGCGCAGGTCATGGTGATCGGTGGGGGCGTAGTAGGCATCAACGCCGCGCGCATGGCCATGGGCATGGGCGCGGATGTCACGCTGCTGGATCGCGACCTCAACCGCCTGAAGGAGCTGGATATGCTATTTGGCGGCCGTCTGAAAACGGTCTACTCCACCAAGGAGGCCCTGGAGCGCTATGCGCTGCAGGCGGATCTGGTGGTGGGGGCGGTGCTCATCCCGGGCGCTTCAGCGCCCAAGCTGATCAGTCGTGACCTGGTGGCGAGAATGAAGAAGGGCGCGGTGATGGTGGATGTGGCCATTGATCAGGGTGGCTGTTTCGAAACCAGCCGCGCGACCACGCATCAGGACCCGACCTATGTGGTGGACGGCGTGGTCCACTACTGTGTGGCGAACATGCCGGGCGGTGTGGCCAGAACCTCCACCATGGCATTAACGAATGCCACGCTGCCCTATGCGGTGAAGCTGGCCCGGCACGGTGTGTTCGCGGCGCTGGAACAGGATGAGCACCTGCGCAACGGCCTCAATGTGCATGCCGGACAGGTCACCCATGCGGCAGTGGCAGAGGCCCTGGGGCTCCCGTTCATGGAGCCAATGCAGGCACTGCGCAATCTGGTGTGATCTGGCCCCGCGTTGGCGGGGCCGCTTCCCTCAGCCGCCGTATTTTGCCTTGGCCTCGCGGCGCCGTGCGTGCAGCACGGGCTCGGTGTAGCCGCTGGGCTGCTCACAGCCCTGCAGCACCAACTCCAGTGCGGCCTGGAAGGCGATGCTGTCGTCGAAGTTCGGCGCCATGTTGCGGTAGGCCGGGTCGCCGGCGTTCTGCTGGTCAACCACAGCCGCCATCCGCTGCAGGGTTTCCAGTACCTGCGCCTCACTGCACACGCCATGGCGTAACCAGTTGGCAATGTGCTGACTGGAGATGCGCAGGGTGGCGCGGTCTTCCATCAGCCCCACGTCGTGGATGTCCGGGACCTTGGAGCAACCCACTCCCTGGTCGATCCAGCGCACCACATAACCGAGAATGCCCTGGGCGTTGTTGTCCAGTTCGCGCTGGATGTCGTCAGCGCCCAGGCCGGCAGCGCCCTTCAGCGGAATGGTCAGGATATCGTCCAGCGAGGCGCGTGGCCGCGCCTGCAGTTCCTGCTGGCGCGCGGCCACGTTGACATCGTGGTAGTGCGTGGCGTGCAGGGTGGCAGCGGTGGGTGAAGGCACCCAGGCCGTGCTCGCACCCGCCTTGGGATGCGCTACTTTCGTCTGCAGCATGTCCGCCATGAGGTCTGGCATGGCCCACATGCCCTTGCCGATCTGCGCTTTACCAAGCAGCCCGCAGGCCAGCCCCGTATCCACGTTCCAGTCCTCGTAGGCGTTGATCCAGGGTTCCTGTTTCATTGCGCCCTTGGGCGTCATGGCGCCGGCTTCCATGCTGGTGTGGATTTCGTCCCCGGTGCGGTCCAGAAAGCCGGTGTTGATGAACACCAGACGCGCTTTGGCGCGCTCAATGCAGGCTTTCAGGTTGACCGTGGTGCGGCGTTCCTCGTCCATGATGCCGAGCTTGATCGTGTTCCTCGGCAGGCCCAGCGCGTCCTCGATGCGGTCAAACAGCGCGCAGGTAAAATCGACTTCATCCGGGCCGTGCATTTTCGGTTTGACGATGTAAATGCTGCCTTTGCGGGAGTTATGCAGGGGGCCCTCGCCGCGCAGGTCGTGCAGGGCGATCATGGCGGTGAACATGCCGTCCATGATGCCTTCGGGGATTTCGCGTCCATCGTCGTCGGTGATCGCATCGTTGGTCATCAGGTGGCCCACGTTGCGCACAAACATCAGGCTGCGGCCCGGCAGTACCAGTTCGTTGCCATCCGCCGCGGTGAATACACGGTCCGGGTTCAGGCGACGGGTCAGCGTCTCCTCGCCCTTGCGGAAGGAATCCTCCAGGTCGCCACGCATCAGCCCCAGCCAATTCCGGTAGACCACCACCTTGTCGGCGGCATCCACGGCGGCGATGGAGTCTTCGCAGTCCTGGATGGTGGTCAGTGCCGCCTCCAGCACCAGGTCCTTGACGCCGGCCGGGTCGGTAGCACCGATATCACTGAGGGGGTCGATCAGGATCTCGATGTGCAGGCCATTGTGCTGCAGCAGCACGCTGGTCGGTGCGTTGCCTTCGCCGCGGTAGCCGCGAAACTGTGCCGGCGTGGCCAGCGAGCTGATCTGGCCGCCGTTCAGTACCACCTGCAGTGCGCCGTTGACCACGGTGTAGGCAGTGGCCTGGCTGTGGTCCCCGGTTGACAGCGGGCAGTGGGCGTTGAGGAATTGCCGCGCCCAGGCAATAACGCGCTCGCCGCGCACGGGGTTATAGCCGCCGGCGCGCTCGGCTCCGCCGGTCTCGGGGATCACATCGGTGCCATAGAGTGCATCGTAGAGGCTGCCCCAGCGTGCATTGGCGGCATTCAATGCGTAGCGCGCATTCATGACCGGCACCACCAGCTGTGGCCCGGCGAGTGTGGCGACCTCGGGGTCGACATTCTCGGTGGTGATTGTGAAGTCTGCCGGTTCGGGCAGCAGGTAGCCAATGTCTTCGAGGAATGCCTTGTACTGAGCCCGGTCGTAGTCGGCACCCGGGTGGGCCCGGTGCCAGTTGTCGATCTCCTCCTGCATGGCGGCGCGGGTGGCCAGCAATGAGCGGTTGCGGGGCGCGAAGTCTCGTACGATAGCATCCAGCCCTTGCCAGAACTGTGCGGGGCTCACCCCGGTACCGGGTGCAATGTCCTGTTCCAGGAGGTTGTGCAAGGCCGTTGCAACATGCAGGCCGCCTTCGATGATGCGCTCGCTCATGGGGGTTCATTCCTCTGGCTGTGGGGCGCGCTCTGCGCCCACCGGAAAAGGGCTAGTCTACGGCCTGAGGTGATAATTTATCCAATTTATCGTTTTTATCGCGGTCATTCGCATATTGAATAAAGGTGTCTGCGCTTACGGCAGCGGTGGCTGGTTGTCCATTTCGCGTGCCGTGTCGGCAATCAGTTTACGCAGCCAGCGGTTGGCGGGATTGTGCTGCAACAGCGGGCTCCAGGCCATCTTCAATTCCAGCGGCGGGATGTCCAGGGGCGGATCGCGTAGCACCACGCGCGGGTTGTTGCGTTTCAGGCGTGCGGCGCGTGTCGGCAGGGTCACGATCAGGTCGTTCTGTTCCGCCAGCGTCATGGCGGCCTGGTAATGGCGGGTAAACACCCGGATCTGGCGCTTCTTGCCCAGCCGTGCCAGCGCACTGTCTACCCAGCCGAGGCGCTGCACATCATCGGGGTCCACGCCCACCCCGACGCCCATGCCGGTTTTACTGACCCAGATGTGCTTCGCCTGCAGGTAGTTTTCCAGGGTGAAGTCCTCCAGCACCGGGTTTTCCGGGCTTAGCAGGCAGGAGAAGCTGTCGTTCC
>OJHH01000590.1_pt1 | contig 12246 bp, 13 predicted proteins | sample 1594911 | NCBI WGS metagenome assembly OJHH01 (sample SAMN05416787, study PRJEB24817) | seawater metagenome | isolation source: Sea water | place: Canada:Atlantic | collected 2013-11
CCTCATCGGCGGCCTCAAGGTTTGTCTTGGTCGCGGTTTGTTCAATTGACGCCTCTTTGGTCGCACGACCAGAGTTCACGTCAATCGCTACCAGTGCTTCGGTGATACCAATCACGATATAACCACCGGACGGCAACTGAACAGTTGGGTTGAACATACCGTTCAAGTAACCCTCAACCTGATAGCGCGCATAAAGCGGCATCTGTTCAGTATAGCGTTTCACATTCTTGGAATGCGACGGCATGATCATTTTCATGAAGTCTTTGGCTGTGCGGTAACCGCCCTCGCCTGCGACGATCACTTCATCGATGTCTTTATTGTAAAGATCGCGGATCGACCGCTTGATCAGGTCGCCTTCCTCGTAAATCTTCGCAGGAGCGATAGATTTCAAAGTCAGTTCGCGGATCTGTTCCCACAAACGCTGCAAGTACTCATAGTCGCGTTTGATTTCGGACTTGGTGCGTTGCGATCCGGCGGTACGAATGATCAGGCCAGCACCTTCAGGCACCTCCATCCCATTTGCGATCTCTTTCAGCTTCTTGCGGTCCGGTGCGTTGGTGATCTTGCGGCTTATGCCACCACCACGGGCGGTGTTTGGCATCAAGACGCAATAGCGACCAGCAAGCGACAGGTATGTCGTCAGCGCAGCGCCCTTGTTGCCGCGTTCTTCTTTAACGACTTGGATCAGCAGAATTTGGCGAACCTTCACGACCTCTTGGATTTTGTACCGCTTCGGGCGTGGCTTGCGGACGGGGCGGACGTCTTCGCTGTCGTCTTCGGTTGCGACGCTCTCAATGCGGTCGTCTTTGTCCTTGGCATCCGCCTTGGCAACGTCATCATCTTCTTCAGATTCTGCAGCAACCTGATCATCAGATACAGCCTCAGCCTCATCGTCAGACGTCGCGGCGTCGACCACCACAGGAGCTTCAGCAGTTTCAGGTGCCTCAACAGCTTCCGGAGCCTCAACAATTTCCGCCGTTTCTACAGATTCTGGAGTCTCAACAGGTGTCTCAGCAACCATCTCCATCGGAGAGCTGCCTTCTTCACCGTCGTCATCATCAAGATCGATTGTCTCCATGCCTGCGATTTCCGCAGTGGCAACCGCATCACCCGACGTCGCATCAGCCGCTTTAGACCGGCTGCGCGAACGGCGACGCTTCTTTGGCTTTTCTTCGTCGTCATCGTCAGCCTTTAGGCTGTCCGCATAGGCTTTTTCTTCGGCGATCAGCGCTTCGCGATCGGCGACAGGGATTTGGTAATAATCCGGGTGGATTTCTGAGAACGCGAGGAAACCATGGCGATTTCCGCCATAGTCAACAAACGCAGCCTGAAGCGACGGCTCTACCCGTGTCACTTTGGCAAGATAGATATTCCCAGCGAGCTGACGCTTAAACTGGCTTTCAAAATCAAATTCTTCGACTTTGTTCCCGTCGACCACAACAACGCGGGTTTCTTCCGCGTGTGTGGCATCGATTAACATTTTCTTTGGCATTGTATCCGTTCACTCGCACGCGACGACACCTCCCCGGAGGGGCGGCATGGTCAGTGGCGATTTCAATTAAGGCGATGGGCGCAACGGCAAACGGTGTAACCCAAAGGGCCACCGGATTTTTGCCTATATTTTGCGCGCTTTGCATCGCGTTGCTTCTCCTGGTTCCCGCAAGTTCGGGAACCCGTTCATGACCCGGCGCATCGGTGAAACCGCGCGACCTGGGCGTTCCTGAGGTCATTTCCAGACCACATCAGCTGTTATTTTAGGGGAGGCTTTACGCCAAACGTCAAATCAACAGAGAATTCTACCGGACGACACCACGCACCAGCGCGTGGACATCCGTACACCATACATAGGTCACAGGTAGGTCATAAAACAAGTGCTATCGTCACAACCTAAAATTGAGTATGCACAGGAGCCTTAAAGATACTCCAACCGTTGCAGTCCGTATTTCGCCATTTTCTCGTTTAGGGTCCGGCGTGGCAAGCAAAGCTCGTCCATGACCGAGACAATGCTGCCTTTGTGGCGGCGCATCGTGTTGTCGATCAACATCCGCTCGAACGCTTCGACAAATTCTTTGAGCGGCTTGCCTTCGGTCGTCATCGCAGGCTTCATTTCTTCGTCCGTGTCAGCCATCAGTAGCGACGCAATCGTGCCAGTGCCGCGACGGTTCTGCAGTACGGCACGTTCGGCCACATTGAACAACTGACGCACGTTACCGGGCCACGGGGCCTGCAAAAGCTGGGCGGCCTCTTGGGCGGACACAGCAGGCGCATCACAGCCATATTCCTCGGCAAACTGCTCAGACAGACGGGTGAACAACGTCAGAATATCCTCTCCGCGTTGGCGCAATGGCGGCACCGTGATGCGCAGGGCCGCAAGCCGGTAAAACAGGTCTGGGCGCAACACGCTTTCACACGTCTTATCCTGTTCCTGCAAATTGCAGATCGCAATAATCCGCGTTTCCGCAGGTGTGCCTTGATCGTTAATCGCGGTCAAAAGCCGCGATTGCAGCGGCTGTGTCAGCGCCTCAATGTCCTCAAGCACAAGCGTACCACCACGGGCTTCTTCAATGGCAGGGATCGGTTCATCATCTTGGGCAGGGCCAAAGATTCGGCGCGACAGGCTGTCTTCGTCAAACGCAGAACACGACAGAAGAACGAATTTCTTGCTAGCGCGGGCACCAACTGCATGCAGGGCATGGGCGACAAGCGTCTTGCCAGTCCCTGTTTCACCTTCAACAAGGACGTGACCATCGGCCTGCCCCAGATCCAGAATATCTTCTTTCAGCCGCTCCATCGGCGGCGACTGACCAATGAGTTTCTTGATCAGCGCAGATCCATCCGACAACTCACGACGCAAGGCACGGTTATCAAGCGTCAGACGACGGGCTTGCGTGGCTTTCTTGGCCAGCTCGGTCATGCGGTCAGGATTGAACGGCTTTTCAAGAAAATCAAATGCACCCATGCGCATTGCCTCGACTGCCATTGGCACATCGCCATGGCCGGTAATCATGATCACTGGCAGCGAGCTGTCGACACCCTTAAGTTTGCGCAAAAATTGCATACCATCCATGCCGGGCATTTTGATGTCGGACACCACGATACCTGGGAAATCATTGCCAAGCCCCTTTAACGCCTCTTCGGCGCTCGAATATGTCTCGGTGTCAAAACCGGACAGGGCCAACCATTGGCTGATCGACTGACGCATATCTTTTTCGTCATCGACAATCGCAATTTTCATAGCTTTGCTCATTTGGTCGTGTCCTTATTCCGCGGCTTCAACTTCGGCACTTAAGATAGGTAGCTGCACTTCAAATACAGCCCCTCCGCCCACAGCATTTCGCGCCGTAAGCCGTCCGCCCAAGTCGTTGACGATACCAGAAGAGATGGCAAGCCCAAGCCCAACGCCGTCACCGGGCTGTTTGGTGGTGTAAAACGGCTCGAACAGCTCATCGAGGTCTTCAATCCCGTCGCCGTTGTCACGCACAGTCAAACTGACAGTGTCACCCGTCGCTAAGATAATCTCGATCGAAGGAACACGGACCATTTTGGTGGCGTCCAGCGCATTGCGCAGCAGGTTAATAATCACCTGCTCAAGCCGCAGCCTGTCGCCCAAAATCATCACCGGATCTTCGGGCAATGTACGGGTGATCGTGATGTCACGGCTTTTCAATTGTGGTTCCATCATCGACAGGGCCGATGACACCGCAGCCCTTGTATCCACTGGGCTAAACGTATCAGCACCCTTGCGCGCGTATGACTTTAATTGCTTGGTAATTGCGCCCATCCGTTCAATCAGATCATCGATGCGTTGGAACGAAGATAACGCCTCTTCGGGGCGTTTGCGTTGCAGCAAAAGTCGGGCACCCGCCAGATAGGTTTTCATTGCGGCCAATGGTTGGTTCAGCTCGTGACTGACAGCCGCCGACATCTCGCCCAAGGCGGCCAATTTGGACGATTGCGCAAGGGTCTGTTCGGCGACCTCAAGCGTCTTTTCAACCTTCTGGCGCTCGGCGACTTCCCGCTGGAGCCGGATGTTCAAAGCCCGAAGATCGGCGGACTCGCGCTGAAACAACACAATCCGCGACGCCGCTTTTCGCGACCACAGCCAAAACATCAGCGCCAAAATGATCGCGAATCCCATGACTTCAAGCGCAAGCACACCGTTCACACGTTCGCGCACCGACGAATAAGTTGTGAAACTGACGATCCGCCAGCCCTGGAACGGGACGCGGGCCTCGCGGCGTAAAACGGCCTCTCCCTGAAGATACGCATCAGCGGGTAACGCTGCCCAATCTTGGGTCGCTCGCACCGCACGTTCAATTGCGGATGGAGCTGACTGGCGAGTCAATGCACCGACCTCGTCCAATCCACGCCAACGCGGTTCAGTCGACATAACAATCGTGCCTTGGTTGTCGGCCACATACACGGCGTCCGACACCCCTGCCCAACCGCGCTCAAGTTTTTGCAAATCCACCTCAACTACGATCACACCAACCGTGGAGCCACCCACCTCGACACGGCGCGAATAAAGAAAAGCATATGATCCGTTTTCCTGATCAAGCGTCGTAAAGATCGTGGCGTTGCTCCGCTGCGCATTCACAAAATGCGGCGACGCCTTTTGCATCTCACCCAAGCGATTGCGGTCAGTTGCAGCAACGGTACGACCGTCTGCATCGAGCAATATCAAGGACGCCGCGCCAATTTCATCAACAAATGACAAAAGCCGCGCCGTGGACAAAGAATAATCTTTGTAATCAAGCGCCGTGATCAATTGCGGATCACGCGCCAACAGCTGCGGCACAATTGAATTGCGCTGCAGCTCACTCATCAGGTTGGCAACATACAGAGTCAGACGTACTTCCGACCTGTTGCGGGTCGTTTCGGTAAACCGCTGGGTCAGAAACTGGTTGCTGAAATAAATAACGATCACGCCAAGTGCGCAAACCGCGAGCACTGCGATACGTAAATACCACCGGTTTTGGTCGCGACGTTTTGAGCGGGCGGCAGGTGTCATCATGCTTGCAGCATAAACCCTGCCCCGCAGCCCCACAAGTTACGCGTTTGTTAGCTGTCCGAGCAACCCGCGGAAAAGCGCCTGCCCGTCCGTTCCGCCATGACCATTATCCACGGCCCGTTCAGGGTGCGGCATCATGCCAAGGACGCGGCGGTTTTCGGACAAAATGCCCGCAATATCATCGATAGATCCATTCGGATTATCGCCGTAGGTAAACGCCACGCGGTCTTCACCGTGCAAACGCGCCAAACCTTCGGCATCAATCGTATAATTGCCGTCATGGTGCGCCACAGGGAAATCAACAGTATCGCCAGCGCTATAACCTTCAGTGAAGGCGCTCTCAGACGTAACAACATTCAATCCGACAGTTTTGCAGATGAACTTAAGGCCAGCATTGCGCATCAACGCACCGGGCAAAAGCCCAGTTTCAGTCAAAACCTGAAAGCCATTACAAACGCCAAGCGCATAGCCGCCGCGCTCAACATGGGCCACAACGCCTTTGCAAATCGGGGATTGGGCGGCAATTGCACCGCAGCGCAAATAATCACCAAACGAGAAACCACCAGGAACGGCGACCAGGTCAACGTCAGGCAAGTCCGCGTCCTTGTGCCAAACCATCGTAACGTCAGCACCAGCAGCCTTGAGGGCCACAGCCATATCACGGTCGCAGTTGGACCCTGGAAAAACGATAACCGCAGCGCGCATTACAGCACCTCGACGCGGTAGCTTTCGATGACCATATTCGCGAGCAGTTTTTCACACATCTGCGCGATTGTGTCCTCGGACGTGCCATCGGCCAAATCAAGTTCGATCACCTTGCCCTGACGGACATTTTCAACGCCCTCAAACCCAAGTGATCCAAGGGCATGCTGCACGGCAGCCCCTTGTGGATCCAAAACGCCATCCTTAAGCATCACATGAACTCTAGCTTTCATACGTCTGATTTCCTTCAGTTAATCAAGGTTGGCTTGGTTGGGTTATGGGTCACATTTGTAGGCAATACGCCCAAACGCTTGGCCACTTCGGTGTAGGCATCCGCCAGGTCGCCAAGATCGCGGCGGAACACATCCTTGTCGAGCTTGCGGCCCGTTTCAATGTCCCAAAGACGGCAGCTATCGGGGCTAATTTCATCGGCCAAGATAAGGCGCGGATATTCATTGTCCCACACGCGGCCAACTTCAATTTTGAAATCAATCAGCTTGATCCCAACGCCGTACATCACGCCGGACATGAAATCGTTCACGCGCAGCGCAAGGCTGACGATATCGTCCATTTCCTGCTGGGTGGCCCAACCGAATGCGGCGATATATTCCTCGGGCACCAACGGGTCACCAAGGCTGTCATCTTTATACGAAAATTCGACAATCGGACGGGGCAACGCTGTGCCCTCTTCCATGCCTAACCGCTTGGCCATGGTGCCGGCTGCATAGTTGCGCACGATCACTTCGAGCGGGATAATCTCAACCTGACGGATCAATTGCTCGCGCATATTTATGCGTTTGATGAAATGCGTCGGGACACCGATGGCCTGTAGCCCAACCATGAAATATTCGGACAAGCGGTTGTTCAACACGCCTTTGCCTTCGATCACAGCCTTCTTTTCGGCGTTAAACGCAGTGGCGTCATCTTTGAAGTATTGGATCAATGTACCGGGCTCAGTGCCTTCGTACAGGATCTTTGCTTTGCCTTCATAGACCAATTTGCGGCGTGCCATCCCAGATCCCTCGCGTGCGTCGGGCCCCACCCTTGGGGCGCGTCTTAAAACGCCTCTTACGCCAACACCCTCTTGCGAGCAAGGCACCCCGACACCATATCTTGTATGAGCACCGTAAAAACCAAAAGGAGACCCAAATGAGCAGCATGAAAGACCGCGAAACCGCATTTGAGACCAAATTCGCCCATGACGCAGAAATGCAGTTCAAGGCAGAAGCACGTCGCAATAAACTGCTGGGCCTTTGGGCGGCTGATCTGATGGGTAAAACAGATGACGACGCACTGGCCTATGCCCGTGAAGTGATCAAGTCCGACCTAGAAGAAGCCGGCGACGAAGATGTGTACCGTAAAGTATCAGGTGATCTGGGCCACCGCGCCGATGAGGCCACGATCCGCACGCAAATGATCAGTCTGATGGTCGAGGCAAAGACACAACTGATGTCCGAACACTGATCACAAAATGAATTGGATGCATAATCTTAATGCGCCCAATTCCGTTGCGTCGGCATTTTTACCGTGTAAAAAGCGGACGATTCCACATATAGATTCCACATAAAAAGGCGCGGCACGATGGCGAATGCACTGACCACACTGCTTGAAACACGTGACTGGCTGCTCGCTGACGGTGCAACAGGTACAAACCTGTTTAATCTCGGCCTAGAGGCGGGCGACGCACCAGAGATGTGGAACGTTGATAAACCTGAAAACATCCGGACCTTGTATAAAGGTGCCGTTGATGCGGGCAGCGATCTGTTCCTGACCAATACATTTGGCGGCAACGCATCGCGCCTGAAACTGCATAACGCCGTTGATCAAGTCCACGAACTGAACCGCGTCGGTGCTGCCATTGGCCGCGATATCGCTGATGCATCTGGGCGCACGGTTATCGTCGCAGGCTCAGTCGGCCCAACTGGCGATATTATGGCCCCTATGGGTACGCTGACCCATGAAATAGCGGTTGAGATGTTTCATGAACAAGCCGAAGGCTTAAAAGCAGGCGGCGCAGATGTGCTCTGGGTCGAAACCATTTCTGCCCCCGAAGAATTCCGCGCCGCCGCCGAAGCCTTCGCGCTGGCAGGCATGGACTGGTGTGGCACCATGAGCTTTGATACCGCAGGCCGCACGATGATGGGCCTGACATCGGCGGATATGGCCAAAATGGTCGGAAAACTAGATCACCAGCCCATCGGATACGGTGCAAACTGCGGTGTGGGTGCATCTGATCTATTGCGCACGATCCTTGGGATCGCAGAACATTCTGGTGATGCGACGCTGATATCCAAAGGCAACGCAGGCATTCCAAAATACCACGACGGGCATATTCATTACGACGGCACCCCTGCCCTGATGGGCGAATACGCCGTGCTGGCGCGCAATTGTGGTGCGCGCATCATCGGTGGCTGCTGTGGCACCACACCAGAGCATCTGGTCGCCATGCGGGCCGCGCTCGAAAACACACCAAAAGGGCCAAAGCCAAGCCCCGACGACATCACAACATCGCTCGGCGGATTTTCATCCGTGTCGGACGGCACAGACGGTGAAGGGCCAGTACGCGCCCCACGTCGTGGCCGCAGAAAAGGCTAAAACAGCGACATCTGATCACCGGCTTGCGGCGGCACCTGAAATAGATCCGTCCGTAACGGTGGCAGATCACGCGTTAGGCCCAGCTTGCGCGTGGTCAACTGCACGCGCTGGCGGATCAAGTCGGCCCATTTGCCTTGGCCGCGCATACGCGTACCAAATTCAGGGTCGTAATCCTTACCGCCGTGCAATTCGCGCACCCGGCCCATCACGCGCGCAGCACGGTCCGGAAACGCATCTGCAAGCCAATCTTGGAACAATCCCGACACCTCCCGCGGGAGGCGCAACACAATACAAGACGCAGAAATTGCCCCCGCATTATGTGACGCCGTCAATATCGATTCGAGCTCGTGATCGGTCAGCGCAGGCACCACAGGCGACACCATCACACGCACCGGAATACCTGCATCCGTCAAACGGCGAATGGTCTGCAAACGCCGCGCTGGTAATGGCACCCGCGGTTCCATGGCACGCGACGTTTTATTATCTAAAGTGGTGATCGAAACACCAACGCGCACAAGGCCTTTGGCGGCCATCGGGGCCAAAATATCAATGTCGCGTTCAATCATCGCGCCCTTGGTGACAATGCCAACAGGATGATTGAACTTTGCGAGCACTTGTAGAATGCCGCGCATGATTTCATGTTCTTTCTCAATCGGTTGGTACGGATCAGTATTCGTGCCAATTGCAATCATTGCAGGGCGGTAACGCGGATTACGCAGCTCTTTTTCCAGAATTGCAGGCGCGTCAGGGCGGGCAATCAGCTTGGTTTCAAAATCCAATCCTGGGGATAGACCCAAATACGCATGACTGGGACGGGCAAAGCAATAAATGCACCCATGTTCACAACCGCGGTACGGATTGATCGAGCGATCAAATGACAAGTCAGGCGAGGTGTTCTTACTGATCACACGGCGCGGGACTTCAATGCTGACTGAGGTGCGCAAAACAGGCAGGTCTTCGACCCGATCCCAGCCGTCATCTACATGCTCCGACTGTATCGAATCAAACCGCACAGCAGGGTTTGTCATTGCGGCGCGGCCACGCAATTGGACTTGGCGGTGATCAATGATTTTCGTCATAGTTAAAATATGGAACAAAATGTGAACATGCGCAAGTCTTGGTCGGTGTCGATTGCACAAATGTCGCGATTGTCTGCGTCCGCTCTGGAATTTCAGCGCACAAGTTGTAAAACAACTGTGCACACATACCGCACCTACGGAGGTTTCCCCTATGTCCGAAGAAGATGATATCATCCTGTCCGAACTCAACGACGAAGATCTTGTCGCTCAAATGTTCGACGACCTATATGATGGCATGAGAGAAGAAATCGAAGAAGGTGTGAACCTCCTTATCGCACGCGGTTGGATGCCTTACCGCGTCCTGACCGAAGCGCTTGTCGGTGGTATGACCATCGTCGGTGCCGACTTCCGCGACGGTATCTTGTTTGTGCCTGAAGTACTGCTCGCCGCCAACGCGATGAAGGGTGGCATGGCTATTCTCAAGCCGCTTTTGGCCGAAACTGGTGCCCCACGTGTGGGCAAAATGATCATCGGCACCGTCAAAGGCGACATCCACGATATCGGCAAAAACCTTGTTGGTATGATGATGGAAGGCGCAGGCTTTGAAGTTGTCGACATGGGGATCAACAACGCCGTTGAAGCCTATCTCGAAGCGATCGAAGTCGAAGGCCCTGATATTTTGGGCATGTCCGCCCTGTTGACCACCACGATGCCGTATATGAAGGTCGTGATTGATACGCTGATCGAAAAAGGCATGCGCGACGACTATATCGTGCTTGTTGGTGGTGCGCCGCTGAACGAAGAATTTGGCAAAGCCATCGGCGCAGACGCATATTGCCGTGACGCGGCTGTTGCGGTTGAAACCGCCAAATCTTTCATGGCGCGCAAGCATAACCAAGGTGCGATGGCCTAAATCAACCCGATTGATTGATGAAAGGCCTCGCAGTTAACCTGCGAGGCCTTTTTGCTTTGTCCCTTTGATTTTGGGGTCGCGCACCCCCATATTAAAACAAAGGAGAGCCGTCATGCCACTCGACAAGCTGATTCTCATTATCGTGACCGTCATCGCTGCTGCTGGAGCCACAATCTGGATCGCCACCGCCCTTTTCGCAACAAGCCAATTCGGCATTTTCGCGACATTGCCAGTCCTGTTGATCGGGTCACTGGTGTGCTACGTCGCTTGGCGAGTGATTTCTGAACGGCTCAGAAATAAGGAAGACGACCATTATGACAAATTCGACAAATAGCATGCTTATTGTGACCACAGACGGTGTCGCAGGCCGCAATGTAACCCATAGCCTCGGACTGGTGCGCGGTGCGACAGTGCGGGCCAAACATATTGGCACTGACATCGTGGCAGGACTGCGTAATTTGGTCGGCGGCGAACTGACCGGTTACTCAGCACTTTTGGCAGGTGCGCGTGAACAGGCTTTGGACCGGATGACGGATCAAGCCCGCGCAATGGACGCAGATGCGATCGTCGGATTTCGCATGGAAACGTCTTCGATAGCAAACGGCGCATCAGAGATTGTAGCTTATGGCACAGCTGTAAAACTGTCGTGACGATTACCGACGCCACGCTGACGCAGCATGGTTTTCTGGCAAGCGGAGCAGGCCGCGTCCTGCTGCTCGCTTGTGGTGCACTGGCGCGTGAAATCTTGGCTGTAAAAGACGCAGGTGGCCTCGACCACCTCGACCTGCAATGCCTGCCTGCAATTTACCACAACCACCCCGAAAAAATCGTCCCCGCAATTGAGGTCGCAGTCACAAAACACCGCGACGACTATGACAAAATTTTTGTGGTCTACGCCGATTGTGGCACGGGTGGGCAATTGTTCGAAAAGTGCAAGGAGCTTGGCGTTTCAATGGTTGAAGGGCCACATTGTTATTCGTTTTTTGAAACTAATGCCGTGTTTGAATCCCGCGATGAAATGACGGCTTTCTACCTTACAGACTTTCTTGTGCGCCAATTTGATGCGTTTGTCTGGGACCCATTGGGTCTTGGGCGCCACCCTGCACTGCGCGACATGTATTTCGGGAATTACACCAAATTGGTCTATCAAGCACAGACGGATAACGCTGATTTACAGGCAAAGGCGCAGGTCTGTGCTGATCGCCTTGGGCTAACGTATGAATACCGGTTCACGGGCTACGGTGATCTGGAAACCAGCCTCGCAGCACTTTAAACGGCTGTCAGCTTAATCCGCTCGATCATCGCACGCACGCCGTTTGAACGTTGGGCCGACAAGTGATCGTTCAGACCCAAACGGCCCAATTCAGCATTTGCATCCACCGCCTGCACGTCCGCCACAGGCAGATTATCATAAAGCGCATGCAGGACTGCAATCAGACCGCGCACGATCATCGCGTCGCTGTCCCCACGAAATGTGAAAATTCCGTCACGCACCTGTGGCACGATCCAAACTTGGGATGCACAACCATCGACCTTGGTCGCGGTCACGCGAAATGCATCCTCGAGCGGATCCATCGCCTTACCCAAGTCAATCACATGGCGATAACGGTCCTCCCAATCGTCGAGAAAATCAAAATCCTCAGCGATCTCTTCAAATCGGGCGGTGGCCATGGTGCAAACTCCTGTTGATACCACTGATCTAGGTCGGATTGGGCGCATCGTCCAGAGGATGCTTTTCAACAGGTGCATCATCCGTTACGCAAGACGTGACGATTTGACGAAAGGCCACCAAAATGCGCGTATCCCTGCCCCTGATGCTTTGTGCTGCTCTAGCGACCACAGGCTGTGCCCGTGTGGCGGAGTCGCGGATGAACCCGCTGAACTGGTTTGGAAAGTCTACATCAGCGCCTTTGACAGCGTCTGGTGAATTGCGCCCGCTCGTCCCGACCAAACGTGCGACCCGCTTGGTCGATGGGCGCGGCGGCATCCAAAGCGTGACTGGCTTG
>OJHH01000591.1_pt1 | contig 12237 bp, 12 predicted proteins | sample 1594911 | NCBI WGS metagenome assembly OJHH01 (sample SAMN05416787, study PRJEB24817) | seawater metagenome | isolation source: Sea water | place: Canada:Atlantic | collected 2013-11
GGTTTTATCAGGTAGTACGCCGCTGCGGCCTGTGGTGTGCCGGCTCCGCACTGGCCCTGAGCATCGCGTTTCTGGTGTTGCAGCTACCCCTGTTCCGGCTGCTGACCAGCCTGCCAGATGTGCTGCTGGTGCTGGACCAGCACCGACTGTGGCTGGTGCTACTGCCCCTGGTGGCGGCGCCTACCTACCTGCTGGACGGCGTGTTTATCGGTACCGGCGAAACGCGGCCCATGATGCGCACCATGCTCGCCAGCGCCCTGCTGGTCTATCTGCCGGTCTGGTATGTCACCCAGCCCTGGGGCAACCACGGCCTGTGGCTCGCTTTCACCCTGTTCAATGCCGCCCGGGGTCTTACCCTGTACAGCAGTTACCGACGCCTGTCGGCAGGCGGCGGCTGGTTCCAATGCGACTGAACCTGCCCGCTGATGTCACCCTCGCTGCCGGATGCAGCTGAGCCTGCAAGTGTATGCTAGTCTCCGCGTGATTGAGCCCCTGAGAAGAAAAAGAGTAACCACCATGACCACCTGCCCATACAGCGACCGCCTGCTGCACCTCGACAATTTCGCTCAGGGCACACCGCGAGAAGCAATCGCCGCACTGCGCCGGGAGCACCGCGTTGTATGGCAGGAGGACGAGCACGCAGCGGGGGGGCACTGGCTGGTGCTGCACAAAGCCGATATCGACACGGTGCTGCGCGATCCGGCGACGTTTTCCAGCAGCTTCGGCCCGCTGCTGGAGGATTTTCCCGAGGCGCTGCTGGCACTGCAGCGCCAGGCAATGACCTTCCTCGATCCGCCGGAACACCGCTCACGCCGCGCCCTGGTCGACTACGCCTTTCGGCCCGGCGTGCTTGAGGCGCGCCGCGACATGATGCAGGCGAAAGTGACTGCCATCATCGACAACATCATCGATCGCGGCGAGTGTGAATTTGTCAGCGAGGTAGCCATGCACCTGCCGGTACACGTCATGTTCACTCTGCTTGGCGTGCCGGAAGCGGATTACGCTTACCTGGTCCCCACGATCAACGCTGTGACCCTGGCCAACGATCCGGACTACGCGGGCAGTCGCGAGGAGGGCTGGACGGCGTCGGCGCAGATGGTGGCGTGGGCAGCAGCCTTTGCCGCCACGCGCCGCGGACAACCGGGCAATGACATGACCAGTGAGCTGCTCGCAGCGGAAATCGACGGACGCAGTCTCAGCGATGAAGAGTACGGGGTGATTTTTCAGGGCCTCATGATCGGCGGCACGGAAACGACACGCAACACGCTGTCGTGGCTCATACGTGAGCTCATCCGTCACCCCGAGCAGCTGGCCCTGCTGCGCGCGGACCCAACACTGATACCGGCAGCAGTAGAGGAAATACTGCGCTACCGCAATACCGTGGTCTACACCCGGCGCACCGCCATGCGCGATGTCGAGCTGGCCGGCCAGCACATTGCCCAGGGTGACAAGGTCGTATGCCTGCTGGCATCAGTAAACCGCGACCCGGACTGCTTTGACCAACCGGACACCTTCGACATCACCCGCGACCCGGCACAAACCCGGCGCGCCATGCGCACTTTTGGCTTCGGGGTGCACGTGTGCCCCGGGCAGCATCAGGCGCGCCTGAATCTGGAAATGATGACGCGGGAAATTCTCGCGCGTATGGCTGACCTCAAGTTACTCGAGGCGCCCACGCACTTCCGCTCCAACTTCATGGACGGCTTCAAGCGCATGCCCCTGGAATTCAGCAAACTGTAGCGGGAGTTCCCACCGACAGGCGCTTGTGGCGCAAACACGGCGCGGGGTTCAACGGTAATTGGCGAAGCCAAACGCGGCGCGATAGCCAAACAGCGCCTGGCTGCCCCCGGTGTGCAGGAACACCACGTTGTCATCCGCGGCGTAACGGCCCTGACGTACCAGGTCAATGAGGCCCGCCATGCCCTTGCCGGTATACACCGGGTCGAGCAGGATGCCCTCCAGCTCCGCGAGCAGCGCAATCGCCTCCAGGGTACCCTCCGCGGGAATGCCATAACCGGCGCCCACGTAGGCGCAGTTCACCTGTACATCTGCGGCCGTCACGGTTTCCCCCAGGCCCATCAGCGCCGTTGTCTGGTTGGCCAGCGCGAGTACATTGCCGTGCTGGATGGCCTCCGGCGCCCGCACCCCGATGCCCAGTACCGGAATGCCGCTATTGCTGGCGACCATGCCGGCCACCAGCCCCGCCTGGGTCCCGGCACTGCCCGTGCCATGCACCAGCTCACGCACCTGTAAACTGCGCTCATTGGCCTGAACCAGCAACTCCAGAGCGGCATTCACATAGCCCAGTGCGCCGATCGCATTGGAGCCGCCGCCCGGAATCACATAGGGCCGGGCTCCCTCTGCCTGCAGGCGCTGTGACTTGGCGGCCATCGCGGCATTCATATCGGTGCCGCCCGGGTGCAGGGCAAGGTGCGCACCAAACAGCTCGTTCAGCAGTACGTTGCCGTTGTAGTTGTAGTCGGGATCTTCGCTGGCGGTGCGATCCTCCAGAAGAATGTGGCAGGCCAGCCCCAGCCGGGCGGCAATCGCCGCGGTCTGGCGCGCATGGTTGGACTGCGTGGCACCCTGGGTAATCACGGTATCCGCGCCCTGCGCCTGCGCATCCGCCAGCAGGAACTCCAGTTTGCGCGTCTTGTTGCCGCCGCCGGCCAGCCCGGTGCAATCGTCACGTTTGATCCAGAGACGAGGGCCACCAAGATGAGCGCTCAGGCGCTCCAGCGGCTCCAGCGGTGTGGGCAGGTGTGCAAAATGCAGTCGCGGAAAGCGGGACAAATGCATGGCTATGGATCCCTTAGGTAAGCGTATCGGCGATATTAAAGGGGCTTGTGCGCCAGCGCCAATGAGCTCCGATCACGTCCGGTACACCACGCTGTCCGCCACGGGACAATATCCGCCCCCCCGGGCGCTGCTGCACCCCACGGAGTGCGTCATATTTCGCTGCGGTCTGCTATTATCCGCAGCAGCAGATCACAACGATCCCCTTTGTCCACATAACAAGGTACGCCCCATGCTACAAACCGCATTCAAGCCCCGCCTGACACTTGCCGCACTGCTCGTGCTTTCAGTCAACGCCACCGCACAAGGTGTCGGTATGCTGGAGGAAGTGGTGGTTACCGCGCAGAAGCGCACCGAGAGCCTTACCGATGTACCCATTTCCATTGCCGTCATGAGCAGCGAAGCGCTGCAGAAAACCGGTGTGCGCCAGGTGCGTGAGCTGGCTGAGTTCATCCCCAACATGAGCATTTCCGGCGGCAACGACAGCGCGACCGCTGTGCGTATCCGCGGCGTGGGTGCAAACACGCGCAATATCGGTTTCGATACGCGGGCCGGCGTCTACGTGGACGGCGTGTACATGGGGCAATCGCCGGCACAGAACATCGAGATTCTCGACCTCGAACGCGTGGAAGTGGCGCGCGGCCCGCAGGGCACACTGTTCGGCAAGAACACGGTGGCGGGCGCCATCAGCATGGTCACCAAGAAGCCGACTCAGGAGCAGGAGCTTCTGGTCACCGGGGAAATGGGCAACTACGACTCCTATCGCGTCTCCGCCATCGCCAACCTGCCGCTGGGCGAAAATGCGGCGGCGCGCTTCTCCGTGGTCGATCACAATCGCGACGGCTTCATCACCAACGTTACCACCGGCACGCAGCACAACGAGCGCGACGGCACTGCGGTACGTGGGCAGTTTGCCTTTGGTGGCGAACACTACGACGTCAACATCGCTGGCGACTATCTGGAATCGGACCGCGTATCCTCCTGGGGTGTGGCCATCTCCGATTGGTCGGGCAGTGTACCCAATACCGTATCGCCCAATGATTTCCGCATCGACAACAACATCGACAACTCGGAAGAGCGGGAGATCTGGGGTGTATCGGCCACGGTCAACGTCGACCTGGGCAGCGATTACCGCCTGACCTCGATTACCGCCTACCGGGATACCTGGGTTGACCGCGGCCAGGATACCGACCACTCCTTCCTCAACCTGCTGCGGGTGGAATACCCGGATGCCTATGAGCAGACCACACAGGAATTCCAGATTTTCTCGCCCGACAGTGGTCGCCTGAAGTACGTTGCCGGCCTCTACCTCTACGATGAACAGGCGAGTTCGTCGCGTCGCGCCATTATCGGTGACGAGATCGGCATCGTGTTTGAGGGCCTGGCACCGCCACTGGCGCCTTTCGGCGCGCAGTTTGACGGCGCGGGCGTGGGCACCTTCGCCGACGTAGACACCCGTAGCTATGCGGTGTACCTGAACGGCACCTACGACCTCACCGAGCGGCTGACACTTGGCTTCGGTGCGCGCTACACCGAAGAGACACGCGAGGTGGATTTTGACCTGATCGGCGATATCGTCGACCTCGGCTTCCTGCAGGTGCCCGGCGCCGCCATCTTTGGCGTTGCGGTGGGCCCCGTGGTCGGCGACCAGACCGTTGCCAACTTCCAGGACGAGAACGACTACGACGACTTCTCACCGATGATCAGCCTGAGCTACGCCCTCGGTGATGACAGCAACATCTACCTGAAGTATTCCGAGGCCTTCAAGAGCGGGGGCTACAACGTCGACTTTGTCACCACCAGCGCTCTCACCGACGGTATCGATTTCGATCAGGAAACCGTCGAGGCCTGGGAGATCGGCCTCAAGGGCACCGCCATGGAAAACCGCCTGCGCTATAACCTGGTGGCGTTCCAGATGGACTTCGAAGACTACCAGTTGAACCAGTTCGTGCAGCTGGACAACGCCACGTCCGCCATCACTATCCGCAATGCTGCGGAAGTGCGCTCGCGGGGTGTGGAAGCGGAGCTGACCTATTTCCCCAGCAACAGCCTGATGCTGCAGGGTGCGCTGGGCTACAACGACGCCGAGTTTGAATCTTTCCCTGGTGGCTCAAGCGCGCGCAACCCGGCCGGCATCGGTGCCGACCTGGCGGGCAACAAGCTGCCTGACGCACCGGAGCTGACCGCGGCCTTCGCCATCCAGCATAACCTGGCGTTGCCAGACCTGGGTGCCGAGTTCGTCACCCGCGTGGACTGGACCTACACCGACAGCTTCTACGCCACCGAGGACAACGTCTCCTTTGCGCGCCCGGGCAGCAGCCTGGTGTGGGGCGAGATCGACAGTTACTCGCTGCTCAACGGCCGCATCGGCATTGAGGCGGAAACCTGGTCCGTGTTCCTGTGGAGCCGCAACATCCTGGACGAAGGCTACGAGGAAACCTGGACGTCTGACTTCCTGGGCACCGTCGGCCGCTTCCCCGGCGACCCACGCACCGTCGGTGTTGAGGTCTCCTACCGCTTCCTCTAACCCTTCGCGGGCAGGGTCACGCCTGCCCTTTGTCAGTGCCTGCCGGGTCGAGAATCCGCACGACCGCCGCCTGCGTTTCCACGCGTCGCGCGGCGGGGCGGCTCACCCGGGTGGGGGGCTCGACGGTGCCGCCTTCTTTCGGGCGCGGATCGCTGAACCCACAGGCGACGCATTCTCTCAAGTCACTCTCACGGTCCACGACTATCGTGTCCATGGCGCTGCAGCGCGGGCAAACCGCGCCCGCTATAAAGCGCCTGTTCTGCGCTGGTGTCGACATACGAGTTTCCGGGCCAGCATCGGCTGGCGGGCTGTTGAGACAGCCGCTATTGTAGCAGGATCGAACAAGGAGCTTATTATGCCTCACGACACCACAACCAGCCTGCGCAGCTTCGGCGGCCACACTCCCAGCCTCGGGCGGCGTGTACTGATAGACCCCAGCGCCGTGGTATTGGGAGACGTTGAGCTGGGCGACGATGTTTCCGTCTGGCCACAGGCGGTGATCCGGGGCGACATGCACCGCATTCGCATTGGCGCGCGCACCAGTGTGCAGGACGGCAGCGTGTTGCATATCACCCACGCCGGCCCCTACAACCCGGATGGCTGGCCGCTGCTGATCGGCGCGGATGTCACGATCGGCCACAATGCCACCCTGCACGGCTGCACCATCGGAGACAGGGTGCTGGTGGGTATGGGCGCAACCGTGATGGACGGCGCTGTGGTGGAGAGCGAGGTCGTGATCGGCGCCTGCGCGCTGGTCACACCCGGCAAAACGCTGCGCAGCGGCTACCTCTACGCGGGCAGTCCCGCGCGCGAGATGCGTGCGCTGAGTGACAAGGAGCTCGACTACTTTCGCTACAGCGCGGCTAACTACGTACGCCTCAAGGACCAGCATCTGGCCGAGCTCGCGCGCTGATTCCCGGCGCCGGGCAAGCGCCCGCAATGCCTCAGGCGGCTGCCAGTAAATGCCTCATCTGGGCGATAACCGGCTGGGTGGCAGGGCGCACCTGGCGCCAGCGATAGAACGATTCCGCCGCCTGCTCAACCAGCATACCCAGCCCGTCCGCGACGGCCCAGGCCGTATTCTGTGCCGCCCACCGCATGAAGGGGGTGGGGGCAGCCCCGTAGAGCATGTCGTAGCAACAACTGCGCACGGTCAACTGGATATCCGGCAGCGCGGGCATTTCGCCTGACAGGCCGGCACTGGTTGCATTGATCAACACGTCCACCGCCAGTCCGTCCAGCGCCTCCAGGCCGCCGCCCTGCACCGGGCCGAGGTCGGCAAACGTATCCGCCAGTGCTTCCGCCCGCGCCGCGGTGCGATTGGCGATCAACAAGGCGGCGGGACGTTCGCTCAGCAGCGGTTCCAGCACACCGCGCACGGCACCGCCGGCGCCGATGATGGCGATGCGACGCCCTTGCAGTTGCCAGCCGAGATTGGCCACCATGTCGCGTACCAGGCCGATGCCGTCTGTGGTGTCGCCAGAGACTGCGCCATCGGCGCCGACACTGAGCGTGTTCACCGCACCGGCCCGCCGCGCGCGCTCGGTGAGGGTGTCGGCGAATGCGCAGGCTTCCTGCTTGAACGGTACGGTAACGTTGAGGCCTTTGCCGCCACTGTCGAAAAAGCAGCGTGCAGAGCGGGCAAAGTCATCCAGTTCCACGCGCACGGCGCGGTAGTGCAAGCGCTGGTCGCACTGCTGTGCAAAAGCGGCGTGGATGGCCGGCGACTTGCTGTGCTTGATGGGGTTGCCGAAAACGGCGTATTTGTCGGGCTGCGCAGTCATGATGCGTCTGTCCACCGCGTTGTCAAATGGGCCTGTGAGGCGTTATTCATGCAACCAGTCCCGGTGCTGCAGATAGTAGTCTGTCAGCTCGGCTTCCGGAGACCCCGCATCGGGCTGGTAGTTGTACTCCCAACGCACCAGCGGTGGCAAGGACATGAGAATGGCTTCGGTGCGCCCGTTCGACTGCAGGCCGAACAGGGTGCCGCGATCAAATACGAGGTTGAATTCAACATAGCGGCCACGACGATACAGTTGGAACTGCCGCTCCCGCTCACCCCAGGGCTGGCCCTTGCGACGCTGCACAATCGGCAGGTAAGCAGGCAGGTAGGAGTCACCCACGGCGCGCATGAATCCGAAGCAGCGCTCGAAGCCACCTTCACTCAGGTCGTCGTAAAACAGCCCCCCCACACCCCGCGGTTCCTGGCGGTGTTTGAGGTAGAAGTACTCGTCGCACCAGCGCTTGTAGCGAGGATACACATCATCCCCGAAGGGTGCGCAAGCGTCTGCCGCCACCTGGTGCCAGTGTCTGCAATCCTCGCGGTTACCGTAATAGGGTGTGAGATCATAGCCACCGCCAAACCACCAGACCGGCTCGGCGCCGGCTTTCTCCGCCACGAACAGGCGCACGTTGGCATGCGACGTGGGTACATAGGGGTTCTGTGGATGAATCACCAGTGACACACCCATGGCCTGGTAGCTGCGCCCGGCAAGTTCCGGCCGGGCCGCCGTCGCGGAGGGCGGCAGGTGCTCGCCCATCACGTGGGAGAAATTGACCCCGGCTTTCTCGAAGACCGCGCCATCGCCGAGCACGCGGCTGCGGCCACCGCCGCCCTCGGGCCGCTGCCATTCGTCGGTGATAAAGCCGGCGGCACCGTCCTCCAGCGCCAGCGCTTCACAGATACGATCCTGCAGCGCCAGCAGGTAGGTCTTGACGTCTTCAAGGTGCATGGCGGTAAGGTCCTCCCGTTCGGCGCGGCCATTATACGCATGCCACCGGCTGGCTTGCACCGGCGCGACCAACCCTCAGGAGCGCAGCACCCGGTCGGTCTGCAGGTCGCGAATCACCGACGGCCGCAGCGCGCCACCCAGTGGGCCGGGCAGGATGCCGTCCAGCTGGCCGCGAAAATACCGGTGGACCTGGAACAGGGACAGGGCAGGGCGGCTGCCGCCGGGATTAGCGGAGGTCGACACCAGCGCTCCGCCCCAGGCGGAGCACAGCGCTGCCATGCCCGGATGGGCCGTCACCCGCACCGCCACCGTGTCGCGGCCACCGTGCACCCAGGCCGGCACCAATCCGTGGTGGGGAATCAACCACGTAGTGGGGCCGGGCCAGGAAAGCGCCAGTTTCTGCCGCTGTGCTTCGGTGAGCGCGCCCAACAGCGCGCCAACCTGCTGCAGGTTCGCCGCAATCAGGATCAGCCCTTTCTCCACTGGCCGCTCCTTGATCTCCAACAGGCGGGCAACCGCGTGCGGGTTGTCAGGATCGCAGCTCAGGCCCCAGACCGCTTCGGTCGGGCAGGCAATCACCCCCCCATCGGCAAGGGCGCGCACGGCGGCATTGAGCTGCAGGGCAGAGGGCATGTGAAGTGACTCCTTGATGGACGGGCGAAATTTAGCGACTCTCCCCGGGGGTGGCAAGCCCGGACTGGCAGCGCAGGTAGCGCCCCGCCTCCCGCAGCACGCTGCCCTGCGCTTCCAGCATCGACAGGGCGGACAATACCTCGGACAGCGGCCTGCCCGAGGCCGCGACCAGCGTGTCGACATCCACGCCTTCGCCACTCATCAACGCCAGCAGCCAGTGCGGCGCCGACGGCGGGGCGACTGCGGGAGGCGTCGGAGACAGCGACGGACGGGCGTCGAACAGGGACAGATTGTCGACCACATCATCAATGCCCTGCACCAACACCGCGCCATCGCGCAACAGATGCAGGCAGCCGCGGCCACCCGCGTGGCCGGGAAACCAGGGCAACGCAAACACCTCGCGTCCCTGCTCCAGGGCGGTATTCGCCGTAATCAGGGAGCCGCTGGGCAGTGCGGCCTCGACCACCAGCACGCCGAGCGAGAGGCCACTGATAATGCGGTTGCGGGCCGGGAAGTGGCCCGGCAGGGGCGGTGTCTGCGGGGGAAATTCGGTCACCAGACAACCGGTCTGCAACAGTTCCGTGGCCAGCGCGGCATGTCGCCGCGGGTAGACCGCCTCGATACCCGTTGCCATCACGGCCACCGACGCGCCGCGGGCTTGCAGCGCGCCGCGATGCGCTGCGGCGTCTATGCCCAGCGCCAGCCCGCTGGTCACCGCAAGGCCAGCCGCCACCGCATCCGCCGCCAGCTCGGTTGCCCTGCGTGCGGCAACCGAGCTGGCGGCGGATGCGGTGGCGGCTGGCCTTGCGGCTGCCCACCACCGCGAGCTGCGGCATCGTGAGCGCCTCGAGTTGCCCTCGGGCGTACAGAAATGGGGGCGGGTCGCTGATCGTTGCCAGCAAAGGTGGATAACCCGCTTGCCCCAACACCAGAACCCGCGCGCCAAGCGCCCGCAACCGGTCGTACTGCTGATCCACATCCACCAGCGCCTGCGGGTGCCTGCCCCGACGGCGTGCCAGCGTAAGGTCCTGCACCGCCGCCGGGGTCGCACCCGCGGCGACCAGTTCCGGCGGGCTGGCCTGCAGAAGCGCTTCAGGGGAGCTGAAGTGCAGCAGCAGGCCCCTGAGTTGACGGCGCGGAACATGCGGGAGGCTGTGCAGCAGAAGGCACTGACGGGCGTGATCGGTATCCATACATCATCCTTGACGTAGTCTCCGTTGTCGGGGGGTATTGCCTGGCGGCGGTCAATCCGTGACCACCGCGCTTGGTTCAGGGGTTTTTCACCCTGTCCATGACTTTCAGCGGCCGGTTGGCGCGCAGCACCAGAGCGTAGCTCGCTTTCTCGAACACCTCGAACACCATCAGCAGGCCCGCGCGCGTATCGGGCAGGGTCACGTTCTGCCGCGCCACTTCATCGAACACCAGGCCGCCCACCTGGTAGATGGCAAGCACATGCCCAACCTCAAGACCTTCGCGCTCACCGCGGTTCAGTACCACGATGTCGCCCTGACCGATCTGGCTGACACCGCCATCCACCGCGATCATGAAGCCATCATCCACCTCCACGCCCGGTGCGCGCGGCTGGAAGGTGGCGTCCAGTACCTGCTCGCGCTGCGGCAGCAGACGGTCGGCGATACGCACTTCTTCCGTGACCCGGGTCACGGTGAGCTCGGTGACTTCGTCGCGGTTGCTGCTGACCAGCCTGGCGTTACCGATATCCACTGCCTGGTAGCCGAGCAGTTCGCCGGTGATCGGGTCGCTGTAGGTATCACCCGAGCGGAAAATTCCGAAGGTGCGCTCGCCGTCCGGGAACGGGCCGCGGCCATACACGCGGTCACCGGGGGCAGCGATCAGGCGGCCCTGATCTCCCGCCACCACGTAGGCTGAGTTGTTCAGTGCGTCGGCATCAAGAATGCGGTGGCCTTTGAGGAACGCACCAATCTCGTCGAGGGGAATGACGGGGATAGCCAGGTCCAGCGGGCTGACCCGCACGCCCGGATCCAGTTTCACGTCGCGGCCGCGGCGCAGCTGCAGCCGGGGCTCGCCGTTTACCCAGGTCAGGTAGAGTTCGTCGCCGGGGTAGATCAGGTGCGGGTTATCGATTTGCGGGTTGACGTCCCACAGCTCGGGCCAGCGCCAGGGCTGACGCAGGTACATACCCGAAATGCCCCACAGCGTGTCGCCGCGCTTGACCACATACACATCGGGAACATCTTCGTTGAGTTCTACTGCCGCACTGGACAGCGCGGCGAAAAACAGGCTCCCGAGCAATACGAGGCACACCGTGAATGACTTCGCTCTCATGATTCCTTCCAGCCCGTCCCTGTTATCATCCGCCCGCCGCCAACACGGCACTGGGCACCACCTTGCCAGCAGCGATATACTAGGCACAGTTTGCGGCGGGCATGGGTCCGTGGCAAGCCCCAATGTGACTAATTCACCATTGCTCGGTTGAGCCCCGAAGGCAGCTAACTCCATGGCAGTACTCGACATTCTGGAATTTCCTGACCCCCGCCTGCGCACCCGCGCCACGCCCGTCCCGGTCGTGACGGACGCCACGCGGGCATTGGTGGATGACTTGTTTGAGACCATGTACGCAGCCCCGGGCATTGGCCTGGCGGCGACGCAAGTGAATGTGCACCAACGTGTGCTGGTCATTGATGTGAGCCAGGATCACAGCGAACCACTGGTTTTCATCAACCCGGAAGTAACGGTACTGGACGCTGAACTCGGCGAATACGACGAGGGCTGTCTGTCCGTGCCCGGGTTCTATGAGACGGTACAGCGCCCCCAGCGCATCTCGGTGACGGCACTGGACCGCAAGGGCGACACGTTTACACAAGAGCTGGACGGCCTGTTGGCGGTCTGCCTGCAACACGAAATCGACCACCTCGACGGCAAGCTGTTTGTGGACTACATCTCCCCGATAAAACGCCAGCGTATTCGCAAGAAGCTGCAGAAAGAACAGCGGCGCCAGGCCTGACGTGGCCAGCACACCCTTGCGGATACTCTTTGCCGGTACGCCAGACTTCGCCGCCATACACCTGCAGGAGCTGCTGCACAGCAGCCATGAGGTGATCGGCGTCTACACGCAACCAGACAGGCCGGCGGGGCGCGGCAAGAAGCTGCAGGCCAGCCCGGTCAAGCAGCTGGCGCAACAGGCGGGCGTGCCCGTGCGCCAACCGGCCAGCCTGCGCAACCCCGACGCACAGGCCGAGCTTACCGGATTTGCCGCAGACGTGATGGTGGTGGTGGCCTACGGCCTGATTCTGCCCCAGGCCGTGCTTGATGCGCCGCGCCTGGGCTGCCTCAACGTACACGCTTCCCTGCTGCCGCGCTGGCGCGGCGCAGCGCCCATTCAGCGGGCGATTGAGGCGGGTGATGCGGAAACCGGCATTACCATCATGCAGATGGATGCCGGCCTGGATACCGGTGCCATGCTCGCCACGGCGCGCTGCCCCATCGACGAAACCACCAGCGCCGCCAGCCTGCACGACCAACTTGCCACGCTGTCTCTTATACACATCTGACGCTGCCGACGAATAGAGA
>OJHH01000593.1_pt1 | contig 12225 bp, 8 predicted proteins | sample 1594911 | NCBI WGS metagenome assembly OJHH01 (sample SAMN05416787, study PRJEB24817) | seawater metagenome | isolation source: Sea water | place: Canada:Atlantic | collected 2013-11
CTGAACAGCTGGCCTGACAACGTGAGCCTGGACAAGGCCCGCCGCCTGTTGTGGCCCATCAAGCAGAAATACGGCCGCAGCATTTCCTGGGCAGACCTGATGACCCTTACCGGCAACGTGGCCATGGAGTCCATGGGCTTCAAGACCTTCGGCTTTGCTGGTGGTCGCGAAGATGACTGGGAGCCCGACCTGGTGTACTGGGGTCCGGAGGATGAATTCCTCGCCGACGAGCGCTACAGCGGTGATCGCAAGCTCGCCAACCCGCTGGCTGCGGTGCAGATGGGTTTGATCTATGTGAACCCAGAAGGCCCCAACGGCAACCCCGACCCACTACTGGCCGCCAAGGACATCCGCGACACCTTTGGCCGCATGGCCATGAACGATGAGGAAACCGTGGCATTGATCGCCGGTGGCCACACCTTCGGCAAGGCACATGGCGCGCACAAGCCAGACGACTGTGTCGGCCCCGAGCCCGCCGCTGCGGGACTGGAAGAACAGGGCCTGGGCTGGACGAACTCCTGTGGCAAGGGTAACGCCGAAGACACTGTGACCAGCGGTCTGGAGGGTGCCTGGACGGCGGCTCCCACGCAGTGGAGCATGATGTACCTTAGCAACCTGTTCGCCTTTGAATGGGAACAGACCCGCAGCCCCGCAGGTGCCATCCAGTGGGTGCCGAAGGACGGCCAGGCCGCCAACACCGTGCCGGATGCGCACGTGGCCGGCAAGGCACACCAACCCATCATGTTCACCACCGACCTGTCACTGAAGTTTGACCCGGCTTACCGCAAGATCTCCCAAAACTTCCTGGAGAACCCCAAGGCCTTTGAAGACGCCTTTGCCCGTGCCTGGTTCAAGCTGACGCACCGCGACATGGGGCCGCGCGCCCGCTACCTGGGTGACGACGTACCCGAGGAAGCGCTGATCTGGCAGGATCCGATACCCGAGGTGAGCTACGAGCTGGTGGATGCCAAGGACATCCGCAAACTCAAGGAAGCGATTCTCGACACCGACCTCACCGGGCCTGAACTGATCCGCACCGCCTGGGCTTCGGCCTCGTCGTACCGCGGCTCCGATATGCGCGGTGGCGCCAACGGCGCACGGGTTCGTCTTGCACCGCAGAAAGACTGGGCGGTGAACAACCCCGAGGAACTGGCCAAGGTGCTGAGCACACTGGCGTCCGTACAAACCGAGTTCAACGATGCACAACGGCGCGGCAAGAAGCAGGTGTCGCTGGCTGATGTGATCGTCCTCGGCGGTGCGGCTGCCATTGAGCAGGCGGCCAAGGAGGCGGGCGTGAAAGTAGAAGTGCCCTTCGTGCCCGGTCGTGCCGATGCGACAGCGGAGATGACCGATGCACCCTCCTTCGCGCCACTTGAGCCGAAAGCCGATGGCTTCCGCAACTACTACAGCGCCGACGCCCTGCGTTCGCCCACCGACCAGCTGGTCGACCGGGCCAACCTGTTGACGCTGTCTGTACCGGAAATGACGGTGCTGGTGGGCGGTCTGCGGGCTCTGGATGCCAACACGGGTGATGCTGACCACGGTGTCTTCACCAGTCGCCCCGGCACACTGAGCAACGACTTCTTCGTCAACCTGCTGGACATGGGCACCGTGTGGTCCAAGTCGGAAGACACCGCAGGGGTGTACGAGGGCCGTGACCGCGCCAGTGGCCAGCTCAAGTGGACGGCGACACCAGTCGACCTGGTGTTCGGTTCCAACTCGGAGCTGCGAGCCATCGCCGAAGTCTATGCCGCCAACGATGCACAGGAGAAGTTCGTGAACGATTTCGTTGCAGCCTGGACCAAGGTGATGACCCTGGACCGCTTCGATCTGCGCTAGGCTTCACGCCACCGCATTCAACGGCCTGCCCCTCACGGGGCAGGCCTTTTTTTTTGCGCTCCTTTCAGGTACGCAGAGGACCGCCCTGGCTTCCCTTCCAGCGCGAGCCGGAAATGGTATCTGTAAAGGGCTTGAACGCCTCCGGGTCAAGCTTGCCGGCGAGCTTGATATCGCGCCCCAGAAAGGTCGGCCACCAGAGGTGCGCCGAGATCTGCTCACGCAGGGGTAAGCGGCTCGCCAGCGGATCCCAGGGGCTATCGTGCAGCACCAGCTCCCCATCGACCCGCTCTTTCCAGGCACAGCCATAGCGGCTCAATACATGCACCACGTGGGGCGGAAAATCATAGCCGTTGGCAGCATCGGGCATGGCGCCCACTGCGAGAGAGAACTTCACCCACCACTCGTGCAGATCAAACTCCGCCTGTGGTTCGTTCTCGCCACTCGCAGTACCGCGAAACTCGACAAACGTGTAGCCCTGGTGTGTGCAGCGCGCGCGCACTGCAGACCCCAAGCGGTAATAGTCTGTCTGGCAGGGGTATTTGGGTTGGCCATTGTGGTCGCGGCTGATGAAGATGGCCGACTCCTGGTCAATACCGTAGCCGAGCGCGTACTCGCCTGCGACGCCGTCGTAGTCCGCATTCACGGTTTGCAAAATGCCGTACTCTGGCTCGTCCGGCACCGGCACGTTGTAAATGGTGAGGTTGACGTGTGGGTCGGCCCCCGGGGTAATACCCGGAGGCAACACCGCGGCGATTGCTTCGGGGTCAGTGCGATACACAATCTTGAGCATCGGCCAGTTGGCAATGTCGCCCGTATTGCCCTGGGGGGCACCTTCTGCTGAGGTCATTGGCTTTCTTCCTTATTCTGGTTATGAAGATCGGGGGTCGCGTTCAGCCGCCCACCATGTTGGGCGCCGGCGTTGTGCGATTGAGGATCATGTCCGCCCGGGCGCGGATTTTTTCGTCAGTCTCCGGCGTTGTAGCCAGCAGCCAGAAAGCGTCCTCCTCCAGCCCCGCCACGGCCATTGCCGCCACTTCATCGGGGTGCGTGGTCTGCAAGTCGATACCGTACTCCGCTGCCATACGCTTCATGTCATCGACGGAACTGATACCGGATGCATTGCCTTCGACCTCTTTCTTCAATGCCTCCGGGCGCACACGGCCGGAGTTGAAGAGGCCCGTCTCCACCACGTGCGGGCCGGGGAACAGAGCACTCACCTTCACCGGGCTCTGTGCCGCCTGCACCTGATAGTGCAGATTTTCGGTGATGGCGTGCACCGCGGCCTTGCTCGCAGTGTAGATAGGAGCATCGGGGAACACCAACAGTGCGCCGTTGCCCGAACCGGTGACCACGAAGTGAGCGGCCTCATTGGCAGCAATCAGGCGCGGCATGAACACGCGGATGGAGTTGATAACACCCCAGATGTTGACGTTGAAGCACCACTGCCAGTCCTTCTCGGAGTAGTCCCACATGGCGCCGGACTCCCCCGCGCCAATGCCGGCGTTGGCAAACACCAGCTGTATGCCGCCGAAATGCTCAGTGGCCACATTCGCGAGACTCTCGAGGCTGGCCGCGCTGGTGACATCACAATGCGCCACCCGTGCCTCGATACCCTCCGCCGCCAGTGCCCGATCGATATCGGCCATGGCCGTTTCATCGACGTCGCCCACCACTATGCGGGCCCCTCGTCGACCGAGGGCAAACGCCAGTGACCGGCCCACCCCGCTCGCACCACCGGTTATCACGGCCACCTTGCCTGTAAAGTCGCGCATATCAGCTTACATCCTCAGCGTTGATATAGAACTGGCGCACCCACTTGCGGTACATCACCAGCGTTTTGTCTTCCCGGCAGAACACCGGCTTGTGTTTGTGCACCTTGTTGGCCCAGATCGGGTAGTCGTCCTGGATGCCGGCAATAATGCCCTTCATCACATCATCGCCTGCCAGATCTTCAATCTCCCGGCGCACAGTCAGGGTCCAGCGCAGCAGCGTGGTGTGCCGGTCGATAGGCTGCGCACTGTTGTACACCACCATTTCGGCGTTGGGCCCGTAGCTGGTGCGCACCACCGCCAGGCCCGGGTTCAACACCATGGCGTGCAGCTGGCTGGGGAACTGCGACTGGCTGGAATCCGAACGCAGGTGCAGCGTGCGTCCGTCTTCATCAATGGTGACTTCCGAGGGCGGCACATCGGGCTGCTTGTGCACGTAGCGAAAATGCACCGGGTCGCAGGAGTTTTCCGCAATATCCTGGATATGGGCGGGAACCTCGAACTCCGCGTAGCGCGGTGCGGTCCAGTGTTCATCGCTAAGCTCCAGCAACTGCGGCAGGGGCCATTTGGGCGCCAGGTTTTGTGGGTGAAACCAGATGTAGACCTCGCCATTGCCCTCTTCCGTGTGCCAGGTGCGAACACGCGCACGCTCCGGAATCTCGTCACAGTAAGGGATTTCCACGCACTGGCCCTGCGTATCGAAACGCCAGCCGTGGAACGGGCAGCGCAGGGATTCACCGACGACACGCCCCTCCACGCCCAGGTGGGCGCCAAGGTGCGGGCAGAACGCATCCTGCAACACGGCCTGGCCCGAACGCGTGCGATACAGCGCAAACTCGCGATCGAAGGCGTGCACACGCTTCACTTCCCCCACTTGCAGCTCGTGGCTGCGTGCCACGGAGTACCAACCCATCGGAAACTCCGGCGTGGTGTTGGTTTTTGCCTCGCAGGCTTCGACTATCTTTGTCATGCGGCTTCTCCCGTGGCGTGGAAAATGGCACTGCTGGGGCCGATTCTGTCGGCCACTGCCTGCAAGCGAGCGCGATCAAGCCCGTACCAGGCAATCGCGTTTTCGCCGAGGATCTTGCGTCCATCCTTTTCCGGGATGCCGGCAAATGTATTGAGGTAATACTCCTGCGTGTGCGGCCAGGTCCCTTCGGGGTGCGGATAATCGCTGCCCCACATCATCTTGTCGATGCCGATGATATTGCGCAGCTCAATGTCTGCGCGCGGCACGCAGGAGGCGCCGACGGCGACGTTGCGCTGGAAGTACTCGCCCGGGGACATCGACAGATGGCTGCGGAAGTCACCCAGCTTGGCCGAGAACTGTACATCAAAATAGTTGTGGTCCAACAAACGCAACCAGGGTGGCAGCATGAACACCGTACCCCCCTCGGTGAGCACGACCTTCAACCGCGGGAAACGCTCGAAAACGCCGCCCCAGATCATGAACGTGAGTGGGCGATACAACCACCACATGACTTCGGACACGTAAATGCCCATGGCACCCGGCAGCTTGTCGCTCAGGTCTTCCATTGGCCACTGCTCGCCGAAGTACTCGGGCTGCGGTGCCGGGCCTGAGTGAAAGTGAACAATCACGCCCAGCTCCTGGCACACTTCCCAGAACGGGTCGTACTTGACATGGTGGTAGGGGTCGTTGTCACCCCAGAGTGTCGGGATCATCACGGACTTCAGGCCGTTGTCGACGCACCAGCGCACGGCGTCCACTGCCTGCTGGACATCCCACAACAGGGGAATGGAGGCGACACCGATATGTCGAGCCGGGTCGTTGGCACAAAACTCGGCCAACCAGCGGTTGTGCGCCATCGCGCCCGCCCACTGCAGTTCCGGCACGGCATTGCGCGGCGAAAGTCCCAGCCCCGCACCAAAAGGTGGCGTGTTCATCTCGGTGATGCCGTCGGGGAAAATCACCTCAGCCGCAATGCCATCCTGCTCCAGCATGGCAATACGCTCGTCGTAGTCCCATGCGCCGGTGAGCTGCTTCTTGATGGGCTCGCGCCAGGCATCGTTGATTTCCTTGATCAGGAAGCTTTGTTCCGCCTTGTCCGTGATCTCGATCTGCACCGGCACGGCGGTGTCCATGATGTCGTGATACTTGGACTCAACATAGGGCTTGTAGTCGGCGATATGGAGGCCGGCGTGGCAGTCGGACGATACCACTATCAATTTATCGGACATGACCTTCTCTCTCTGCAAATAACCATTGCATTATTGTTGATGAATGGGCGCTGCACAAAAATTGCACACGTGTGTACAAATTAGAGCAATGCCTTTCCAAAAGCAACAAATCCACGGCTTTTCCTGGGCAGTGGCTGGACGAAATCAGACGGCGAACGCGACACGCCAACCCGCAGGGTTGCAGGCCGGAATTTGTCGCTATACTGCCGGGGACACACGCGGGAATCATCACCATGCCACAGCACAATTACAGCGCCAGCCAAGTGGGCACCAGGCTCTTCTGCGGGCTCTGGCTGGCCGCATTGCTCGCGGCTTGCGGCGGCGGGGGCGGCGGTGAAACCCAGCCAGCCGCCAATCAACCGCCCATTGCACAGGTAACGGGCCCGTCTTCCGTGGCAGGTGGCAGCGAGGTTACGCTCGAAGGCAGCGGCTCGCGTGACACCGATGGAAGCATCAGCCGCTATCAATGGCGCCAGACACAAGGCCCGACCGTGGCCATTGTCGGCGAGGAAACGGCCACCGCCCGCTTCACAGCGCCCGTCGTTGGCGCTGACACCGTCCTCGCGTTCTCGCTGAGCGTAACCGACAACCAGGGGGCGAGCGCCAGTGCATCCACCCGTATTACGGTCATAGGGGAGGCGGTCAGCCGCTGGGACCTGAGCGGCACCGTGCTCGCCTCCAGCAACCAGGCAGTAGACGGCGATACCAACGACACCGCCAGCCTCTATACGCCAAACGACACGCCGGGCAGCGCACAAGCGCTGGCCAACCCGGTAACCCTGGGCGGCTATATCAACCAACCGGGGACTGGGGCCGAGGGGCGCTCTCAACTCAGGGGTGACATCGACGACTACTTCCGCCTGGAGCTACTGGCGGCCCAGTCGGTGACCCTGCTGGTAGCGGACTTTGAAGACGCGGATGCGGACCTGTATCTCTACAACGAGGCGGGAGAAGTGATCGACTTCTCGGTAGAAACCGGCGAAATCGAAACGGTTACAGCGCCGGAAAACGGCACCTACCTGGTGAATGTGACGGCGTTTCTCGGTGCAACCAACTATATCCTGGCGGTTGGCAGCCCGGCACTCGACAGCGCACCGCGCACGGATGCCGAGCTGGTACCCGGCGAAATCATCGTGGAATTCGCGGAAAGCGAGATCCTCGCGCCGGGCTTCTTTCACGCCGATCTGGCCTACCAGATGGGAATGCAGGAACGTGCTGGCGGCCCCGGCCGCGCGCGTCTGCTCGAAATTCTGGCCGGCCAGGCGGAACGACAGCGGCTGGGCACGGCTGCGCGTCGCAAAAACGACTTCCAGAACAGCGCCCGCCGCGAGCGCTGGGAGACGCTCATCAGTGTAAAGCAACTGCGCCGACAGCCTGACGTGCGCCACGTCGAACCCAATTACCGTCTGCACACCGCGCTGGAGCCGAACGACAGCGCCTACGATCTGCAATGGCACTACCCGCTGATTGGTCTTCCCGCAGCCTGGGATGTGACCATTGGCGATCCGGGCATCGTCGTCGCGGTCATTGATACCGGCATCCTGTCCAATCACCCCGATCTGGCGGGTCAGTTGGTGGCAGGCTACGACTTCGTGCGCGACCCCGCAGCCGATGGCGACGGTATCGACCCCGACCCCGAGGACCCAGGTAACCGCGCCAACCCGGGCAATAGCCGCTTTCACGGCACTCACGTTGCAGGCACCGTGGCAGCGCGGGGCAACAACCGCATTGGCGTCAGCGGCGTCGCCTGGGGCGCCCGCGTGATGCCCCTGCGGGCACTCGATGACGGGGGCGGCACGTCCTACGACGTGGCACAAGCCGTGCGCTTCGCCGCCGGTCTCGCCAACGACTCCGGTACCTTCCCACCCGCCGCGGCAGCTATCATCAACCTGAGCCTGAGCGGTGAGGGTTTCAGCCAGATGAATCAGGCGCTGTACCGCGAGTTGCGCGAGCGCGGCACCATCGTGGTGGCCTCGGCCGGCAACGAGGCCACCCGTGCACCGGCCTATCCGGCGGCATACGACGGGGTTATTTCCGTCGCTGCGGTAGACGCACAGCGCGAGATTGCCAGCTACAGCAACCGCGGCACATCAATCGACATTAGCGCGCCCGGTGGTGATGGCAGTACCGATTTCAACGGCGATGGCTACCCGGACGGCATCCTCAGTACCGGCGGCTCCGCCGATGCCGGCGGCGTGGAATTCGCCTACACCTTTCTCAACGGTACCTCGATGGCCGCACCGCATGTGTCGGGCGTTATCGCGCTCATGAAGAGTATCAATCCGCAGCTGGACGGGCTGCAGCTGGAATCGCTGCTGCAGAGCGGCAGTCTCACCGACGACCTTGGCAGCGCTGGCCGCGACGAGCTTTACGGCCACGGACTGCTGAACGCACGCAAGGCGGTGGAAGCCGCGCTGGCCAGTATCGGCGAGACGTTCACGCCGCCCGCTACCTTGCGCGCGTCCAGCCAGTCGCTCAACTTTGGCGGTGCCAGGGAGCAACTGGACATCACCCTCAGCAACGGCGGCAGTGGCGACCTGCAGGTGCTGGGTTTCGACAGCGACGCCAGCTGGCTCAGCGTCAGCGCGTTGGAGGTCGATGCCGCTGGTCTGGGCCGCTACCGACTGCAGGTTGATCGCAGTGGCCTGGCTGACGGTCTCTATTCCGCCACGGTGAGCGCGCGCTCCAGTGCCAACAGCGTGCAGGTTCGCGCGCTGCTCTCCGTGGGCGATGCCGCAGTGGCGGACGTCGGAGTGCTCTACATTATCGTCTACGACCCCACCACTGACGCCGCGATTGCACAAAGCGTGGCGCGCGCGGAGGCGGGCCGCTATGCCTTCCACTTCCAGGACCTGCCAGACGGCACCTACCAGGTGTTTGCCGGCACTGACGCCGACAACGACCTGTTCATTTGCGATGCGGGCGAGGCCTGTGGCGCCTGGCTGACCACCGACGAGCCCGGATTGATCGTGCTCGACAGCGACCGCGATGCGCTCGACTTTCCGATTGAACATTTCATCCGGTTGCCGAGTGGACCAGATGTCGACGCCAACGTGGCGTCCGAGTCTCGCGGTGTGCCCAGGGAGCGTTGAGCCGCGCGATGGTTTGATGCAGGTCAACAGGTTGCGGGCACGCGCGCATTACACTGCGCGCTGATTCTGCAACAGGCCAGGTACCATGACCGCGCTAAACGTGGCTCAACCCCAATTGACCGGAGACTCGCTGTGGGACCCCGCGCTGATCGCGCGCTACAACCTCGCGGGGCCGCGCTATACCTCGTACCCGACCGCCGCCCAGTTTCAGGAGGATGTCAGTGACTCACTGTGGCGTGAAGCGATAAAGGCCAGCAACGTGTCGCGTGCACCGCTGTCGCTGTATTTTCATATCCCGTTCTGCAACACCGTCTGCTACTACTGCGCCTGCAACAAGATCATCACTGCGAACCGGCAACGGGCAACCGACTACCTGCAGGTGCTGTACCGCGAAATCGCGCTGCAGGCGGAGCATGTGAACCCGGGCCGCACGGTGCGCCAGCTGCACTGGGGCGGCGGCACCCCCACCTATATCTCGGATGCCGAGATGCAGGAACTGATGGCACAGACCCGGCGCCACTTCCATTTGGCAGATGACGACAGCGGCGAGTTCTCCATCGAAATCCACCCGGGCGGTATGGCTACCACCCGGATCGCGCACCTGCGCCGCCTGGGTTTCAACCGCGTGAGCATGGGCGTACAGGATTTTGATGCGGACGTGCAGCAGGCCGTCAATCGCTTCAACAGCGTGGATGAAGTCACAGCGCTGGTGGCCGCAATTCGCGCCGAGCATTTCAAGTCGCTGAGCATGGACCTCATTTACGGGCTGCCGCGCCAGAGCGAAAACTCCTTTTCCCGCACGCTTGAACAGGTCATCGCCCTGCGGCCGGACCGTCTCTCGTTATTCAACTATGCACATATGCCACAGATGTTCAAAACGCAGCGCCAGATTGACGAACGGCAACTGCCCGAGCCGGCTGTGAAAATGGCCATCCTGCACCAGAGCATCGAGCACTTGTTGGCAGCCGGCTACGAATACATCGGCATGGATCATTTCGCGCTCCCCGGAGACGAACTGGCCCTCGCCCAGATGCAAGGCACGCTGCACCGCAACTTCCAGGGTTACTCCACACACAAGGACTGCGATCTGCTGGCCTTTGGCGTGTCTGCTATCAATGCGCTCGGCAACAACCACTTCCAGAACCACAAGGATGTGGCATCCTATACCCGCGCGATCGAGGCGGGCCAGCTGCCACTGGCGAAGCGTATCACCCTCACTGACGACGACCTGCTGCGCAAGGCAGTGATCAATGAGCTCATCTGCAACTTTGCCCTGGACTACGCCCTCATCGAAGAACAGTTCGGCATACGTTTCCGAGACTACTTTGCACAGGAGCTGGGACGGCTGCCGGCACTGGCGCGCGACGGCCTGATCGAGCTGCACCCGAATGGTATTTGCGTACTACCCGCCGGGCGGCTGCTGGTGCGCCGCCTGTGCATGGAGTTTGACGCCTATATCGACCACACACAGCTCACCGGGAGCCGGTTCTCGCGCATCATCTAGGACAGCATATTCCCCGGGCTCAGGCTTGCGCTGGTTGCGCTTTACTCATGATGCTGAACAGCCACCCTCCCAGCGCGCCTGCACTGCACTGCAACAGCAGGCCGGGCCACTCCCGCGCCGCAGCGATAACCCAGATGCCCAGCACTTCCCGCATGATCAGATGCAGCATCAGCACGCCGAGAAACCCCGCGAGGGTAAACCAGAAAACCCTCGGCCCAGGCACTCGGTGCGCCCGCACCAGGCCCGCCGCCACGGGCATCGCCAGCACGAAGGCAAGCAGGATAAGAAGCAGATAAGCGATCATGCCGAGCAGGTCGTGCAGGCTGGCCTCCAGCCGCACCGCCAAGGGCACGAACACCCCCATATCGCCAAGATTGGCGAGCACTGTCTGCGTGGCGAGCAGGCTGGCGGTTACGTAAGCGAGCAACACTGCGGGGAAGAAAGCTTTCAGGACACGAATCATGGGCGACTACCGGTAGTGCAGGGAGTGTTTATAATGACCCGGCGCCCTGCAAAGGAAAAGCCCATGCCTGTTTTCTCTATCACCTTTCGCTTTCTCGCTCTTGCCGCACTTTGGCTGAGCCTGCGCGCCACCGCCGCAGACTATAAGCTTGAGCCGCTCGCAGAGGGTCTGCAGCACCCCTGGTCCGTCGCACAATTACCCGATGCCAGCTTCCTGGTCACGGAACGCGGCGGCACGCTACTGCATATCAGCGCCGATGGCAGCGTACGAACGACAATTACCGGCGTACCGCAAACCTTTGTCGCAGGCCAGGGCGGCTTTTTCGACATCCTGCTGCACCCTCAGTTTGCCACCAATCAACTGGTGTATCTCAGCTACGCCAAGGGCGACAGCGCGGCGAATGGCACGGCCATCTACCGCGCCCGACTGGAAGGCGACACGCTCGTCGCGGGTGCGGATATCCTGTGGGTAAACGACAAGAAGAACACGGCACAGCACTACGGTGGGCGACTGTTGTTCCTGCCCGACAATAGCCTGCTACTGGCCACGGGCGACGGTTTTGATTTCCGCGAGCAGGCGCAGAACGGCAGCAACGAGCTGGGCAAGGTATTGCGTATCCTCGATGATGGCAGCGTGCCCGCAGACAATCCGTTTCACACCACCGGCAGCGAGCGCGTCTGGACGCTCGGTCACCGCAATCCGCAAGGCCTCACGCTGGATCGCAGCACCGGCACCGTGTACTTGCATGAACACGGCCCGAAAGGTGGTGACGAAGTGAATGTACTTCAGGCCGCCAGCAACTATGGCTGGCCTGCGGCGACCCATGGTGTGGACTACAGTGGCGCCTATGTGTCGCCTTTCACGCAACTACCCGGCATGGCACCGCCCCTGCACTACTGGGTACCGAGTATCGCGCCGTCGGGCTTCGCCTGGTATGGCGGTGACAAGTTCCCGGCCTGGCAGGGCAAGCTGCTGGTGGGCGCGCTGGTAGACAAAGAAGTGCGCCTGCTCAGTCTGGAGGATGGCGCCATTGTGGACGAGGCACCCTTGTTCGCGGAGCTGGGCGAGCGAATCAGGGATGTAAAGGAAGGCTCCGACGGCTTTGTGTATCTGCTCACCGACGCGGAGGCCGGCGCCCTGATTCGGGTGACACCGGCGCGCTGATACTCCGCACCTCTATGCCCTGGCACCGAGGCGCGGAGTGCCTTGCGCGATTCAGCTGGCGCTGGCTTTCTTCGGGGCGCGTTTCGCTCTGGTTTTCTTGGGCGCCGCCTTCTTGGCAGGCGCTTTTTTGGCTACCGCCTTTTTCCTGGTGGGCGCCTTCTTCACAGCTGTCTTCTTCGCCGCAGTCTTGCGCTT
>OJHH01000594.1_pt1 | contig 12223 bp, 9 predicted proteins | sample 1594911 | NCBI WGS metagenome assembly OJHH01 (sample SAMN05416787, study PRJEB24817) | seawater metagenome | isolation source: Sea water | place: Canada:Atlantic | collected 2013-11
GACTTTATTTTCATGGTCAAAGATAGCTCCTATATGTTTGTGACCGGTCCCGAGGTGGTGAAAACCGTGACCCATGAGACGGTCACCGCGGAGCAGCTCGGAGGGGCAGTCACCCATTCGTCCAAATCCGGCGTGGCGGATCTGGCGTTTGAAAATGATGTGGAGGCCCTGGTCAAGCTGCGCCGTTTTATCACATTCCTGCCGGCCAACAATCAGGAGAAACCACCGGTCTGGCCAACGGAAGACCCGGCAGATCGAGCCGAAGCATCACTGGATACCCTGATTCCCGATGACCCGAATCAGCCCTACGACATGAAAGAGCTGATTGTAAAAGTGGCGGACGAGGGCGACTTTTTTGAATTGCAGCCCGACTACGCAGCCAACCTGGTGATTGGTTTTATTCGCATCGAAGGGTCTACCGTGGGTGTGGTCGCCAACCAGCCGATGGTGCTGGCCGGTTGTCTGGATATCGATGCATCCAAAAAAGGTGCCCGCTTTATCCGCTTCTGTGACGCCTTCAATATCCCGGTGCTGACGTTTGTCGATGTGCCCGGCTTCATGCCCGGCACGACACAGGAGTATGGCGGCATCATCAAGCACGGTGCCAAGTTGTTGTACGCCTATGCGGAATGTACCGTCCCCAAAGTGACCGTGATCACTCGCAAAGCCTACGGTGGTGCCTACGATGTGATGTCGTCGAAACACCTGCGCGGTGATGTCAATCTCGCCTGGCCAACGGCGGAAATCGCAGTGATGGGGCCGAAAGGCGCCGTGGAGATTATTTTCCGCAAGGATATCGGCAATCAGGAAAAAATTGCTGCCCGAGAGCAGGAATACCGGGAGAAATTTGCCAACCCCTTTATTGCCGGTAAACGCGGGTTTATCGATGATGTGATCTTGCCCAGCCTGACCCGCAAGCGGGTGGCGAGATCGCTTTCCATGTTGCGCGACAAGCAACTGGAGAATCCCTGGCGGAAGCACGGCAATATTCCGTTGTAAGTGGGGATTGCGTCAGGGCCTGTATTTACAAAATCAGGAAAACGCCTGCAACCTGTAGGCAGACAATAAAGAAGAGACAGTAATGTTTAAAAAAATTCTTGTTGCTAATAGAGGTGAAATCGCCTGTCGAGTGTTCCGCACGGCCAAGGCAATGGGCATCGGAACGGTTGCAGTCTACTCCGATGCGGACCGCGATGCCCTGCATGTGGCTCTGGCGGATGAAGCCGTTCACATCGGTCCCTCAGCCTCCGCTGAAAGTTATCTGGTGATCGACAAAATTATTGCCGCCTGTCAGCAGACCGGTGCTGATGCGGTGCACCCCGGTTACGGTTTTCTCTCGGAAAACAAACTGTTTTGTCAGGCGCTGGATGCCGCAGGCATTGCCTTTATCGGACCCGGGGTCAGGGCGATTGAGTCCATGGGAGACAAGATCACTTCCAAGCGGATTGCCGCCGAAGCGGGTGTCAGCACGATTCCCGGTTATACCGATGTGGTGAAGGATGCCGAGCAGGCTGTGGAGATTTCCAATGACATCGGATATCCGGTGATGCTCAAGGCCTCCGCCGGTGGTGGTGGCAAAGGCATGCGCGTGGCCTGGAACGATGAAGAGTGCCGCGACGGTTTTGAGCGCGCCACCAATGAAGCCCGCTCCAGCTTTGGCGACGACCGGGTCTTTATCGAGAAATTTATTCAGGAGCCACGGCACATCGAAATCCAGGTGATGGCCGACAGCCACGGCAATACCATCTACCTGGGCGAGCGCGAATGCTCCATCCAGCGCCGCCACCAGAAAGTAATTGAAGAGGCCCCATCGCCCTTCCTGACCCCGGAAGTGCGCCGCAAAATGGGTGAACAGGCCGTAGCGCTGGCCAAAGCGGTGGATTACAAGTCGGCCGGTACAGTGGAGTTTATCGCCGATGCCGAGATGAATTTTTACTTCCTCGAAATGAATACCCGCCTGCAGGTGGAACACCCGGTGACAGAGCTGGTCACCGGTCAGGATCTGGTGGAGCTGATGATTCGCGTCGCCGCCGGTGAAAAACTGCCGCTGGCTCAGGAGGATGTAACACTGACCGGTTGGGCGATTGAAACCCGTGTGTATGCCGAGGACCCATTCCGCAATTTTATGCCCTCTGTGGGTAGGCTGGTTCGCTACCGCCCGCCAACGGGAGAGGGCGTCCGGGTGGATACCGGTGTTTTCGAGGGTGGCGAAGTCTCGATGTTTTATGATCCGATGATCGCCAAACTGATTACTTACGGTAAAGACCGCAAGGAGGCCACTCAGCGGATGGTGGAAGCGCTGGACGCCTATTATATCCGGGGCGTCAATCACAATATCAGTTTCCTCAATGCGCTGATGGTTCACCCGCGCTTTGTGGCCGGTAAGTTGACCACCAATTTTATTGCTGAGGAATATCCCGACGGCTTCAGCCCCGATCTGGTACCCCAGGAGGATCCCGCGCTCTGCGTGGTGGCCGCCGCCCTGATCAACAAGAAATTCCGCGATCGCGGCGCCTTGATTACCGGCCAGCTGCCCAGCCTGGAATATCGTCCCTCCAACGATTGGGTGGTGATGATGGAGGGCGATGACGCCCGCTATCCGATTTCGGTCGATACGTCTGTGGAGCCGGTGGTGGCGACCATGGATGGTGATGAATATCTGGTGGAGACGGACTGGAAGCTCGGTGAGCCGCTGTTCAAGGCGGTTATCAACGGAAGGACCGTTTGCATACAGGTGGATCGCGATGGTTGGCTGTTCAGAATGTTTCATCGCGGTGCAGAAAAACACGCCTATGTGGTGACTCCGCGCACTGCCGAGTTGAGTCGGCATATGCTGGTCAAGGAACCCGCTGACCTGTCCAAATTCCTGTTGTCCCCCATGCCCGGTTTGCTGGTGAAACTGAATGTGAAGGAAGGTGATCAGGTGAAGGCCGGTGAGGAAGTGGCTGTTGTTGAGGCCATGAAAATGGAAAACAGCCTGAGAGCGATATCCGACGGGGTGGTGAAAACTGTTTCTGCAGCGGCCGGTGACAGCCTCAAGGTAGACCAGCCGATCATTGAATTTGAGTAATCGCCGGTCTCTGCCCGCAATCGGGTTGGCAGCCTGCATTGGCCGGGTAAAATGGGCGTTGGTCTGACGAGCTTGGAGATGGTCATTGCAGATTAATCCGCAGGAGCTTGCCGAGGGTATTCGCAGCGGCGATCGCCGTGCCCTTGCCAAGGGAATCACACTGGTCGAATCGACCCGTGCCGATCACCGGGAGGCGGCTGCCCGTTTGCTCGAACTGATTATGCCCTATACGGGCAACTCGATTCGGCTTGGTATTTCCGGTGTGCCCGGCGTGGGCAAATCGACGTTTATCGAGTCCTTTGGCAACCACGTGATCAGCCAGGGGCACCGGCTGGCCGTGCTGGCGGTAGATCCCACCTCGGCACTCAGTGGTGGCTCGATTCTGGGCGACAAAACCCGTATGGAAACCCTCGCCCGCCACCCCGATGCCTATATACGACCCTCCCCGGCCGGACAAACTCTGGGCGGAGTAACCCGCCGCACCCGTGAAACCCTGCTGCTCTGTGAAGCGGCGGGATTTGATGTGATCATCGTGGAAACCGTGGGGGTCGGTCAGTCGGAAACCGCCGTAGCGCAGATGACCGATATGTTTTTGCTGTTGCTGTTGCCCGGCGGCGGTGACGAATTGCAGGGCATCAAGCGCGGCATTATGGAACTGGCGGATTTGATTCTGGTGAACAAGGCGGATGGTGACCAGCAGGCCGCCGCCAACCGGACTGTGGCGGATTATCGCATGGCGGTTCACTTCCTGCACCCTCGCAGTCGACATTGGCAGGTTCAGGTTGAACCGCTTTCGGCGCTGCAGGGAGAAGGTGTGCAGAAAATATGGCAGACCGTTGAAGAATATCGGCAGGCGCTGGGCGATGCGGGCGAAATCGAGTCCCGCCGCGCTGCCCAGGCGCGGGCCTGGATGTGGAGCGAAACAGCCGACAGTCTGCTCGGCGAACTGAAAGAAAATGAGGCGGTAAAAGCCCTGGTGGATCAGCTGGAAGCCGATGTGACAGCCGGCCGAATCCCGGCTACCGTGGCGGCAAAACAGCTGGTGGAGGCCTTTCTTGGCTAGCTTTTTGGGTGTCGCTCATGTGCCATCGGCTGTGTTGAATTTAACCGGATGTCAAAAGGTAACCCTATGATAGGCAAACTGAATCATGTCGCTATTGTGGTCCCTGATCTCGACAGGGCAATGACCACCTATCGGGATGCGCTGGGCGCAACCGTCTCCGAACCCCTCGATCTGCCCGAACACGGTGTCCGGGTCGCCTTTGTGGAATTGCCGAATACCAAGATCGAATTATTGTTACCCCTCGGGGAAAATTCGCCCGTGGCGAAATTCCTTGAGCGCAATGTGGATGGTGGTATGCACCACCTGTGTTACGAGGTGGATGATATTATTACTGCCCGCGACCAGCTGGTCGCGGCGGGTGCCCGGGTGCTCGGCAACGGTGAGCCGAAAATCGGTGCCCATGGCAAGCCGGTACTGTTTCTCCATCCCAAGGATTTCTGCGGTACGCTGGTGGAAATTGAGCAGGTCTAGTGTGCCGGTCAAAAAATCGTTATCGCCGCCGGCCATTTCACACCCATGACAGTGATAGTCTGGATAGCTAGGACGGTAACTTCATACCAACTACCGTGATCTCGCGATTATCGAGTTGTCGCACCACAAAGATAGCCGTGCCAATGGTCACCTTGTCGCCGATAATGGGTGGTCGGCGCAATTGTCCGGCAATCCAGCTGCCCAGATTCTGGTTGGCATCCGGGGGTGTGGGCAGGTCATAGAACTGGCAGATCTCCTCCAGGGGGATCCTGCCATCCAGCACAAAATCCCCGAACACCCTACGGAAGTTTTTCCTGTCATCCTTTTCCGGCAATACCAGTCCCAGTCTTCGTGCCACCCAGGCGAGGCTGCCACCCTGCAATAGCAGGGAGGTCACCACGACCACAAAAGCCACATTGAAAAGGGTTTTTGCCCCTTCCAGATCCACCATCATGGGGAAAATGGCCAACACGACCGGCACTGCACCGCGCAGGCCCACCCAGGCGATAAAAAATGTTTCCCGGCGTGTGAAGTGAAATGGCAGCAGGCACAGCGACACGGCCAGCGGACGCGCAACCAGGATCAGTAACAGCGCAATAGCCAGTGCCGGAAGCAGCTCGTCCGCCACCTCGCTGGGGGTGACCAGCAAGCCCAGCAACAGGAACATCAGGGCCTGGGACAGCCAGGCAAAACCATCCATTGCTGACAAAGCCTGGCGAACGCTCCGGCGAGCCCGGTTGCCCACCATCAGGCCGAACAGGTAGATCGCGAGAAATCCCGAACCGCCCACCCAGGTGGCAAAGGCAAATACGCCGATACCGGCTGACATCAACAGCAGGGCGAGTATTCCGGCACCGCTGTCCAGCATACCCCGAATACGGTTGACGGCGCTGGCCATGGCGATGCCGGCCAGGTAGCCGATCAGTCCGCCTATACCAAACTGCGTGGTCAGGCTGAGCAGGGTGGTCCAGCCATTGAAAGCCAGCGTCTCGCCGGCGTTATAAATCAGGGCGATACTGATAAACGTCAGGGTGAGGTAGACCGCCATTGGATCGTTCATGCCGGACTCGATTTCCAGCGTGGCGGCAACCCGCTCGTTGAGCCGCACGCCGCAGGATTTGAGCAGGGAAAACACGGCGGCGGCATCGGTGGAGCCGACAATCGCGCCCAGCAACAGGGCCATAGGCCAGCTGAGTCCCAGCAGCCACATGGCGGCGAGGCCCGTGAGGCCCGCGGACAGTAATACACCGAGTGTCGCCAGTATCAGGGACGGTTTGAGTCCGGTGCGAAAAGTGGCAAAGTCGGTGCGCAGTCCACCATCCACCAGAATGACAGCAAGGGCGATGTTGCCCACCCAGAAACTCAGTGAAAAATTGTCAAAACTGATGCCACCGATGCCGTCCTCGCCACTGAGCATGCCGACGATGAGAAAAACCAGCAGAAAAGGAAAACCCACCCGCGACGAGATAATACCGGCAAACACTGCCACAAAAATCAGTGCTGCTGCGGCCATTAAGGGTAGGGCAAGGAAGTCGAGTGATAGCATGTTCTTCCTCGGGGGTTAATCGGTATTCGCAGGGTCGCTGCGTGACAACCAATAACAGTTTAATCGGTGAGGACAATTGGATGCTAGCGGGACAGCGCGCAGCTCCAAACGAATAGGGGTGGGGTCAGGTATAACTGGCTTCGAACGCATCGATAAAGTCAGCCAGCATCCCGGCGGGCAGGTTGTTAATACCTGCCGCCGCCGCACGGCCGCCGCCGGTGGGGAAGCGGCGGCATAAATCCGCGGCACCCTGGCGGTTGTTCAGTGGCGCTCGCACGCTCACCAGATACTCGCCCTGCGCTGTTTCCGTGAGAACGGCATGGGCCCGGTCGGGATGATCATTGGTCAGCTGATTGCTGAAGACACCGCTGACCCGTCTGGCCCAGGCCTCGTTCGGCAGAATAAATACCGCTGTGGTGTCCGACATTTTCTCGGCTGCAATGTCTGCGGCCGCCGCCATATCGCTGTGGTAGCCATTTTCCAGTTTATCAAAGTGTTCACTGTCGTGGCGGACGAAATCGAGTGGATACTTATAACTGCTGACGCGCCGAAAGAGCTCGTCGGGGGGAATGTGTAAATCCTCCAACGCTGCACCATAACCGTTATAGTTGATATAAATGCCAAGCTTTTGCAGTTGCCTGAGGTCGGTATCGCTGCACTGTAATACCTCATTGGCCAGCGCCTGTGCCTGTTGATTGAGGTTGTCGCCAAATGCACCGACCACCGCCCAGGCGGCGAAAGCGTTTTCCAGATACTGGTTAACCAGCAAGCTGGTACAGGTATTCGCCGCCTCGTTGATCAGGGCGGTGAGCTTTTCTGTTTCCGGAATAGCGCCGGAAAAGTGGTGATCTACGTAAAATATCCTTGCACCGACCGCCAGTAACCGCTCCAGATCGGAACGGTTCTTATCCATCGAGATATCCAGTACGGTGATCCTGTCATCGGGGCGGGCCGCGACAGTTTTCAGGAGACTGATATTGCGTTTTACCCCGGTGATCAGGCTGCTCTGACGGGGTTCTGCCAGCCGCAGTTGCGTCAGCGCACAGATCCCATCGGCATCACCATTGAACACATCAAAATCGGCCATGAAAAGTCCTTGTCTGGAGGATGGCGGACAGCGGGGTAGACAGGCCCCGCTATCCACTAACAGGTATTATTTATTGGTGTTCGGACTGGTAGTAATCCATCAGTATTTTGGCGACTTCAGGGCGGGAAAACTCGGGTGGCGGCGCGATGCCGTCTCCCAGCATTTGCCGTACTTTGGTGCCGGACAGCAGGATAAAGTCCTCTTTCTGGTGGTCTTCCGCCTCATTCATCATCACCACCCGGCCCAGCTTGGTGGAGAAGGCAGTGTGATCGGCCCGGAATATCTCAATGTCGAGCGCATCGTCCGGTACTTTTTCATCGAAGATGGTTTGTGCATCGAAAGCCCCGTAGTAATCACCGACGCCCGCGTGGTCGCGCCCCACAATCAGGTGAGTGGCCCCCATGTTCTGGCGGAACAGGGCATGCAGTACGGCCTCGCGCGGCCCGGCATAGAGCATGTCGAAGCCATAGCCGGTGACCATGACGGTATTTTTCGGGAAATAGTGCTCTACCATGGTACGGATGCAGGCGTCGCGAACCGGCGCCGGGATATCCCCTTTTTTCAGTCGTCCCAATAGCATATGAATGACCACGCCGTCGGCATCGAGGCGTTCCATCGCCATGCGGCAGAGTTCCTCGTGGGCGCGGTGCATCGGGTTGCGGGTCTGGAAGGCAATCACTTTTTCCCAGCCGCGCTCGGTAATTTCGTTGCGTATTTCCACGGCGGTGCGGAAGGTGTCGGGAAAATCACTCTGAAAGTAACTGAAGCTCAATACCTGCAGCTTTCCCGAGATCAAATAGTTGCCTAGATGGGTGAAGGTGGCTACGCCGGGGTGCTCTGGATCCAGATTGCCAAAAATCTGTTCGGCCATGGTTTCAATATCGTCGTCCGAGACGGTTTCTATATGCTCGACCTCCATAACCGCCATCACCGGATTGCCCTCGGTGTTCGGATCCCGCAGGGCGATGCGTTTGGCGCCTCTGATCGCGCTGACATCTTTTGCCAGATTGATGACCGGTACCGGCCAGAACAACCCGTCAGTGGTGTGCATTTTTTCCGCCACACTCATGGCATCAGCCAGGCCCATGTAACCCTCCAACGGATTGAAATATCCCGCCCCGAGCATGACGGCGTTGGCCGCAGCAGCCGAGTTCAACAGCAGCGAAGGCAGTTCTTCAGCTTCTTTAAGCAGTTGATGGTGTTGCTCTGTGTCGTAAACAAAGAGGGGGTTCAATGTGTCTGAGCCGTGGGGCCTGATCAAGATACTATCTCCTGTTGTCGTGTGGGTGAGCTAATGGGCAAGTGGTTTGCTTTGGGTCTTGCCGGGGACTATATGCCTGCAAGGAACTGGTGTGATTTCAGGTAGTTGATGATCGTATCAACTTCCTCTTCCAGAGTCGTCTGGTCGGTCTGCAAATGGATTTCGGGATTTTCCGGGGCTTCATAGGGGTCGTCAATACCTGTGAAGTTTTTAATCTCACCGGCGCGAGCCTTTTTGTAGAGACCTTTGGGGTCGCGTTTTTCCGCTTCCTGCAGCGGGCAATCGACAAAAACCTCGATAAAGTCCAACCCGGCTGCTTTGTGTAGCTGCCGCACAGCATCCCGATCGGCCCGGTAGGGACTGATAAAACTGGATAGGGAGATAATGCCGGCATCGGCAAACAGTTTGGCAATTTCACCAATGCGGCGAATATTTTCGGTGCGGTCTGCCGCACTGAAGCCGAGATTCTTATTGATGCCCAGTCGGACATTGTCGCCATCCAGCCGGTAGGCCAGTTTGCCGAACTCGTAGAGTCGGCTCTCGAGGGCGACGGCCACGGTGCTTTTGCCACTGCCGGACAACCCGGTAAACCAGAGTGTGGTGCCGCGCTGTCCCATCAGTTGAAAACGATCATCGCGGGTTACTTCGCCATGGTGCCATTGCACATTGGTTGCTTTTTGCTGAGTCATGGTGGGTGTCCTAATTGACCTGGGTATCAGTTTGCGTATCAGTGTCAGGCATTCCGGTGTGTCTGGCGAGGCAACCGTGCAGCAGAATGTCGACGCAATTCTCTGTCACGTCCTCAGTCTTTAGCGGGGCGTTCCTCAGTAATTGTATGCCCCAATAATTGCAAAGGCCGATCAGTGAAAGCGCTGTGAAATGGCAGTCGAGATCTTTGCGCAACTGGCCAGTTGAGACCCCTTCGCAGAAAATTCCCTCGAGTTGCTGGCGGTAGCGTGAACCCAGCGCATTCAGGTGTTTTCGCCGATCCTTGGGCAGATACAGACGCTGTTCGTTGTGTACTTTCATGGCTTCATTGTTGTGTTCGTAGGTCGCCAGGTGAGCGGCGATGGCGGCTTGCAGTTTGACCTCGAGCTTACCGGGTTGACTGGCAATCGATTCGATATGTGAAACGTAGTCCCTCAGGGCGGTGAGGCAGACTTCTTCCAGCGCCGCTTCCTTAGATTTGAAATAGTAGTAGAGGCTGCCCTGCTGAATGCCGAGTTTTTCGGCGATATCCCGGGTGCTGGCGCCGTGAAAACCCTTGTCGGCAAATACCGCTGCGGCCGCGGCCACTGCGCGCTGATGCCGGTGAGCATAGCGGGTTGTATTTCTGTCCGGTGCTGGCATTGGGAGCCTGAAAGTATTTCTATAACGCTATAGAATCTATAGGTTTATAGAAAAAAGCAAGTGGAGTTGTGTTTTTTGGTGTATGGAAAGGAGGGCGTTGATGAGAGCAAGGGTAAACGGTTGTCACTCCGATAGGCGACACAGACAGTGCCGGGGTGGGGGCGCTGATCTTGCGGGGCCGTGGCCACCTTGAATCCGGATAAGTGTAGGGTTTGGGAAGATGGCGCACCCGAGAGGATTGACCCAAAACGGCTGGTGGCCGTTTTGCTCCCTGCGGGACTGCGCCGCACGGTGGTTTGGTCCAACTTCCTGACGGAAGTTGTCGAACCTCTTATCGGTTCGAACACTTTCCGGCGTGCCAAATAAATATCCCGACACAGGGCCGGGATATTCGTATGGATGGCGCACCCGAGAGGATTCGAACCTCTGACCTCTGCCTCCGGAGGGCAGCGCTCTATCCAGCTGAGCTACGGGTGCGTTGCTGACTATCTGAATTGTAGACCCATTACGCTTCTGGGTTAGTCGATACGATACCGCTATACTGTACGACGATTTTGATATGGATAAGGTTATCTGAGCGGGCGCCATGATATAGCGTCACTGTCCGTTAGTCTATTTTTCTGGCAGTCTCGCTCATCTGTAAAAAATGGACGGTATCTGGAAAATAATTCCTGCAGGGTATCGTTTAGTGATTTGTCTGTTCAAGGAGTGTTGTATCCGTGAGAGTTGGGTTACTTGTCAGTATTGTTGGATTGCTTGTTCTTGCCGGCTGCACCCAGGTGCAACCGCAGAGTGAGTCAGCGACTAGTGTGGGCGAAGATCAGCCCAAAGTGGATGCGACCTCTGTGGATCCGTTGTGCCCTGCCCCGCCCCCCTGTCCGGTTTGCAAGGTGCCGGCGGTGATGTGTCCCGAACCCAAAGTCGTTGAAAAGGTTGTGATCAAGACGGTGCCCGCCACTGCAGGTGAGTTGAACCTGCCGATTATTGGGGAAATCGAGAATGTCTTTGTTGACCCACCCGGTATCAAGCTGGAGGCTAGGGTTGATAGCGGGGCTGAAACCTCCTCCATTCATGCGGAGAATATCCAGATGATAGAGAGGGATGGCATTCGATTTGTCCGGTTTGTCATTCCCGATCCCAAAACAGGTGAACCTATCGGTCTGGAGCAAAAGCTGGCTCGCACAGTATTGATCAAACGAAAAGTTGGTGAACCGGAGCGTCGCTATGTAGTGAAGCTCTGGATAACCATGGGCGAGATTAAAGAGAATATCGAAGTAACCCTTTCCGATCGTGAAGACTTTGAGTTTTCTTTTCTGGTTGGCCGTAACCTGCTGACGGATACCGCCATTATCGACGTCAGTCGCAAACATACACTGAAGTAATTAGCCATGATGTCTTCCAAACTGCAAATTTCACTGGTGGCAGGTCTATTGATCGCTGTCGGTCTGGGATTAACGTTGTATAAAACGATTGAGCTGGACTTCCCCCTGTTGCCCGGTGAAAAGCAGGATGTCTGGACACTGGAGTCCAAGATCACCTTCAATCCGGGTGACGGCCCGGTGGAAATTGCTCTGGCACTGCCGGAAACCCAGGCGGGCTGGGTGATGCTCGACGAATATTTTGCCTCCTCGGGGTTCGGTTTTTCGGTGGAGGATGATGCGGGAAAGCGGCAGGCAAAGTGGACCCGCCAGTCCCAGGAGCACCCCACGACACTCTATTACAAGTTGCAGGTTTATCGTGCGGACACCTCAGGGCTGGGGGCCAGTCCGGTACCTTCGGTGATGCCTCCTGAGCTCAGCGCTGACCGGCGGACCGCCATGGAGCGCGTGGTATCCAGCTTGCGGGAACGCTCCTCCGGTCCGGTCAGCTTTACGGCACTACTGCTGCAGCAGCTGGCCCAGGGCGGGATGGATCAGGATGCAGCGTTTTTGTTTGATACCCGTGAGGCAACTGATCTGACCGTGGCCATGGATGTACTCTCTTTTGCCGGGATTCCCTCCCAGCGAGTGCGAGGGGTGTATCTGGAAGACGGTCGCCGCCGCCAGCAAATGTCGACGCTGTTGGAGGTGTTTGATAACGGTAGTTGGTATCTGTTCGATCCCGCTACAGCGAAGCCCGGTTTGCCCGATAACTTTTTTGTCTGGCAGCGGGGTGAGCGGTTCGTGCTCGATGTGATCGGCGGCACCAGCTCGCAGCTGGAATTTGCCATCGTTAAAAATACCCTGCCTGTCAAAACCGTGTTGTCCATGGAGCAACAGGCAGGGGACAAACTGATGCTGGATTTCTCGATTTATGCCCTACCGGTGGAGCAGCAGGGCATGTTCAAAGGTTTGTTACTGCTGCCCGTGGGTGCCCTTGTGGTGGTGCTGCTCAGG
>OJHH01000597.1_pt1 | contig 12199 bp, 13 predicted proteins | sample 1594911 | NCBI WGS metagenome assembly OJHH01 (sample SAMN05416787, study PRJEB24817) | seawater metagenome | isolation source: Sea water | place: Canada:Atlantic | collected 2013-11
GTTGGTACGCGCACATCAAGCCATATTGTGCAGAAATTTGGGATGCGTAACGATTTGCAGTCTGATCATTTGACGGTCAAATTGCGTGGCTCTGCGGGTCAATCTTTGGGTGCGTTCGCAGCACCAGGGTTAAAACTTGAGGTGTCGGGCGATGCCAATGATTACGTTGGTAAGGGTCTATCGGGGGGGACGATTGTTGTGCGTCCGCCGATGAACAGCCCGCTTGTCGCGTCTGAAAACACGATTATCGGCAACACCGTTTTATATGGTGCCACTGATGGATTCTTGTTTGCCGCTGGTCGCGCGGGTGAGAGATTTGCCGTGCGTAACTCTGGCGCGTCCGTCGTGATTGAAGGCTGCGGCACCAACGGTTGTGAATATATGACCGGTGGTGTGGCTGTTATCCTTGGGTCCATCGGCGCCAACTTTGGTGCCGGTATGACCGGCGGAATGGCGTATATCTATGATCCTAAGGGCGAGACGGCCAATTTGATCAACATGGAAACGCTGGTGACAAACGCAGTCACTGTGCCGCATTGGATGAGCCAACTTAACGCGTTGGTGCAGCGTCATTTGGACGAGACAGGTAGCCGCAAAGCTGCTGATATCTTGCAGCATTGGGACACTGAGAAAGCCAATTTTGTGCAGATATGCCCAACCGAAATGTTGGTGCACTTGCCGCATCCATTGACGTTGCAAGAGGCTGCAATTCCAGCTGAGTGATGAAAATGTGGCGCACCCATGATGTGCGCCACATTCTTGCCTTATTTCGACCGTAATCTGCAAAAGCATCCTGAAAACAGGAGCATAGGGCAATGACCCGAGGCAGAGGCAGACAAGCAGTGAACAATAGATATCTTGCGATCGCGCGAGGACCCGTCTGATGGGTACTTGGAATGCGATCTATCTCGGGAATTATACGTCAATTGACCCCGGTGAAGGGAACAGTACCGCTGAGCTAGCGCATCTTCTTGTCGGCGAGTCCTTTGGTGGACCCGGTACACCCATTCTTGAGGATGAAGTGACGGTTACGACCTATGACGGCGGTGGCTATGATAACGTTTTAGACAACCAAAATAATGGCTCTTATGACTGGATCAGAACCGATATTGGTGATGGCGAACAGTGGTATCGTTTTGACGCCGCGGCGACCTATAATGCGACCGTTACCTACGTTGACGGCACAACCGAAAACACTGTTGTTGTCATTTTTCAGGATACAAGCGGGAACACATTTTTAGCCCCATCATTGGTTACAAGCGGCAATGCTGTCCTGAATGACGCGCCGCTGCAATCTTTGACCTTAAATTCGGTGAATGGATCCACCTACTCTGGCTTGGCTGACACGCGAACGAACGACGTCTTTTTGGCTTGTTTTGTGCGCGGTACTTTGATCGAAACCGAAGATGGACCACGGTACGTCGAAACGTTGAAGATGGGTGATATGGTCATGACCCAAGATCGCGGTTTGCAACCGCTTGTCTGGGCAGGTGGTCGCAAGATCGCCGGTGTTGGCGACATGGCCCCGATCCGGTTTGATACCGGTGTCTTGGGCAACATCCGCCCACTTTTTGTATCCCCGCAGCACCGAATGTTGATGTCCGGTTGGGAAGCTGAATTGCATTTTGGTCAAACTGAAGTGCTGGTTGCTGCCAAGGCATTGGTCAACGGGACAACGATCCGCGCCGTTGAGATGCCGCAAGTATCGTATCACCACATCCTGTTTGAACAGCACGAGATCGTTCTATCCGAAGGTATCTATACAGAAAGCTTTCATCCCGGTCGCGCGCTGCTGACCCATGATCGTGATATGTACACCGAGATGGTCAAGATATTTCCAGAGCTGGCAAAACCTGACTTTGAGGCTCCGTTTCCGACTGCCCGCCCTTGTTTAAAGGTATCGGAGGCCCGCGTGCTGGCCGCTTGACCCAAGTGCTGTGTCCGTGGCTTATAGTGCAATGGCAAAAACAACCCGATCCAAAAAATCATCCGCCAAGAAGCGGCTGAATTTTCAGCGCCCGCGACCAATTCGGTTCATAGGCCGCTGGTTGCTGCGTGCTGTTGCGACCTGCGTCGGTTTGGCCGTCGTCATGACGTTGCTATTTGCCGTGATCAACCCGCCAACATCGATATATCTGGTGTCAGAACGTGTCCGTCTTGGGCCGTTGGATCGTGATTGGGTCCCGATGGAACAAATCGCCCCTGTGATGGCGCGGTCTGCTGTCGCTGCAGAGGATGCAAACTTTTGTCTGCATTGGGGCTTGGATGTAAAAGCGATTGAGGCCGCGTTGGAAGCGGGCGCAAATCGTGGTGCGTCGACTATTAGCCAGCAAGTTGTGAAAAACGTATTCCTTTGGCAGGGCCGCAGTTGGGTCCGCAAGTCTGTCGAGGCATTGTGGACGCCGATTTCTGAGATTATTTGGTCAAAACGCCGTATTCTTGAGCTGTATCTGAATATTGCCGAGTTCGACGAAGGCGTGTTTGGCGTGCAGGCTGCAGCCCAGCATTATTTCAACGTTGATGCTGCCGACCTGTCGCCTTTGCAAGCGGCAAGGCTGGCATCCGTGTTGCCAAACCCAAAGGAACGCGATGCGGCTAACCCCACCAGTTATCTGCGCAAACGCAGTGCAAGCATCATGGATGGTGCTGCAACAATTGCGGTGGATGGCCGCGCAGGTTGCTTTACCGACTGATCGCCCATTGAAACGCGCCCCCTCTTGCGGCATTGAAGAGGGACCCGTTTTCAACAAAGTGCAACGCATATGAATCGCCTTTACCATTTCCCGCTTTCGCCGTTTTCGCGCAAGGTCCGCTTGTCTTTGGCCGAAAAGAAAATCGAGGTCGAGTTGGTAGAAGAACGGTATTGGGAACGGGACGCTGATTTCCTGCGCCGCAATCCCGCAGGTAAGGTGCCGATTTTAAAAATGGGCAACAGTACGTTTGCTGATAGCACCGCGATTTGCGAGTATCTGGAAGAGGCGTTTCCGACCCCGTCGTTGCTGCCAAAATCCGCAGAGGACCGTTATGAGGTTCGTCGTTTGGTTGCTTGGTTTGATGATAAGTTTCATGCCGAAGTGACATCAAAGTTGCTGGGTGAACGGGTGTTCCGCAAGATTATGGGCACCGGATATCCTGACAGTGCGAATGTCAAATCCGGATCAAAGGCGATCAAATATCACCTCGATTATATGGCCATGTTATTGGATCAGCGCCGTTGGTTGGCGGGCAATGATATGTCGCTTGCCGATTTTGCAGCTGCCGCCCAGTTGTCGTGTTTGGATTATACTTCGGACGTGGATTGGAACCGGTCAGAGGTTGTCAAAGATTGGTATGCCAAGATTAAGTCTCGCCCCGCGTTTCGGTCGTTGTTGGCAGATCAGGTGTCTGGCTTTTTGCCGTCGCGCCACTATGCCGATCTTGATTTTTAAGCGCTGATGTCTGGGTCTGATCAAACGGTCGACCTGAAGCTCCAGTTGATCAATTTTGCCACTGAAGCGGGTTTTGCCAAGGTGGGTTTTTGCCGGCCTGATGGTCTGCCCGAATTGCCAGATCGGTTGGCCGCGTTTGTGGCCGAGGATATGCACGGTCAGATGGCGTGGATGGCGGATCGCATGGCGTGGCGCGGTGATCCGTCTGCGTTATGGCCAGAGGCCCGCACCGTCATCATGTTGGCCGAGCCCTATACGCCTGATCATGATCCGCTGGCTGTTTTGGAGCGCCCTGATCGTGCTGCGATTTCGGTTTATGCCCATGGCCGTGACTATCATGATGTCCTTAAAAAGCGCCTAAAGCGCGTTGGGCGTTGGCTGATTGAACAAGAACCTGAGGCTCAAATTAAGGTGTTTGTTGATACGGCTCCGGTGATGGAAAAACCGCTGGCGCAGGCGGCTGGGCTGGGTTGGCAAGGCAAGCACACCAACTTGTTGGGTCGTGATTTAGGGTCTTGGTTTTTCCTTGGTGCGATTTTTACAACGCTGGAATTCGACACTAATAAGACTGAAATCAGCCATTGTGGATCTTGCACGGCTTGTTTGGATGTGTGCCCGACGGATGCGTTTCCTGCGCCTTACCGTTTAGATGCCCGCCGCTGTATTTCGTATCTGACGATCGAGCATAAGGGTCCGGTTGATCTGGAATTGCGCGCCAAGATGGGTAACCGGATTTACGGCTGTGACGATTGTTTGGCGGTGTGTCCGTGGAACAAATTTGCGGTTGCTGGCCGCGATGCCAAGTATGATGCCCGCGATGATGTGTTGGCCCCGCCGTTGGCTGAATTGGCTGCCTTGGATGATGCCGCGTTTCGGTTGCGGTATTCTGGGTCCCCGATTAAGCGGATTGGCCGTGATCGGTTTGTGCGCAATGTGCTGTATGCGATTGGGAATTCTGCGGATGTGTCGCTGATGACGGTGGCCCAAGGGTTGACCGATGATCCTGATTCTACTGTGGTTGATGCTGCGCGCTGGGCCGTTTCACAATTGAAGAAAGACTAATCATGCAGCCCCTTCGCGGTATTATGTTCAAAGTTATGGCCGTCTGTTTGTTCATGTTCATGGCCAGTTTCATCAAGGCTGCATCCGTGGAAGTACCACCGGGGCAGGCGGTGTTTTTCAGGTCATTTTTCGCGCTCCCAGTTATTTTGGGGTGGCTGGCGATGCGCGGCGAATTGCGCAGCGGATGGAAGACGCCGAACCCTGTGGGCCATTTCTGGCGCGGGTTGTTGGGGACGTCTGCGATGGGCCTTGGGTTCACTGGATTGGGGTTGTTGCCGTTGCCTGACGCGACGGCGATTGGATATGCCGCACCGCTGCTGGTGGTTGTGTTCGCGTCGATGTTTTTGAACGAAAAGGTTGGGGTTTACCGCCTGTCCGCTGTGTTGTTCGGCATGATCGGGGTGTTGATCGTTTTGTCGCCGCGATTGTCGATTGGCGCGGGCTTGTCGACGGGCGAGACATTGGGCGCTGTCGTGGTGCTGATGGGCGCTGTGTTTGCGGCGTTGGCCCAAGTGTTCGTGCGTAAATTGGTCCAGACGGAAGGCACTGCGGCGATTGTGTTTTGGTTTTCGATCACGTCGGCCGCGCTGGCGCTTTGCACCTTGCCGTGGGGTTGGGCCATGCCATCGGCGGGCGTTGCGCTGATGCTGGTTTTGGCGGGGTTGCTCGGCGGATTGGGGCAGATATTCCTGACGTCGAGTTACCGATATGCCGACGCGTCATTGGTCGCGCCGTTTGATTATGCGTCGATGATTTTGGCGCTGATCATCGGGTATTTTGTGTTTGACGAAGTGCCGACGGGGACGATGTTGCTAGGCGCAGGGATTGTTATTTTGGCCGGTGTGCTGATTATTTGGCGCGAGCGGGTGCTTGGGTTGCAGCGCGCGCAGCAGCGTAAAGCGATGGGGAATTTGGGCGGGAAGTAAGGTTTGAGTATTTGGGAAAAAGCGAGGTGGGAGGGTTTTTCCTTTTGCTACGAAAACTGTACGAGATCCCACAGATTGCCATATAAATCTGAGAACACAGCAACGGTTCCATATGGAGCTGTCTTTGGCGGGCGAATAAATTCGATACCGTTATTTTTGTAGTTGTTATAATCACGATGAAAGTCGTCAGTCTGAAGAAACAGAAAAACGCGACCACCGGATTGATTTCCGATAAATTTTTGTTGCTCGGAACTGGATGCCTTCGCCAGTAAGATTGACGCCTGTCCGTCACCTTTTGGTTTTACGACGACCCAGCGTTTATCCTGTTCTGGCTGGTAGGTATCGTCAACAAGATCAAATCCGAGTTTTTCGACATAGAATTTAATCGCATCATCGTAGTCACGCACGACAACGGCGACTAATGAAATTGATTGGTTCATGAGATACCCATTTATTTGAGTGCTTCGTGAATAAGGTCTGCCGTTATCATTTGCGAAGTTGAAAGGGGCGCCGCAGCGCCCCGATCCATTATGCGCGGACTAGTTTTTCGTAGTCGGCTGCCATCTCTATGGCCAATGCGCCTACTTCGAAATTGTAGTCGCCGATTTGGCCTACGGGGGTGACTTCGGCGGCGGAGCCTGTGAGCCAGCATTGTTCGAAGGTTTCAAGTTCTTCGGGCATGATGTGTCGCTCGATGACGTTGATGCCTTTTTTCTCTAGCATGCCGATGACGGTTTGACGGGTTAGGCCGTTGAGGAAGGCGTCTGGTGTTGGTGTGTGGACTTCGCCGTCTTTGACGAAGAACATGTTTGCGCCTGTCGCTTCGGCCACGTAGCCGCGATAGTCAAACATCAGCGCGTCAGAGCAGCCTTTGGCTTCTGCTGCGTGTTTGGACAGGGTTGCGATCATGTAAAGACCGGCGGCCTTGGCTTGGGATGGTGCGCATTCGGGTGACGGGCGTTTCCATTTGGCGATGTCGAGTTTCGCGCCTTTGGTTTTTGCCTCACCGTAGTAGGCACCCCATTCCCAAACGGCGATTGCCAGATGGACAGGGTTTGCCGCAGCAGCGACTCCCATGTCTGTTCCAGATCCGCGCCATGCAAGTGGGCGTACATAGGCGTTTGTCAGGCCGTTTGCATCGAGGGCTGCGCGCTTGGCGGCCTCAATTTCGGCAACGGAGTATGGGATTTCAAAGTCGAGTTGGTTTGCCGAGGCGTGCAGCCGTTCAGAGTGCTTTTCGCTGAGGAAAATCTTGCCGTCGTAGCAGCGCTCGCCCTCGAACACGGAGGAGGCATAATGCATCGCATGCGTTAGGACGTGCACATTGGCATCGCGCCAATCGACAAGTTTGCCGTCCATCCATATTTTTCCATCGCGGTCATCATATGCAGCAGTCATTGCAGCCTCCTATTTGATTTTGCATTTGTTACGCAGTAAGGTCCGTTTCGGACATAATATTACGCAATTTGTGAGAATCGATACCGAGTACTGCTTGGAATGTCAACAAAGCTGACGTATTGTTGCATCAGCATTCAAAGAGGGGACGCATCCGATGTCGCAGGGCGGACAGTCACAAAGCGGCCAGAGCCTGTTGTTTTTGACAGACGAGCAGGTTCGTAAAGGCATTGAGGCGATGTTCTTTGCGTATCGCGGGTTTACCGCTGATCCTGACCGCATTTTGCAGACCAAGGCGTACGGGCGCGCCCATCACCGCGCAGTGCATTTCATTCACCGCAGCCCCGGCACGACGGTCAATAACCTGCTGAATATTCTGGGCGTTACAAAACAATCGCTTAATCGTGTCTTGCGCACGTTGATTGCAGACGGTTTGGTATCGTCTACGGTGGGCCGTGCTGACAAGCGTGAGCGTCATTTGCATTTAACCGATGTGGGTGCCGCGCTGGAGCGTGAATTGTCGGACGCCCAAAGGGACCGGATGCGCAGCGCATATCGCCGTGCAGGACCTGAGGCGGTGGCTGGGTTTCGCGAGGTCCTAGAGGCCATGATGGATGAGGATATGCGCCACCATTACGTGGCCATAAAGGATAGGACAGACTGATGGCGGATGACGCGCACCTGTTAATTGTTGATGACGACGAGCGCATTCGCGGTCTGTTGCAAAAGTTTCTGATGCGGTCCGGATTTTTGGTATCTACCGCCCGCGACGCTGCCCATGCCCGCCGTATTTTGGCGGGGTTGGAGTTTGATCTGATCGTCCTCGACGTGATGATGCCCGGTGAAGACGGCATGACATTGTGCCGTGATCTGCGCAAAACGATCACCACGCCGATTATGTTGCTGACTGCTAAGGGTGAGACCGGCGACCGGATTTCTGGCCTTGAGGCGGGTGCTGATGACTATTTGGCTAAGCCGTTTGAGCCAAAGGAACTGTTGCTCCGCATCAACGCGATTTTGCGCCGTGTCCCGTTGGCCGAACCAGCTGTTGTTGCGCCTCGGGTGCTAAATCTTGGCCCTGTCCGCTATGATATTGAACGTGGCGAGATGTGGCGCGATGATACCCAAGTCCGCCTGACTGCCACCGAGGGTCAGTTGATGCGCATTTTTTCCAGCCAGCCTGCCGAGCCTGTAAGTCGCAGCAAGTTGGTCGAGGAATTGTCACGATCTGGTAGCCAGACGCAGGAACGTGCTGTTGATGTTCAGATCACCCGTTTGCGTCGCAAGATCGAGGTTGATCCAAAGCAGCCGCGGTATTTGCAGACCGTCCGTGGCGAGGGATATATGTTGGCCCCTGATACTGGCACTGCTTAAAGAATTCTTGCCTCCGGCGGGGATATTTTCAAACCAAAGAGGTAAAATATGCGCACAGCACTTGTGACACATGATGCGTGTTTTGATCATGTAACCCCGCCCGGTCATCCTGAGCAGGTGGCCCGATTGGATGCCGTTTTGGGCGCGCTTAAGGCGATGGATTTGCACCGCGTGACCGCCCCGTTGGGCGCCGAGGACGATATTTTGCGCGCCCATCCTGCCGCGCATATTACCGCGCTGCGCGAGGCTGCTCCTGATGAAGGTTGGCGGTCGTTGGATGCTGACACGCATATGTCTGTTGGCACATTAGAGGCCGCGTTTCGCTGTGTTGGTGGCGTGGTCCGTGCGGTGGATATGGTGTTGGGCGGCGACGCCCCAAATGCGTTTGTTGCGATGCGCCCGCCCGGTCATCATGCAGAGCGCGAGACCCCGATGGGGTTTTGTTTCTTTGGTAATGTTGCGATTGCCGCCAAACATGCGCTGGAACATCATGGCTTGGACCGCGTTGCCATCGTGGATTTTGATGTCCACCACGGCAACGGCACCCAAGATTTGGTCGAGGAAGACCCCCGTATTCTGTTTTGTTCAACGCATCAGATGCCGCTGTATCCTGGGACCGGTGCTGCGCACGAGACTGGCGTTGGCAATGTATTGAACTGCCCGCTGCCTGATGGTGCTGGATCAAAAGCGTTTCGTGATGTGATGGAACAGGTCGTGCTGCCGCGCGTTGATGCGTTTGCTCCTCAAATAATCATCATATCGGCTGGATTTGATGCACATAAGGATGATCCATTGGCGGGGATGAATTTGGTTGAGGCTGACTTTGCTTGGATCACAGAAAAACTGTGTGATCTGGCGGATCGTCATTGCGAAGGGCGGGTGGTATCCAGTCTTGAGGGCGGGTATGATTTGCCAGCTTTGGGGGCCAGTGCCGCCGCCCATGTGAATGTGTTGAAGGATAGAGCGCGATGACAGATGCCGTAGAAGAAATGAGCTTTGAGCAGGCGATTGCCGCGTTGGAGCAGGTTGTTGGCCAATTGGAGCGTGGCGATGTCGCGTTGGACGAAAGCATTGCGCTGTATGAACGCGGTGCTGCATTGCGCAAACGCTGTCAGGACGAGTTGAAGCGCGCTGAAGAAAAGGTCGCCAAGCTGACGATTGATGCTGATGGCAACGCTGTTGGGACTGCGCCGCTGGATGACTGATCTGACCCGTGCATTGGCCGCGACAGCGGTGACTGTTGAAGGTGCCATTCGTGGTGCAGTTAGGTTTGACGGCAGTGATATTCCGCTGGCAATGATGCATGCGGTGCAAGGTGGTAAAGCGTTACGTGGTTTCCTTGTGCTTGAAGGTGCCAGATTGCATGGCATAGACCCAAAAATCGCAGCCCCGATTGCCGGTGCGATTGAGGCGATCCACGGCTATTCGCTGGTCCATGATGATTTGCCCTGCATGGACGATGACGATTTGCGTCGTGGTCAGCCGACGGTGCACAAAAAGTGGGATGAGGCGACAGCAGTTCTGGCAGGCGATGCTTTGCAGTCGCTGGCGTTTGAGTTGATCATGTCGGCAGAAATTCCTGATCGCACGAAAGTTGTGCTGGCACATACGCTGGCGTCGCGCGCTGGTGCGGACGGCATGGTTGGCGGACAAGCGATGGATATGGCAGCCGAGCGCGCAGATGTTGCGTTGGATTTGGCTAAGATTGAGGCGTTGCAGTCCAAGAAAACCGGCGCGTTGATTGAATGGGCTGCTGCTGCTGGACCGCGATTGGCTGAGGCGGATGAAAAGCCGCTGCGCACCTATGGTCGCGCGCTGGGCCTCGCGTTTCAGATTGCTGATGATGTGCTGGATATTGAGGGTGATGCTGCTGAGGTTGGTAAGGCTGTGGGCAAGGATGCTGCGGCTGGCAAGGCCACGTTTGTATCGCTTTTGGGTCTTGAGGGCGCGAAAAACCGCGCGGCTGAGCTGGTCGCGCAGGCATGTGATGCATTATCGGGCTATGGTGATGACGGCGAGACGTTGAAAGACGCCGCGCGTTTTGTTATCGCTCGCCGCAAATAGAAGGCTGATTATGACTGATCCCATCACCCCGATCTTGGACACCATTCAAACCCCAGCGGATATGAAAACGTTGTCGGATGTTCAGCTGCGAAAGCTGGCTGATGAGGTCCGTGCCGAGACGATTTCGGCAGTGTCGGTCACAGGTGGTCATCTGGGTGCCGGGCTAGGAGTGGTTGAACTGACGGTTGCGCTGCATGCGGTTTTTGATGCGCCAAAGGATAAGATCATTTGGGATGTGTCCCACCAGTGTTATCCGCATAAGATTTTGACCGGTCGACGTGACCGTATCCGCACCCTGCGCATGAAAGATGGCTTATCCGGTTTTACCAAGCGGTCCGAGAGCCCGTATGATCCGTTTGGCGCTGCCCATTCTAGTACGTCGATTTCTGCCGCACTTGGCTTTGCCGTGGCCCGCGATTTGGGTGGCGATGGTGGTGATGCGATCGCTGTGATTGGTGACGGCGCGTTGTCGGCTGGCATGGCTTACGAGGCGATGAACAATGCTGGTCATTTGGGCAAACGTCTGATCGTCATTTTGAACGACAATGAAATGTCGATTGCGCAGCCAGTTGGCGCGATGTCGTCGTACCTAAGCAGTCTTTATGCGGGTGAGCCATTTCAGGAACTGAAGGCCGCCGCCAAGGGTGCCGTGTCCCTGTTGCCTGAACCGCTGCGTGAGGGTGCGAAGCGTGCCAAGGAAATGGTCAAGCATATGACCGTCGGTGGAACGCTGTTTGAAGAGCTTGGTTTTTCTTACGTTGGTCCGATTGACGGCCATGATATGGAGCAGCTGTTGCAGGTGCTGCGCACTGTCAAAGACCGCGCCACTGGCCCGATTATGATCCACGCGATCACGAAAAAGGGTAAGGGATTTGGTCCTGCCGAGGCTGCTCGCGATAAGGGGCACGCCACAGGTAAGTTCAATGTGGTCACCGGCGAGCAAGCGAAAGCAGTGTCTAATGCCCCAAGTTATACGTCTGTTTTTGCGGAAAGCTTGCTGAAACTCGCAGCGTTAGACCCTAAAATCTGTGCGGTGACTGCTGCGATGCCTGATGGCACGGGGCTGAACAAATTTATGGAACGCTATGCCAGTCGCTGTTTTGATGTGGGTATTGCCGAGCAACATGCAGTGACGTTCAGTGCTGGTTTGGCAGCTGGCGGCATGCGTCCATTCTGTACGCTTTATTCGACGTTTCTACAGCGCGGCTATGATCAGGTTGTGCATGATGTGGCTATTCAACGCCTGCCTGTCCGGTTTGCGATTGATCGCGCTGGGCTGGTGGGCGCTGATGGTGCCACGCATGCGGGCGCGTTTGATATCGCCTTTCTTGCGAACTTACCTGGCTTTGTTGTGATGGCAGCCGCCGATGAGGCCGAGTTGGTCCGCATGGTTGCCACGGCCGCTGCCTATGATGACGGGCCAATCGCGTTCCGGTTTCCGCGCGGTGAAGGTGTGGGCGTTGAAATGCCTGCCGACCCAGAGCTGTTGGAGATTGGCAAAGGCCGCATGATCCGTGACGGTGCCCGCGTTGCGATCTTGTCATTTGGCACGCGCTTGCAAGAGGTCGAGGCCGCCTGCGAGGCGCTGGCTGCCAAGGGGATTACCCCAACCATCGCGGACGCCCGTTTTGCAAAACCGCTAGACCGCGACATGATTTTGGCGATGGCCGCTGATCACGAGGCGTTGATCACTGTTGAAGAGGGCGCAATTGGTGGGTTTGGATCACATGTTGCACAGCTTTTAGCGGAAGAGGGCGTGTTTGATCACGGGCTCAAATTCCGCTCCATGGTGCTGCCTGATACCTTCATCGATCAATCCAGCCCACGCGATATGTACGCCACCGCAGGATTGAACGCGGATGATATTGCTGCCAAGGTTTTGGATGTGTTGGGCATAGCTTCGATTGAAAAGCGGGCTTAGGGGCACCAAATTACGGGTACCTCAATGAC